>Ga0114984_1000130_pt1 | contig 29443 bp, 28 predicted proteins | sample Shrwel1BS1Day1_FD_96987 | JGI IMG/M metagenome (GOLD analysis project Ga0114984, IMG submission 96987) | Subsurface microbial communities from deep shales in Ohio, USA - Utica-3 well 1 S-1-Day1 | ecosystem: Environmental > Aquatic > Deep subsurface > Shale gas/oil reservoir > Produced water/Flow...
ACACCGCTCCCAGAGCCGGGCCCCAGACGGTTCCGAGACCACCGAGAAGAACCATAACCACCATTTGGTCGGTAATCTGCGGTCCCATCACGGAGTGTGGATCGATATACGTGGTCCAGTACGCGTAAATGCATCCGAAAAGCGCAGTAATGGCTGCTGAAATAGCAAAAGCCTGAACTTTGACCAGATTTGTCCTGATTCCAAGCGATTCGGCTGCGGGTTCGTCATCCCGCAATGCTTTGATTCTGAATCCGAAACGCGAATGCTCGATTAACATCCAGGTACCAGCAAAGCTGACCGCCGCCGCAATCAGCATGATGTAGTAGAAGAAGAACTCATTGAGGTACGCAGGCAAGGAAAGGCCAGCAGTGCCACCGGTAAAGTCCAGCACCGTGACCAGCTGTAAGAGCATTTCGGCAAACGCCCAGGTAGCAATGGCAAAATAAGCCCCCCGGAGTCGCATGGTTGGACCGCCAATAGCCACGGCAACCGCCATTGACAGAATGATTGCCGGAATGAGGGTGACAAAGAAAGAGGCGCCAAAATCAGACTGCATCAGAATGGCTGTAGTGTAGGCACCGATGCCAAAGAATGCCGAGTGTCCGAAGCTGATATAGCCGGCGTAACCGCCCACAATATTCCAGGCACAGGCTAGACCTGCCCACATGAGTGCGCCGGTTGCAATCCGCAGAGTGTAAGGGTCTATAAAAGCTGGCAACACTGCAAGAGCGACTCCTATCGCACTGATTAGCAGTGCTCCGACGATAAATTTCCGATTCTGAAAAGGTTTAGATGCCACGTCCCAGAACTCCTTTGGGTGCAACCAGAAGGGCGAGATAGAGGGTTCCGAAAACAATCAGTAGGGAATATCGAGCGCCAATGTAGGTGGCGACATAAGCTTCAAGAAGACCGAGAGCAAGGCCGGCAACCAGAACACCCCCCACCGACCCGAGTCCGGCCAGTACCGCAACGAAGAATGCAAACAGGGTATAGCGAATGCCAACAGTCGGATTTACGGAATAGATTGTGGCGATCAATACCCCCGCGGATGCTGTCAGACCGGTATATATCCCATACACCCAGGCGGAAATCCGCTTCACATCAACACCCATCAAGCCCGCGTGGTCACGATTCTGCGCCAAAGCTCGCACGGCCATACCAAAACGACTTCGATAGAGCAGGATAAAAAGCCCCAGACTGAACAGCACCGCCATAATGAAGGCGGATAAACGCAACAGGGGAATGGTGACAGGGCCGAGGCTCAGGAACTGGCCTGACAAGACTGACTCCACACTTCGGCTGTTGTAGGACCAGAGCCAAAGTGCGCCCCCACGCATGAACAAAAAGATGCCAAAGGTAAAGGCCAAGGCCATCAGGTCTGGTCTGGCGTAACGACTTGTCCTGACACGATATATCAGAGGGCCTAATCCCCGACCAATCAGCAGAAAGAGTGCAAAAACCAGGAAAATACTGATGAAAGGGTCGATGCCTGCCAGTGTTACCAGCCAATAGGCCGTATATCCACCGAGCATCGTCCAGCCACCGACGGCGAAATCGATAACATGTAGCACACCAAAGGTCAGCTGAAAGCCGATTGTGAGGCAAATCAGGATGCCGCCGATCAGGATGCCATTTATTAGGGTTTGCAGGAAAAGGTCCAACTCGTACTCCTTATCCATGCTTTGCTGCTGTCGCTAACAGCCCTCTCGCAGGATGGTGTTAGCGACAGTACCGGCGCATTGTCAGGATTTTTCGTTGATGGGGTAAGCGAGTTCACCCTTGGCGGCATTTTCCGGGGCTACAGGCACCACATCACCATTCTTGATTTGGATAACAACTGGCACGGGCTTGGTGTTGTTGTGGAAATGACTGCCTTCTTTGGCAAAACCCACGGGGCCATAGAAGGTTTCAATGTCCGTTTCTTCTATGGCTTTGGCCAGCTGTACTCGGGTTTCCTGATCCCAGGGTGGAGCTTTGCCCAGCCGGCGTGCAGCATCCTGGAGAACCAGGCCGCTGGCGGAGCATGCGGCCTCAGTGTAATCCGGTCGTGTTCCCCACCGGGAAAAGGACAGGTCTGAATAGTCGCTGGCGGTGCCGAACAGCTCATCTTTATAGGGTAATCCTGCGGTCCATACCGAAACCCCCAGGATGCCGTTTGATTCGGCTCCCGTCTCGTTGATGAATGCTGCGGAAGTGACGCCGTAGTGCATAATCAGGGCTTTCGGCCTATAGTTCAGAGCCTTGGCAGTATTCACAAAGTTGATAAAGACACTTTCATGACCCCCGACGGCGACGATATCGGGGTTAGCTGCTTTGAGTTTGGACACAATGGCTGAGAGATCGGAGTTGGCGGGAAATAGTTCATAACTCAACAGTTCCAGATCTGCTTCTTCAGCCCCTTTCCGGAAACCTTCTGCAGTTTCTTTAGAGAATGGTTCATCAACCCCGATAACCGAGGCGGTTTTTGCGCGGTCGCCGAGTTTCTCAGCCAGCACTACCATGGACTTGTCCGTAGTGAGATCTACCGCTGGAATCATCCCGAAATTGAAGGCGGGCTTTGCAAGCCAGACATTTGGTGATTCCGCCGATCCGGAAATCATCGGTACCCGGTACTTTTGGCTGATAGGTTGGACGGCAAGAGTTACACCGGATGTGTAGGGACCAAACAGGACATCGACCTCATCCTGGATTATCAGTCGTTCTGCCGCGTCAGCCCCGGAGGCAGGTCGCGATTGAGCATCACCATAAAACATTTCGACGGGATAGCGCTTTCCCGCAATCTCTATGCCTCCAAGTTTGTTGATTTCTTCGGCCCACAGATCATAGCCTCGGCGTGTCAGGTTACCTCCGAATCGATTTGCACCTGATAAGGAGGTGACAACACCACAACGGACCTTGTGTTCTTGTGCACTAACATTCAGTGCCGGAAACCCAAGAGTCATGGCACCGGTACCAATTAACGAGTTCCTTAGAAACTTCCTGCGAGAAAATTTATCACTCATTATCCCGTTCCCCCCAGTGGCGCAATTCAGTACTTTTTTATACTTCTGAAAGTTCAGCTCCGGCTATAGAGTTTCGGTCGCTGCGTTATTTCAGATACAACTTAAGCTGTAGTTCAGGGTTACAGGGTTTTCAAACCAGTTTGTAAAACGGCTCTCTTTCAATTGGTTCAGGAGGGAGGGACGGATCAAGTCGACCACAGCTTGTCAGCAGCCATGATGTCGAAGAGCCAGATCAGGTTGGCGCCGGTACGAACAGTTTGTGCGGGTGTCGTTCGAAGTTATGTCTGTTAAATTAGATCTGTCGTCTCGAACTCGTCAAATCGCCGGAATCCGCGCTTGTCGAGATTCCTAACCAATCCAGAGGAGTCTGCCAGTGATCAAATCCCGCGCTGCGGTGGCTTTTGAAGCCAACAAGCCGCTTGAAATCGTTGAAGTGGATGTGGAGCCGCCAAAAGAGGGTGAGGTTCTGGTCCGCATCGTTGCCACCGGCGTTTGCCACACCGATGCCTACACCCTGTCCGGAGCCGACCCCGAGGGTCTGTTCCCGACCATCCTGGGGCACGAGGGCGGCGGCATTGTCGAAGCGGTCGGCCCGGGCGTGAAGGACCTGCAGGTCGGTGATCACGTGATCCCGCTCTACACCGCCGAGTGCGGCAAGTGCAAATTCTGCACATCCGGCAAGACCAACCTGTGCGGCGCCGTGCGCGAGACCCAGGGCAAGGGCGTGATGCCGGACGGCACCTCCCGCTTCTCCTACAAGGGCCAGCCGCTGTACCACTACATGGGCTGCTCCACCTTCTCCGAGTACACCGTGCTGCCGGAAATTTCCCTGGCCAAGATCCCCAAGGAAGCCCCGCTGGACAAGGTCTGCCTGCTCGGTTGTGGCGTCACTACCGGTATCGGTGCGGTGCTGAACACTGCCAAGGTTGAAGAAGGTGCGACTGTGGCCATCTTTGGCCTGGGCGGCATCGGCCTGGCGGCGATCATCGGTGCCAAGATGGCGAAGGCCGGCCGCATCATCGGTGTCGACATCAACCCGGGCAAGTTCGACATCGCCAAGCAGTTGGGCGCCACCGATGTGGTCAACCCCAACGACTACGACAAGCCGATCCAGGAAGTGATCATCGAGATGACCGACGGCGGTGCCGACTACACCTTCGAGTGTGTGGGCAACGTAAAGCTGATGCGCGCCGCGCTCGAGGCCTGCCACAAGGGCTGGGGCGAATCCACCATCATCGGCGTCGCCGGCGCCGGCGAGGAAATCAGCACCCGTCCGTTCCAGCTGGTCACCGGCCGGGTCTGGCGCGGTTCCGCCTTCGGTGGCGTGAAGGGCCGTACCGAGCTGCCGGGCTACGTGGAGAAGGCCGAGAAGGGTGAGATTCCGCTGGATGTGTTCATCACCCACGAGATGAAGCTGGAAGACATCAACAAGGCGTTTGACCTGATGCACGAGGGTAAGAGCATTCGGTCGGTGATTCATTTCTGATGGTTAGATGGATCGATGATTCGAAGAATCATCGATCCGTCAACTTCAACTCAATCCGCCGGTTCTTCTGAAGCGCTTCCGGATTGGTGCCCTCCGCTACCGGGAAGAACTCACCGAAGCCGGCAGCTACCATACGCCGCTCAGGGACACCCTGGGCGGCCAGGTAGCGTACCACCGCCACCGCTCGGGCAGTGGACAGCTCCCAGTTGGAAGGGAATTTCGGCGTGTTGATGGGCACGATGTCGGTATGGCCATCAATTCGCAGGATCCAGTCGACATCCTCGGGAATCTTGCTGGCAACATCGAGCAGCAGGTTTGCCAGCTTGTCGAGTTCCCGCTTGCCGTCCTTGCCCAGTTCCGCCGAGCCCGAGGCAAAAAGCAGTTCCGAAGGCAGCAGGAAGCGGTCGCCCACAATCCGGATGTTCTCGTTGCCGGCCAGGATGTCCCGGAGCCGGGCAAAAAACTCGGACTGGTACTGCTCGAGCTCGCTCACCCGTTCGGCCAGCAAGGCGTTCAGGCGCTGGCTGACTTTTGCCAACTCCTCTTCCTTTTCCGCCGTCATCTGTTCCTGAAGCTCAAGCGCCGAGGCTATCTTCCGCAATTGTTCCCGAAGGGATGCAATCTGGTTGGACAGGCGCAGGATCATGGCCTGCTGGCTGGCGGACATCTCATCCTTCTCGTCGATGGATTCCTCCATGCTGGCCAGACGCTCGGCCTGGGCCTCGGCAGTGGCCGTTTGCTGCATCAGCTGTTCGCGGGTGGACTCCAGGCTGTTCACCAGTTCGTCGTTGCGGGCCAGGCTGCTGCTGTAGTCCTCCTGAAGCGTAATCATCTGCTCTTCCAGCGCCTCGGTCCTGCTCTGTTCCAGCCCCAGCAGCTCGGACAGTTCATTCAGCTGGGCGTTCAGGCGGGCGAGCTGGGTATCACGGTCCGACAGGGTCTGGGACAGATAGAGCTGACTGACCACATAGATCAGTAGCATGAAGATCACGAGCATCAGCAGGGCGGATAAGGCGTCCACAAACCCCGGCCAGACGTTGGTGGTACTGCGGCTGCGGCGTTTGGATCCGATCATGACGGTTCTTTTTGGTCATCGACCCGGTCGACGAGGTTGGTGACCCCCGTAAGCCACTCCTCAAGCCCGTCGTAGAAACGGTTCTGGGCATGGCCGGCCTGAATGTCGAGAAAGCCGAGGATCAGTGAGCCGCCCAGTCCCAGCAGCGAAGAGCTGAAGGCCGTGCCCATTCCTTCCAATGGCTTGAGTAGGCCCTCCTGCAGGTCCGCGAATACCTTGCCAAAATCCTCCTGGCTCATGTCCAGCCCGGTGATGACCTGTCCCACCGCATTGATGGTGCCCAACAGCCCCCAGAAGGTGCCCAGCAGGCCCAGGAACACCAACAGGCTGATGAAATACCGGGTGATCTCCCTCTGTTCATCCATACGCGAGTGAATGCCATCCAGTACCGTGCGCAGGGACAGCGTCGACAAGGTAAACCGGTCCCGCTTGGCCTCTTCACCTAGCTGCCGCGCTAGCGGTTTGAGCAGGCGAGGCTCCTGCACAACCGAAAGACCGGCATGTCCAGTGCGGAACTGCGCAATCCAGCGCAGCTCCGGGAACAACACAAAGACCTGTCGGTAGGTGAGGGCAATGCCGACGATCAGGACGCCGACTATCAGCAGGTTGAAAACCCAGTTGGCCATGAAGGCGGTCATCAGCGGTTTGTGGATAAGAACACCAACGACCACCACCACGCCGAGGAACAGTGTCATCCAGAAAAGAGTGTGCTTGGGGTTGCTCATGACGAAGGCCAGTCTGCAGGAAGTTTCACAGAAACATAGCATAGGCTGCGCAGGTGCGTGGTTGTTGATTGATCAACGAGATTTATATAAAGTAAACGAGTTAACAATAAATACAACGGAGCAGTCATGTTCTCTCAGTCCCTAGCCACCGCCACCATCTTTCATGGTGCCCATCCCGAGGACGTCTCGGCCTTCGTCAATCGCCATATCGGCGGTCACAGCCTGGATCTGCTGGGCGGGGAAAGCCGCGCGTCGAGCCTGAGTTATCGGGAGTTTGCCGGCTTTGGCCTGTCCCGGGTCAGTTACGGCAATCATGTCCGGGTGAAAAGCCCGGCGCTGGAAGATATCTACCATTTCCAGATCGTAACCCGCGGCGAGTGTCGCTGGCGCCAGGGCAGTGACTGTCTGACCATGCGCCGTGGCCAGGCGTTGATGGTTAATCCGGATGAAGCGATTGACCTGGAATACAGTCCGGAGTGCGAGAAGGTCATCATTAAGGTGCCGGAGTCCGTGCTGAATTCGGCATGCGCTGGCGTCTGCCAGGAGGCTATCCGGTTTGACCGGGTACCGGTGAACCTTTCGCTGTGTCCGTCGCTGACGAACGTGCTGGAGGCGGTGTTTGCGGAGTTTGAGGAGGCCGGGGAGGACGAGGCGCCGGAAATCTCGCTGTCCTACCGCGAGATCATCCTGAAAAAGCTGCTCCGGGTGTTTCCCAGTAATCTGGCGGACCAGGAACCCGGATGCGCTGCTACGCCGGCGGTTGAGTGTATGGTCCGTTACATCGAGCAGAACGTGAAGGAGGATATCGGCGTGGACGAGCTGTCGCAGGTTTCCAACATGAGCGTCCGCTCCATCTACAACGCCTTCTCCCGGGCGTTCTCAACCACCCCGAAAACCTATGTGAAGCAGGTCAAACTCCGGCAGTTGCGGGAAGATCTGCTGCGGGGCCAGTGCCGCAACATCACCGAAGTGGCGCTGGATTACGGTTTCAGTCACCTGGGCCGTTTCTCTTCCGATTACCGCAAGCTGTTCGGCGAACTGCCCTCGGAGACGGTCCGGCTGGTGGGCTGACCACAGATCTGCCGGGTGACCTTGATCGCGCACTGACGCACCTGGTTGAACAGCTCCGATCCCTCGCTGATGTCGGTGTCCCGATCCAGGCCGAGCAGGGTGATGACGGTAACGATATTCCCGTTCAGGTCGTGCACCGGCATGCTCAAGACGTTGATCTCGGGCAGGTAATCGCTGAAGAAGGCGCAGTAGCCTTGTTCGCGGATCATCTCCAGGTGAGCTCCCAGCTTTTCCCTCGGAATGTCTTCTCCCCGGTATTTCGGGAGCGTGCGGGTTGAACGGTAATGCTGGTCGATCAGTTCCCGGCGCCGCTTTTCCGGCAGGCTGGCCAGGTAGATCCGGCCGGCAGCCGAGTTCAGGGCCGACAGTTCTGCACCAAGGCGTACGTTTACCGAGATTGGCTGGCTCGAATCCAGCCACTTGATAACCAGGGGCCCGTTGCCGTTCCAGACCGTGACCGAGATGGTCTTGTCGGTGTCCTCGTTGAGTTGGTCCACCGCCTCGTAGGACAGCTGGATAGGGTTGATCCGTCTCAGGGCGGAGATGCCCAGGGTGAGGCTGGAGTTGCCGAGGGTGTACTGGGTCTGGTTGACCTGGTTGATGTAGCCCTCGCGAAGCAGACTCACCAGATACTTGTGCGCGCGGCTCGGGGACAGGTCCAGTGCTCCGGACAGCTCCTTCAGCGTCGGCGGCCTGGCAGCGTTGGAAATGTAGTCGAGGATGTGGAGACCGATTTCGAGGGAACCGATGCCTTGCCGTTTGGGACTTTCTTCTGCCATGGAGGTCGCCGTCATGAAGTTGCTGATTGAACCTGGAGGTGAAGGATAACAGACGCCGGGAAGACGGTCGGCGTCTGTTTCCATTGGCAGCAAGATGCTCAATTCTGAACGCTCAAATCAGAACGAGTACTTGGCCATCACCTCGACCTGCTGTCCCTCCGGAATCAGCGGGCCGAAGGCCAGATTGTACTTGCGCCATTCAACCCCGACCTCGAGCTCCGGGATGATGTTGTGGATCAGGTTGACCCGGTGGGCTTCGTAATCGGTTTCCGCCTGGTCGTCCACTTCGACCTTTGTGTAGGCGATATTGGCACGCCACTGGTCGTTGAAGACATAGCGGAACCCGGCGTTCACACCGGTCTGGCTGACCGCGTCGCCATTCTCCACATCGCCGGACAGGGAACCGTTCACACCGACACCCGAGAAGGCGCCCAGGCCGTCACCATGATGGGCATTGAGGTTCAGGCTGTGGCGACCGAGCATGATTTTGGAACCGATGGCACCACCGGCGACGACGTCCCCGTTCTCCACTTCCCGGCCGCTCGCGGTGAGAATCAGCTTGTGGCCGGCATTGGAGTTGAGAGTGTAGTTGACCGCCAGGTCGGGAATGTCGGCGTCATTGTAAACGGGATCCTGAGCGGTTACCCGGAGCCCGGCAAACTCATAACTTGCGAGAGTGTTCCGGAAGTTCAGGCCGCCCAGGGTGCCGCGCGGACCACCGAGGAAGTCCAGATAGTCGGTGTGGGCCACGGCCCAGAACTGGCCGGTCCAGGTCTGGCCGACGGTGGCATTATCGATCTTGATAAAGGCGTGGCGCAGGCGCCAGTCGTTGTCTTCACCCGGGTAGTCCCCGCCGTAGAAGTCGCCTTCAACGAAGCCCACCACGGTGTGGCCCTGCTTCTGGGTGACGGTTTTCAGGTTGAAGCGGCTCTGGTTGGCCCGGCCAAAGAAGCGGCTGTCGCCGGTTTCGGGATCCTCGAAGATACCCTCGGCTTTCAGATAGCCGCCGATGCTGAGGCTGGTGTCGTTGTAGGTGCCGAGATCGACCGCCTGGGCGGCGGGTGCGGCGCCGAGACCGGAAGCGATCGCCAGCGCCAGAAGGGAATTGCGATAGTTCATTGTTTTGCCTTCTCCTTTTTGTTTGGCCAGTGAACTATCGGCTATTCAGGGGAGGTCAAATATCCGGTGAATGAACATCCCTATCCATTTTTTGTAGCGTTATACGCTCAGTGCGGTTTCGACCTTTTCCAGGTTCTTATCGAGGTCCTCGGAGCTGCCGTCAAAGTGCACCTTGCCCTTGACCAGGACCACATGCCGGTCGCACAGCTTCTTGAGTGCCTTGATGTTCTTGTCCACCACGAGGGTGGAGATGCCGGACTCCCGGATGGTGGCGATCACGTTCCAGATGTCCTGGCGAATGAGCGGCGCCAGGCCTTCGGTGGCCTCGTCCAGGATCATCAGGCGCGGATTGGTGACCAGGGCCCGGCCGATGGCCAGCATCTGCTGCTCGCCGCCGGACAGCTCGGTACCCAGGTTGGACAGTCGCTCCTGCAGGCGCGGGAAGGTTTCCATCACCCGGTCGTAATCCCAGCTGGTCTGGCCGTCGCTGCCCGGACGGGCGGCCATCTGCAGGTGCTCCTTCACGGTCAGGTTGTGGAACATGCCCCGGCCCTCCGGCACGTAGGCGATGTCCCGGCGCATACGCTTCCAGGTGGGCAGTTTGCCGATGTCCTCGCCGTCAAAGTACACGTGCCCGCTGCGGGGCGGCACGAGGCCGAGGATGGACTTCAGGGTGGTGGTCTTACCCATGCCGTTACGGCCCATGAGGCTCATGGACCGGCCCTTGTCGAGCCGGAACGACAGGTCGTGCAGGATGTGGCTGCGCCCGTACAGGGTGTTGATGTTCTTGATTTCCAGCAGTGCCGTGCTCATGCCGCTTGCTCCTCTGCGTCGTCCTCTTCCGCGCCGAGATAGGCTTCTTTCACCCGCGGGTCGGCCCGTACCTCATCCACCGTGCCGGTAATCAGGTGGCGACCGTTGTCCAGTACCGTGAGCTGGTCCGAGAGCTCAAAAATGGCGTCCATATCGTGCTCTACCAGTACGATGCAGTAGGTTTTCTTGAGTTCCTTGAGCAATTCGATGATGCGCTGGGACTCCTCGTGACCCATGCCGGCCATGGGTTCGTCCAGCAACAGGATGCAGGGATCGGTGGCCAGCACCATGGCGATTTCCAGCTGCCGCTGCTCGCCGTAGGAAATCTCGGCGGCAATGGTGTGGGTCCGGTCCTCGAGGCCCACCTGCGCCAGCGCCTGCTCGGCGGCCTTACGCACCATCTGATTGCTGTGGCGGGAGGCAAACAGGTTGAAGTTGCCGCCGAAACGGCGCTGGGCCGAGATGGCACAGTTCTCGAGGCAGGTCACTTCCGGATAGATGTTGGTCTTCTGGAAGCTCCGGCCGATACCCCGGCGCACGAACTTCCAGGGCTTCAGGGTGTCGATGCGACGGCCCTTGTGGAAGATGCAGCCGGAGGTGGGCTTGAGGGTGCCGCAGAGCATGTTCAGCAGGGTGCTCTTGCCGGCGCCGTTGGGCCCCACCACGCCGTGCAGCTGCCGGTCCCGGAACTGCAGGCTGATGTCGTTGAGGGCCTTGATGCCGCCCCAGTGCTTGCTGAGGGCTTCGGTTTCCAGAACGATCTCGTTAGCCATGTTATTTCTCCAGAAGCTTTTCCAGGTAGCCGGCAATGCCTTTGCGCAGCAGGATGACCATCAGGATGATGGCCGAGCCCATGAACAGCAGCCATTCTTCGGTCAGATGTTCGAAGAAGTACTGCAGGCCCTCATAGGTGAAAGTGCCAAGGATGGCGCCGTAGATGGTGCCCAGTCCGCCCAGGATGGACATGACCAGCGCCGTGCCGGACATCTCCCAGGCCAGGAAGGATGGGTTCACGAAGCCGTATTGCAGGGCGAACAGGAAGCCTGCGTAGGCCCCCAGGGTGCTGCCGATGACGTAGCAGGTCAGGCGGAAGGCGAAGATGTTGTAACCCAGGGCCTCGGTACGGTCCGGGTTCTGCTTGGTGGCCTCGACGATGCGGCCGAAGCGCGAGCGCAGCACCACCTTGAAGAACACGAGGGTGTTGAACAGGGAGAACAGCGCCAGGTAGTAGAAGTGCTGCGGGTCGTCCAGATTCAGGAAGCTGAGGCCGAAGATGCTGGTCTCGGGCTTCATGAAGATGAACACGCCGTCGTTACCGCCGAAGTCCAGCGAGTCGAAGAAGTAGTAGAACATCATCTGGGAGATCGCGAGGGTGATCATGATGAAGTAGATGCCAGTGGTCCGGAGCACCACGGCGCCGGTCACCAGGGCGATCAGCGCGGAAATGCCACAGATGTAGAAGGTGTAGACCCAGAAATTCACCGCTTCATACTCCGGTGACAGGATGACAAACAGGTAGCCACCCAGGCCATAAAACAGCGCGTGACCCAGAGTGATCAGGCCAACCCGGCCGACCAGGAAATCCAGGGACATCACGAAGATGGACAGGATGAGGATGGTCGTCACCTTGCCCACGAAAAAGGAGTTCGACTCCAGGAACAGTGGCACGAACAGGGCCACCATGAAGAACATCGGCACGAGGATGCGCTCGGTGCGTTTCTCGAAAATCATGATCGGCTCCCGCTTACTTGGCGAACAGACCCTGGGGCTTTACCAGCAGCACCAGGATCATGAAGATGTAGATAATCATGTTGGACATGCTCGGCATCAGCACCGAGGAAAAGGTGCTGACCAGTCCCACCAGCAACGCGCCGACAAATGCGCCCTTTATCGAGCCCATGCCGCCGATGACCACCACGACAAAACAGGTAATCAACACGCTCTCACCCATACCCGGAACGATCGAGCGCATGGGCGCGGCGATGATGCCGGAGACGGCGGCCAGCATGACCCCGATGGCGAACACGATGGTGTAGAGGCTTTTGATATTTACGCCCAGGGCTTCCACCATCTCCCGGTTGGACTCCCCGGCGCGGATCAACATGCCCAGGCGGGTCCGGGAGACCACGTAATACAGCACGCCGGCGATGGCCACGCAGATCAGGGCCGCGAAGATGCGGTAGATGGGGTAGCTGGAGTTGTCGGTAAACGGAATGCCACCGTCCAGCGCGCCGGGCACGGCCACGCCATAGGGGTCGTTGCCGAACAGGATGCTCTGCAGCGAGTTGAACACGAAGATCATGCCGATGGTCAGCAGTACCTGGTCCAGGTGGTTGCGGTTATACAGCCGCTGTATCAGCACCCGCTCGATCAGTATGCCGAGGGTCAGGGCGATGATGGCCGAGAGCACCGCTGAGACGGTGAAACTGCCGGTGACGGTGGCGAAGTACCAGACCAGGTAGGCGCCCACCATGTACATGGAGCCATGGGCCAGGTTGAGGATGCCCATAACGCCAAACACCAGCGTCAGTCCGGAGGCAATCAGGAACAGCAGCAAACCGTACTGAATGCCGTTGATAAGTTGCACGAAGAATAGTTCGGTCGTCATAGAGGTACCCAGCGATGTTGCAGAGGACCCGGGTCGGGTCCGGAAGGGTGGTTTGCAAGGGGCACCCCGGCCGTTGTCATCGGGCCGGGGTGTGGTTTACGGGCGGATCAGAGCTTGCAGCCGCGGGCCGGATCTTCCAGTGCTTCGGCCGCGACGCTGGCCACCACGTTCACGCCGTCTTTTACTTCCCGCAGGTAAATGTTCTGCACCGGGTTATGGGCCCGGGAGAAGGTGAAGTCGCCGCGGGGGCTGTTGATGGTCAGCTTCGCCATGGTGTTGATCACCGCCTGCTTGTCGCTGACATCACCGTTGAGCTGGGTGATGGTGTTGGCGATGGCCAGGCCGGCGTCATAGCCCTGCACCGCGTAGATGTCTGGGTAGTGGCCGTATTCGGTATTGAAGGCCTCCCGGAATTCCTGGTTTTTCGGTACGTCCAGCTGCTCGGCATAATGCAGGCCGGTGAGTACACCCTCGGCGGCTTCGCCCTGGGCCTCCAGCGTACCCTCGGTGAGGAAGCCGGAACCCAGCAGCGGGATCTTGCCGCGCAGGCCCATGGCGTCGTAGTCCTTCACAAACTTGATGGCGCCACCACCGGCGAAGAAGACGAATACGGTGTCCGGGTCCTGGGCGGCGATGTCACTGATATGCGGCTGGAAGTTGGTGGACGGGAAGGGCATCAGCACCTTCTTGACCACGTTGCCGCCCCCGGCTTTGAAGGATTCTTCAAAGGCTTCCAGGCTCTCCCGGCCCATGCCGTAGTTCCAGCTGATCAGGTACACGTCCTTGTAGCCCTTATCCAGGGCGACCTTGCCCATGGGGTAGGACGGCTGCCAGGAGGAGAAGGATGTGCGGAAAATGTTCGGTGAGCACAGCGGGCCGGTGGCTGCGGCGGCGCCGGCGTTCGGAATGATCATCACGGTGTCCTTGCCTCGCAGCACCTTGATCATCCCCATGGCCACCCCGGAGTGCACCGGGCCGATTACGAAGTCGGCTTCGTGCTGGCCGAGCATAGATGACGCCAGCTCTGGAGCCCGGGCCGGCTTGGCTTCGGTATCCATCTCGATGAACTCGATGTCCGCGCCGTGCAGCTCCGCGGCTTTTTCCTTGAGAGCCAGTTTCAGGCCGTCACGGCCTGCTTCACCCAGCTGGGCGTAGATGCCGCTGAACGGGAGCATGATGCCGACCTTGACCTTGACCGGGTCTGACGCTGCATGTGTCATGGCTGCAGTGGCTGTAAGAGACGTAGCCAGAATCGCACTGGCCAGGGTTTTCATACGGGACATATCAACACCTCAGATTCTTGTTGTGCGGTTGTCCCATTAGAGGCCTATGGCGGAGCCGGCAATATCCGTTTTCTGCACGGTACTGTCCGGTCTTTGCATCGCGTGTCAGAAGCACTGCATCAGGCGCCTGCAGCCCTTTGTTTCCGGAGTGTGGAAGAGGAAGTCGGGGAGGGAAAGAGACTCTCGGGAGGGGAGTGGTGAGCCAATATCCATATCGGCCCACCCACCGGGGATTATCCCAGGTTTTTCAGGAGCAGTTCGGTGAGAACCGATGGACATTCAACGGACGGCACATGGCCAACCCCTTCCAGGATGACAGGGTCGGCGGAACCGCCGAATTGCGCCAGGGCCTTGAGGGAATCCGGCGGTGTCGCCAGGTCCTCGGAACCGCCAATCAGCAGTACCGGCACATCACGGCCCCGGAGTTTTTCGCGGAAATCCGCCTTGCCAAGCATCTCGCACAGAAGGGCATAGCTGTTGTCATCGCCGCGCCCCATGATCACTTTCCAGCCATCGAGTAAAGCCGGCTGCTCCTTGCAGGCCGCCGGACCGAACCAGCGCGGCACAATCTCCCCGGCCATGGCGGCAAGACCCTTGGCACGAACGTTGGAGGCCCGCAGGTTCCAGGCTTCCGGAGTGCCGATAATGGCGCCCGTGTTGGTCAGCGTGGCTGAAATCAGCATATCGCTGTATTCAGCGATGAGCTGCTGACCGATCGCACCGCCGATGGATGTGCCCACAAAGTGGAAGGCCGTGGCGCCGGCAACCTGCGCGAGGGTAAGGGCCTCCTGGGCCAGGTCTTCAGGGGTGATTTCCCCGGCGTCCTCCGGCCAGGCACTGCTGGCACCGTGGCCAGGCAAGTCCCAGGTCAGCACCCGGAACTTGCCAAACAGGGCCGGCAACATGTCGTCCCAGACGCCCTGGGTCATGCCCAGTGGGTGGGCCAGTACCAGGAGGGGCTTCTCGCTATCGCCGAGCAGGCGGTAGCAGATGGTACGGCCGTTATAGTTAACAAATGACATGGACGCTCCTTCGGTCAGACTCGTTCAATCAGTGTAGCAATGCCCTGACCTACACCCACACACATGGTGCACAGGGCATAACGGCCGCCGGTACGCTGAAGCTGGTGGGCGGCAGTCATCAGCAGGCGGGCGCCGGACATGCCCAGCGGGTGGCCAAGGGCGATGGCACCGCCGTTCGGGTTGACCCGGGCATCGTCGTCGGCGATGCCCAGCTCGCGCAGGACGGCCAGGCCCTGGGCGGCGAAGGCTTCGTTCAGTTCGATCACGTCGATGTCGGCGATGCTGATATTCTGCTTCTCCAGCAGTTTCTGAACGGCCGGTACCGGGCCGATGCCCATGATGCGCGGCTCGACACCGGCGGTGGCCATGCCGAGGATTTTTGCCATCGGCTTGAGGCCCTGCTGTTTCACCGCGGCTTCGCTGGCCACCAGCATGGCAGCTGCGCCATCGTTGACGCCGGAGGCGTTGCCGGCGGTCACGCTGCCGTTGTCACGGAAGGGCGTGGGCAGGGAAGCGAGCTTCTCCAAGGTAGTGCTGCGGGGATGCTCGTCGGTGTCGAACACCAGCGGATCCTGCTTGCGACGGGGAATGGAGACCGGGACGATTTCTTCGGCGAAGATCCCGTCCAGCTGTGCCCGCGCGGTCTTCTGCTGGGAGCGGAACGCGAACAAATCCTGGTCTTCCCGGGAAATGTTGAACTGTTCGGCGACGTTCTCGGCCGTTTCCGGCATGGAGTCGATGCCGTACTGTTTCTTCATCAGCGGGTTCACGAAACGCCAGCCGATGGTGGTGTCCTCGATCTTCTGGCCGCGGGAGAACGCGCTGTCGGCCTTGCCCATCACGTATGGGGCGCGGGACATGGACTCCACGCCCCCGGCCAGCACCAGGTCCATTTCACCGGCGCGGATAGCGCGGAACGCAGTGCCCACGGCGTCCATGCCGGAGCCGCACAGCCGGTTGAGGGTGGTACCGGGTACGGAGGTGGGCAAACCAGCCAGCAATGCAGACATGCGAGCCACATTGCGGTTGTCTTCACCGGCCTGGTTGGCACTGCCCATCATGACTTCGTCGATGGCAGCCGGGTCCAGTTCCGGGGCCTGCTCAAGCACGGCCTTGAAGATGTGGGCGGCCAGATCGTCCGGGCGCACGCTGGCGAGGGTGCCGCCGAAGCGGCCGATGGCCGAACGCCGGGGATGGCAGAGAAATACGTCAGTCATGGTGCACCTCACTGTTGACCGGAATGGTGGGCATTGGTTCGGGCTTTCAGATCCCGCAGCACTTCCAGTTCCTCTGCGGTGGGTGCCGGTGTGGTTTCCAGCTGATCCGCGAAGCGGATGTCCCAGCCGGTGGCCTCGATCACATCGTCCCGGGTCACATTCGGGTGCAGGGAGGTGACCACCAGCTCCTTGGTCTCCGGATCCGGCTTGAGGATGCACAGGTCGGTGATGACCACCGTGGGGCCACGGCCAATGTTCGGTACGTTGTCCCGGGCCTTGCCGTCACGGCCGAAGCCGACGGTGGTCACAAAGTCTACGTCCTTAACGAAGGTGCGCTTGGAGTGCTTCACGGTAATGAACACTTCTTTCGCGTTGGTGGCAATTTCCGGGGCACCGCCGCCACCGGGCAGACGAACCTTCGGCTCGCGGTAATCGCCGATCAGGGTGGTGTTCAGGTTGGCGAAACGGTCGATCTGGGCAGTACCCAGGAAGCCGACGCTGATGTGGCCGCCCTGCAGCCAGTAGCGGAACATCTCGGGTACGGAAACCGTGGTCAGGGCAGACTCGCACAGCTCGCCATCACCGATGGACAGGGGCAGTACGTCCGGCTTGGTCTGCAAAGTGCCGGATTCGTAGATCAGGGTCACATCCGGAGCGTGGGTCAGACGCGCCAGGTTGGCCGCCTCACTGGGCAGGCCGATACCCACGAAACAGGTCATTTCGTTGGTCAGCGCCCGGGCGGCGGTGATGCTCATCATTTCCGAGGAAGTAAATTCAAGGCTCATCTCACGCTGCTCCTTTCTCGAATACGTTGTCTTTCAGCCAGGCCTGGAAGGTCTCACGGTCACGGGCGATGCCGTCCCAGTCCTTGTAGAAGGCGTTGTCCCGGTCGTAGTAGCCCAGGGCATAGGAGGGTTTGGCGCCTTTCGGAGCCTCGGCAATCGCGGTCACCGCCCAGGACGGCAGCACACAGGCGTTCACGGAGGCACCCAGGTCGTCCACGATCTCTTCCACGGTGACGATGCTGCGCTTGGCGGCCAGCACGGCTTCTTTCTGGATGCCGACGATGCCTTCCACCAGCACGTTGCCCTTGCGATCGGCGCGCTGGGCGTGGATCACAGTCACGTCCGGGCGAACCGACGGCACGGCGGCCAGGCGCTCACCGGTGAACGGGCATTCGATGAACTTGATCTGGTCGTTGACCTTGGGCAGGTCGCTGCCGACATAACCGCGCAGGACGGCCAGCGGCAGGCCGGCGGCGCCGGCTTCATAGGCACAGGCCATGGCGGCGTGGCTGTGTTCCAGGATTTCCAGCTTGTTCGGCCAGCCTTTCTCGACGGCATCCCTCAGTCTGTGCAGGGAGCCGACACCGGGGTTACCGCCCCAGGAGAAAATCAGCTTTTTCGCGCAGCCGGCCCCGATCAGCTGGTCGTACACCAGGTCCGGGGTCATCCGGATCAGGGTCAGGTCGCGCTTTTCCTGGCGAATGATTTCGTGGCCCGCCGCGAACGGGATCAGGTGGGTGAAGCCTTCCATCGCCACGGTGTCACCGTTATTGATGTGTTTGCTCACCGCTTCCTGGAGGGAGAGGAATTCAGCCATCGCAGTGTCTCCATCGTGTTTCGGTTGAAAAGTTCGATATGCGAACATAAGTTTAATATGCGAACATGATGGCGCGATTGGTTTTGTATCGTCAAGTACAAATTTTCACCAGTTGGCAAAAATGCACGGATGTTCGGAGTGCGAACCAGCTGTTACCATGCGCTCATACCGATGCGCGACGGGTTAAAGGAGCCGGAATGGACGAACAGATTCTCAAGCCCGGAGACCGGGATTACGTGGGGGCACTGGCCTCGGGGCTGGACGTGCTCCAGGCGTTTGATGCCGAACACCCGCGCATGACCCTGAGTGAGGTGGCGGCGAGAACGGAGATGGACCGGGCCAAGGCCCGCCGCTTCTTGCTTACCCTGCACGCGCTGGGATTCGTGAAGCGTACTGGCCGGCAGTTCGAGCTGACGCCACGGGTGCTGCAACTCGGTTACGCCTACCAGGCCTCGAACCAGTATCGGGCGGTGATCCAGCAATACCTGGAAGACATTACGGCCGAGCTCGGTGAGTCATCGTCTCTGGCGGTGCTCGACGGGGACGATGTGGTCTATGTGGTGCGCTCGGCAGCCCGCCACCGGCTCATGGCCATTACCCTGTCGGTGGGCACCCGCCTGCCGGCGGCCTACACCTCCATGGGGCGCGTGTTGCTGGCGCAGTTATCGAAAGAGGAGCTCACAGCATTCCTGGAGCGGGTCCGGCTGGAGCGATTCACCGCATCCTCGGTGACCGACAAGGATACGTTGCGCGAAGCGATCGACCAGGCGCGGGAGCAAGGCTATGCGGTGGTGGATCAGGAGCTGGATCTTGGCTTGAGGTCGGTGGCGGTGCCAGTGTTCTCCGGCAGCGGCGAACTGCTGGGGGCTCTCAACATCAGCACCAATGCCGCGCGAGTGGATATGGCTACCCTGCTGGAAGTGTACCTGCCTCGCTTGCAGGCGGTGGCAGAAAAGGTAAGGCAGACCGCCCGTTGAACTTACGGATAACGACCGGTCAGCCGGTTTTCCACCAGTTCCGCCAGAATGGTGTTGGCCAGTCGCATCACCGCATTGGGGTTTTCGCCCCGCCGTCGGGAGGCGATCACCGGTGTAGAAATGTTGGTGTCCTCCAGCGGCATATACTCCACCCCTTCCCGGTGCAGCCGTCGCACCTGCTCTGGTACCAGGGTGAAGCCCATGTCGGAGGCTACCAGGGATAGCGCTGTCTGGAGATCGTTCACCTGCTGGACCACATGGATTTTCAGTCCGCGACCGTGGAACAGGCTTTGGGTGATGTCGGCGAAGTTCGGGCCGGGGCCGGAAGGGAAGGCCACCATGGGCCATTCGGACAATTCCTTCATGGATGGCGGATGGCGGGTCAGTGGATGCCCGGCCGGAAGCGCGGCAATGATGGGCTCGTCAAACAGGTTCTCCTGCTCCACATCCGGATCCTCAATTCTCAGCCGTCCGAAGCCGATATCGATTTTGCCGGATTTCAGTGCCTCCACCTGTTCCCGGGTTTTCAATTCGTGCAACACAATTTCCAGATTCTTGTTCTGGCGCAACCGTCGCACCATCAGGGGGAGCTGCCCGTAAAACACCGACGGCACAAAGCCGATGGAAAACACGGTCTTGCGGTGCTGTGCGATACGGCGGGTGTCCTCCACCGTCGCCGATACCTTGTCCAGAATTTGCCGGGCCTGTTCCAGGAAGTACTCTCCCCCGGTGGTCAGGTCGAGTCCCCTAGGTTTGCGAATGAACAGCTCGACCTCGATCTCCTCTTCCAGTTGCTTGATGGCCCGGGTCAGCGGTGGCTGTGCAATAAACAGCTTTTCCGCCGCCCGGGTGAGGTTGCCTTCCTCCGCCACGGCAACGAAGTACCGCAAGTGTCGCAGCTCCATCCATACCTCCAGGGTATCGGTTATTACTTAATCAATATTGGTTCATATCCGTGAAACTTCGTACTGTTCGAATCACAGGTTTTTTTACTTGCGATTCGGAGAGCACATGTCCGCCACCATTCAGTCCATTGAAGCGATCCTGGTCGATATCCCGACCATCCGCCCCCACAAGCTATCCATGACAACCATGGGGGTTCAGAGCATGGTGATCGTGCGGATGAAAGACTCCGACGGCCTTGAAGGTCTCGGTGAGGCGACCACCATCGGTGGCCTGGCCTACGGTCCGGAAAGCCCTGAAAGTGTAAAGCTTACCATTGATACCTATTTCAAACCGCAACTGATTGGCCAGCCCGCGGGCAACATCAATACCCTGAGGGTAATGCTAAACCGCTCAACCCGTGGTAACAACCTTGCCAAATCCGCTATCGAGACCGCTCTGCTGGATCTGCAGGGCAAGCGATTGAATCGCCCGGTATCGGATCTGCTCGGCGGTGCCATTCATCAGCACGTTCCGGTGCTCTGGACCCTGGCCAGTGGCGATACCGCCAGGGATATCGAGGAAGCTCTGGGCCTGATCGAAACCCGCCGCCACTGTGACTTCAAACTCAAGATCGGTTCCCGTCCGGTGATGGATGACGTTCGCCACGTCGCGGCTATCAAGGCAGCCGTGGGTGAGAACGCCAGTGTGCGTGTGGATGTGAACCAGGCCTGGGATGAAGCCACCGCTGCCAAGGGTATGGCGGAGCTGCAGGCTGCCGGTATCGACCTGGTGGAGCAGCCGACCCCGATGAAAGATCACGCCGCGCTGGTGCGTCTGTCCGAGAAGTTCCATCTGCCCATCCTGGCCGACGAGGCCGTGGCGGATGCCAAGGATATGTACAACCTGGCCGCTGCCGGTTTCGCCGGTGCTGTCGCCATGAAGATTGCCAAGGCCGGTGGTCCGGCACGTGCCCTGGAGCAGGCCGCGGTGGCTCAGGCCGCCGGTATCGGGCTGTACGGCGGCACCCTGCTGGAAGGCACCATCGGAACCGTCGCCGCTCTGCATGCCTGGTCCACGCTCGAGACCCTGCACTGGGGCACCGAGATGTTCGGTCCGCTGCTGATGAAGGACGACATCGTGGTCAAGCCGCTGAATTTCCATGACAACGGCGTGGAGCTCCCGGAAGGCCCGGGGCTGGGTGTCGAGATCGATGAAGACAAGCTGGCCGAGTACCGCAGAAAGGCATAAGGCGCCGGCCCCGAGAACGCCGCAAATATCAGTAAACGGAGGAAAGCACATGCTGTTCAAAGTCGAGATGAAGGTGAATATCCCCCACGACATGCCTGCCGAAGTGGCTGCGGACATCAAGGCCCGGGAAAAAGCCTACGCCCAGGACCTGCAAGAGCAGGGCAAGTGGCGTCACCTGTGGCGGGTGGCCGGCAGCTACGCCAACGTCAGCATCTTTGATGTGGAAGACAACGCCGAGCTGCAGGACCTGATCAGTAACCTGCCTCTGTTCCCTTATATGGATATCACTGTCGCGCCGCTGTGCCGGCATCCGTCCTCGATCCACGAAGACGACCGTTAAGAAATCAACACACCGTTGCCAACTGATGAGCTGAATTGAGCAACAACAACAAAGCACCGAGGAGACCAACAATGACCGTCAAGACCATGCAAACTGCGGAAGTGAAGGACCTGCTGGAGAAAGTTGCCGGCTTCAACCAGGAAGGTGGCAACGAGCGCGTGAAGAAGATTGTTCACCGTTTCATGCACGATGTTTTCCAAATCGTCGAAGATTTCGATGTGACCCCGGAAGAGTTCTGGCAGGCCGTCTACTACGTGGGTGATCTGGGCGCCAATGGCGAAGCTGCCCTGCTGGCCCCGGGCCTGGGTATGGACAAGTACCTGGACATCCGGATGGACGCTGAAGACGAGCAAGCCGGCCTGGACGGCGGTACCCCGCGCACCATCGAAGGCCCGCTGTACGTGGCTGGCGCACCGCTGAGCGAAGGCTTTGCGCGTATGGACGATGGCTCCGACGAGGCCGCCGAGACCATGATCCTGACCGGTCAGGTCACCGATGAGAACGGCCAGCCGGTAGCCAACGCCGTGGTTGACGTATGGCATGCCAACACCATGGGCAACTACTCCTACTTTGATCAGTCCCAGAGCGAGTACAACCTGCGTCGTCGCATCAAGACCGACGAGAACGGCCGTTATACCGCCCAATCCATTATTCCGGCTGGCTACGGCTGCCCGCCCGAGGGTTCCACCCAGGCGCTGCTGAACCTGCTGGGTCGTCACGGCAACCGTCCGGCGCACATCCACTTCTTTATCTCCAAGCCGGGGTATAAGCACCTGACCACCCAGATCAACCTGGCGGGTGACGAGTACACCTACGACGACTTTGCCTTCGCGACCCGTGAAGAGCTGGTGGTTGAGGCCAACCGCATCGAGGATCCGGCCAAGGCGGAGCAGTTCGGTCTGAACAAGCCGTTCACCGAAGTGGAGTTCAATATCCAGCTGGTGTCCACCGACAAGCCCGAGCTGCAGAACCGCCACGAGCGCAAGCGTGCTCTGGAAGGTGAAGTAGCCTGATACCGAACCCTTAATCCCAACGTTCTTGTGATCCGACCGGCCTGCGCATGCAGGCCGGCCAGGGGGCCCTCACGCCCGAAAAACGGTTTTCACAACAACAAAATGGAGTGACGAACATGACTCGCCAACTCGACCGACTTGAGAAAACGATCCGCAACGCGGTGGAAGCCGATGCGGAAACCGGTCACTACCGCTGTGACCGCAGCATCTTCACCGACCAGGAGCTGTTTGAGCTGGAGATGAAGCACATTTTCGAAGGCAACTGGATTTTCCTGGCCCACGAGAGCCAGATTGAGAATCCGGGCGACTACTACACCACCACAGTGGGTCGTCAGCCGGTAATCATCACCCGGACCAAGGATGGCGAGCTCAAGGCGATTCTGAACACCTGTACCCACCGGGGTGCCACCCTGTGCCGCAAGAAGCGTGGCAACAAAACGTCCTTCACCTGCCCGTTCCATGGCTGGACCTTCAAGAACGACGGCAAGCTGCTGAAAGCGAAAGATCAGAAGAAGGGCGGTTACCCGGAGACCTTTAACGTCGACGGCTCTCACGACTTGAAAGAACTGCCGAAGTTCGAGAACTACCGCGGCTTCCTGTTCGGCAGCCTCAATTCTGACGTTCTGCCGCTGGAAGAGTACCTGGGCGAGACCACCAAGGTCATCGACGCCATCGTTGACCAGGCCCCGGAAGGCCTGGAGATCCTGCGCGGTGCCTCTACCTACACCTACGAGGGCAACTGGAAGCTGACCGCGGAGAACGGCGCCGACGGTTACCACGTCAGCACCGTGCACTGGAACTACCTGTCCACCATGGGTCAGCGTAACTACGAGAAGGGCGGCACCGAGGCGGTGGATGCCAAGAGCTGGTCCAACGAGGGCGGATTCTACTCCTTCGAGAACGGCCACATGATGCTGTGGACCCGTCTGACCAACCCGGAAGTGCGCCCGGTCTACAACCAGCTGGAGCGCCTGGAACAGGAAGTGGGTGAGGCGCGGGCTGACTTTATCGTCCGCACTACCAAGAATCTGTGCCTGTACCCGAACGTGTACCTGATGGACCAGTTCTCCACCCAGATCCGGGTGCTGCGTCCGATCGACGTCAACAAGACCGAAATCACCATCTACTGCTGGGCACCCAAGGGTGAATCGGCTGAGAACCGCGCCAAGCGCATCCGCCAGTACGAAGACTTCTTCAACGTCTCCGGCATGGGTACCCCGGACGACCTGGAAGAGTTCCGGGGCTGTCAGGAGGGCTACTACGCCAAGGGCGTGAAATGGAACGACATGAGCCGTGGCGCCCAGCACTGGATCGAAGGTGCGGATGACTGGGCCAAGCGCATCGATATGAAGCCGATTCTCAGTGGCGCCAAGCCGGAGGATGAAGGTCTGTACGTGACTCACCACCAGCACTGGGTGGAAGAGATGACCAAGGCTGTCGAGACCGAGCGTGCGCGCTTCATTTCCCTGTCAGAGGAGGCTTCCAAATGAGCATGTCTTTCGAACAGATCCAGGCGTTTGTCTACCGGGAAGCCCGTCTGCTGGACGACCGGGAGTGGGACGAGTGGCTCAAGTGCTACCACGAGGATGTCACCTACTGGATGCCGGCGTGGGACGACAACGACGAGCTGACCGAGGATCCGCAGACCGAGATCTCGCTGATCTATTACCCGAACCGCAACGGCCTGGAAGATCGCGTGTACCGGCTCAAGACCGAGCGGTCCGGCGCCAGTTCCATTCCGGAGCCGCGCACCGTGCACCTGACCAGCAACCTGGAAATCCTGGAGCGGGACGGTGACACCTTAAAGCTGCGGTTCAACTGGCAGACCAACAGCCACCGTTACCACAAGACCCAGTCCTTCTTCGGCGTGTCTTTCTACACCCTGGATTGCAGTGGCGAACAGCCGCTGATCACCGAGAAGAAGGTGGTTCTGAAAAACGATTACATCAATCAGGTGATTGATATTTACCACCTGTAATTGATGGGGAGAGCATCATCATGAGTTACAACATCGCGCTTAATTTTGAAGATGGCGTCACCCGCGTGATCACCTGCAACGAGGGTGAAACGGTACTCGACGCCGCCTACCGGGCGCAGATCAATCTGCCGATGGACTGTTCTGACGGCGTTTGCGGAACCTGTAAGGGTTCCTGCCAGCAGGGCGAGTTCGACATGGGCGACGAGTACATCGACGAGGCGCTGTCCGACGAGGAAGCCGAGCAGGGCATGGTCCTGACCTGTCAGATGGTGCCCTCCAGCGACTGCGTGGTGGAGATTCCGGCGGCTGCGTCCCTGTGCAGCAAGGCCGGCAATGAAGCCGTGACCGGCACGGTGGATGAGGTCAACCTGATCTCCCCCACCGCCATCGAACTGAAAATCACCGCGGATGCTGACATCGGCTTCCTGCCGGGACAGTACGTGAACATCCAGGTGCCCGGCACCGAGGAAACCCGCGCCTACTCGTTCAGTTCCCGTCCGGGAAGCCGCGAGCTGAGCTTCCTGATCCGGAACGTCCCCGGCGGCCTGATGAGCTCCTGGCTCGTGGGCAAGGCCAAAACCGGCGACCAGGTCACGATCACTGGCCCGATGGGCGTGTTCTACCTGCGTCCGGTCCAGCGCCCGGTGCTGATGCTGGCCGGTGGTACTGGCCTCGCGCCGTTCCTGGCCATGCTCGAAAGCCTTAAGGAAAAAGGCTGTGACCAGCCGACCCACCTGATCTATGGCGTGACCAACGACGACGATCTCGTGGGGCTGGCGGCCCTGGAGCAATTTGCCAAAGACATCGAGAACTTCACCTTCAAGACCGTGGTGGCCAGCGATGAGAGCGATCATCCCCGCAAGGGCTATGTGACCAATCACATGGAAGACGCGCCCATCAACGATGGCGATGTCGATGTCTACCTGTGTGGACCGCCTCCCATGGTGGATGCAGTGTTGGGTTACTTCCGTGAGCAGGGTATCGAGCCGAACTCGTTCCACTACGAGAAGTTCACCCCGAGCGTGTCTGCTGCGGAGGAGAAGGTCGCATGAACCCGCGTTTCACCAACAAGGTGATGGTCGTCACCGGCGCTGCCCAGGGTATTGGGCGGCGGGTGGCTGAACTGGCCGCCGCCGAAGGTGCCCGCCTGGTGCTGGTGGACATCGCGGACTACGTGCAGGGCGTTGCCGCCGAGCTGCGCGATCAGGGCGCCGAAGCCCTGGCCGTGCAGGCCAACCTGGAAACCTGGGAAGGCGCGGAAATGGTGATGGCAAAAGCCCACGAGCAGTATGGCCGCATCGACATCCTGATCAACAACGTCGGCGGCACCATCTGGGCCCAGCCGTTCGAGCACTACCAGCCGGAACAGATCCAGAAGGAAATCCAGCGCTCCCTGTTCCCGACCCTGTGGTGCTGCCGCGCGGTTCTGCCTTACATGGTGGAGCAGAAGGGCGGTGCCATCGTGAACGTGTCTTCGGTCGCGACCCGGGGCCTGATGCGGGTGCCTTACGGCGCTGCCAAGGGCGGGGTCAACGCCATGACCGTGAACATGGCCTTCGAGTATGCCGAGCATGGTATCCGGGTGAACGCCACCGCACCGGGCGGCACCGAAGCACCACCCCGGCTGACGCCAAGGAACACGGAGGAGCAGGGCGAACAGGAAAAAGTCTGGTACCAGACCCTGATCGACCAGACCAACGACACCAGCTTTATGCACCGCTACGGCACTCTGGATGAACAGGCGGAACCGATCCTGTTTCTGGCCTCGGATGCGGCCAGCTACATGACTGGAACCATCCTGCCGGTGGCCGGTGGAGACCAGGGCTGACAGCAAGGCTTCCGGCCGGGCCGGAAGCCGACCTGATTGAACACAACGACACTGACATCAAGCCAACGGACAGGCTCCGTACAAATAGAACAAACGGGGTAACAGACCATGAGAAACATAGACGTCAACGACGTTATCGATAACGCACGATTCAACTCATTTCACTGGAAGGTGCTCTTCTGGTGCACCCTGATCATAATTTTCGACGGTTACGACCTGGTGATCTACGGCGTGGTTCTGCCGCTGTTGATGGACCAGTGGAACCTCAATCCCTATGTCGCCGGTCTGCTCGGCAGCAGTGCGCTGTTCGGCATGATGTTTGGCGCCATGGGCTTTGGCATGCTGTCCGACAGGCTCGGCCGCAAGAAAACCATTCTGATGTGCGTGGTGCTGTTCAGCCTCACCACGGTCATCAACGGCTTTGCCACTACCCCTTGGCAGTTCGGCATTCTGCGCTTCATAGCCGGCCTGGGTATCGGCGGGGTCATGCCTAACGTGGTGTCGCTGATGAGCGAGTACTCACCAAAGAGGAGCCGCAGCACGCTGGTGGCGCTGATGTTTTCCGGTTACGCCGTAGGCGGGATGATGTCGGCCGGTCTGGGGATCTGGATTGTTCCAAATTATGGTTGGGAGATCATGTTCTACCTGGCAGTGATTCCAATGCTGATGCTGCCGCTGATGATCAAGTTCCTGCCGGAGTCCGTGGCTTTCCTGATGGCCCAGAAGCGTGAGGGGGAAGCCAGGGACATCCTGCAAAAAGTGGCGCCGATTTATGAAATCAGTGAGATGGACCGCCTGGAAGTGCCACCGACCACCGAGAGCAAGGCGCCGGTACTGGAACTGTTCCGTGACGGGCGTGCGTTCAGCACCAGCATGTTCTGGGTCGCTTTCTTCTGCTGCCTGTTGATGGTTTACGCCCTCGGTTCCTGGCTCCCTAAGCTGATGTCCATGGCTGGCTATGCCCTGAGCTCCAGCCTGATGTTCCTGATGGTACTGAACATCGGTGCAATCATCGGCGCGGTTGGCGGCGGTTGGCTGGCGGACCGATTCTCCCTGCGCTCGGTGTTGGTGAGCTTCTTTATCCTGGGCTCGGTTTCGCTGACGATGTTGGGCTACGAGAACCCTATGTGGTTCCTGTACACCCTGATGGGCATTGCTGGTGCCACCACCATTGGTTCGCAGATTCTGCTGTACGCCTACGTGGCGCAGTATTACCCGACCAGTATCCGGTCTACCGGTCTGGGTTGGGCGTCGGGCATCGGCCGTAACGGCGCCATTGTCGGGCCCATGCTCGGCGGCACCCTGCTGGCGCTGGCCCTGCCGCACCATATGAATTTCCTGGCATTGGCCATTCCCGGTGCCATTGCCACGGTTGCCATTGCCCTGGTGGACCGCCGCTTCAGTTCGAAGTGTCTGGAGTCGGAAGGAGAGGCCGGGCTGGCAACCAGTAACTGATTTTTGTGGAGCGTTGATGCGACCCTGAGGGTAAGAGTCAGTCGAACCCCTCTTTTGCCCCGGCACGCCTGTGTCCGGGGCCTTTTTTTATCCTTTGCTCCGCCATGCCAAAATCAATAACAAGGATCTGTACATGCCCCAACTGTTCCGAGACATGTCGTTATCCGCCATTGCGGCCGGCTTTCTGGCCGTACTGGTTTCCTACGCCGGACCCCTGGCGATTTTTTTCCAGGCGGGTTCTGCCGCCGATATTTCCCCGCAGATGATGACCTCCTGGGTCTGGGCTATTTCCCTGGGTGCGGCCATTTCCGGGATCGTGCTGTCGATCTGGCTCAAGGCGCCGGTGGTGACGGCCTGGTCGGCACCAGGTACTGCGCTGCTTGTGGCCCTGTTCCCGGAGCTGTCCCTGAACGAGGCCGTGGGCGCTTATCTTACCGCGGCTGTGATCATCTTCATTATCGGGGTGTCTGGCACCTTTGATGCGTTTGTGCGGGCGATTCCCAAGGGGGTCGCCGCCGGCATGATGGCCGGCATCCTGTTTCAGTTCGGGGTGGGTGCCTTCACCGTCATCGAGTCTACGCCGGCGCTGGCCATCGGCATGTTGTTGGCCTACGTGGTGTTCCGCCGGTTGGTGCCGAAATACACGCTGGTTCTGTTGTTGATTGTGGGCGTGATCCTGGCGGTGGCGCTGGAAGGCGCGTCCCTGGCCGGCGTCCGGGTGAGCATGGCGGTACCGCAATTCATCATGCCGGAATGGAATCTCGGAGCGACCCTGAGCCTGGCAATACCCCTGGTGCTGGTCAGCCTGACCGGGCAGTTCCTGCCGGGCATGGCGATCCTGCAGGGGGCCGGCTACAAGGTGAAGGCCAAACCGGTGATTGCGGTCTCCAGCCTGGTGTCCCTGCCCATGGCAGTCTTTGGTGGCATCACCACCGTGGTTGCCGCGATTACCGCCGCCATCTGTACCGGCAAGGATGCCCATGAGGACCCGGATAAACGCTACGTGGCCGGGGTATTCAACGGGGTATTTTACCTGGTCGGGGGGCTGTTTGCCGGCACCATCGTGGCCCTGTTCACCTCGCTACCGGCGGCATTCGTGGCGGTATTGGCGGGGCTGGCGCTGCTGGGGGCCATTGCCAATAACCTGTTTGCCGCGCTTGAGGATGCCAGTCACCGGGAAGCATCGTTGATCACCTTTGTGGTGACTGCCTCGGGGTTGTCGTTGTTTGGGCTTTCTTCGGCGTTTTGGGGAGTGGTGATCGGGTATGGGTGTTATCTGGTGCTGAATGGCAGGAAATAGTGCAAAGGCTAAGACGGGGTCAGATGAAGGATTTCATCAGACCCCAGAGTCAGGATTTGGCGGTTAAAGTCGGGGTCAGATGAAGGCGTTCATCAGACCCCAGGTTTGCGTCCAACTCCGGGGTCAGAAGAACGCTTTCTTCTGACCCCACCTTCACCAGTGATCAGGCCTCCTGCAACGCCTGAACCACCGCCTTGGCAGCACCCTCGGAGGAGGCCGGGTTCTGCCCGGTGATCAGCTTGCCGTCGACCACGATGTGAGGGGCCCAATCGTCACCCCGGGTGTATTCCCCGGCGTTGTCCTTGAGCATGTCCTCGACCAGGAACGGCACGATGTTGGTCAGCTGTACCGCATCTTCCTCGGTGTTGGTGAAGGCGGTAACCTTCCGGCCGCCGACGATATTCTGCTCCGGCTTGATGAACACGTTTTTGAACACGGCCGGGGCGTGGCACACTGCGCCGATGACCTTGTCCTGATCGTAGGCATTCTTGATCAGCGCGATAGAGGTCTCGTCGTTGGCCAAGTCCCACAGCGGGCCGTGGCCGCCGGGATAGAAAACCGCGTCATACTCGTTCATGTCGACATCGCTCAGCTTCTTGGTGCTGGCGAGCATTTCC
>Ga0114984_1000131_pt1 | contig 29417 bp, 18 predicted proteins | sample Shrwel1BS1Day1_FD_96987 | JGI IMG/M metagenome (GOLD analysis project Ga0114984, IMG submission 96987) | Subsurface microbial communities from deep shales in Ohio, USA - Utica-3 well 1 S-1-Day1 | ecosystem: Environmental > Aquatic > Deep subsurface > Shale gas/oil reservoir > Produced water/Flow...
AGCACGTCCACCAGATAGGTGTACGGATTAATGTCGTGCAGCTTGCAGGTGCTGATCAGGCTCTGGATGATGCCCAAGTGTTCCGCGCCCAGTTCGGTCCAGCAGAACATCCAGTTTTTCTTGTTATGGAAGTGTTTCCATAACCGAAAGGCCTGGCTGTTTGCCGACACCCCTCAAGGCGCAAACGCCAGCGCCACCTGCTACTCCCTCATCGAAACGGCCCTATGCCGCGTCCGGCATAGGGCCGTCTCCGGATCTGTGTAGGAACCGCCGTAGTAAACCAGGCGAATCGCCCTTTTCCCATCACTGTCCGGCTCTCGAATTTCAATGCTGATTTTCATCTTTTTCTCCATGTGTACCCCGATGTACCCCGAGACCATACTTCGGGGTACTCTCGGGGTAAATCATCGAGAAAAATGCAAAGACAAAAACAGCGAGAAAGAATAAAACTCTTTATAAACAGTTACTTGATTTGCTTTTGGTTGCTGTGGATAACCCTTTTTTTACCACTTCACTTCCCGATGCAGAAACTGGAAAAAATCTTGCCCAACAACTCATCCGGCGTCAGATGACCGGTTATTTCCCCCAGAGCGTCCTGAGCGGCCCTCAGGTCCTCTGCCAGCAATTCACCGGCGCCGTACCCCTCCAGCTGCGCCTGCCCCTGAAGCAGGGCATCGCGTGCCCGCTCCAGCGCATCCAGATGCCGGCGGCGGGCCAGGAAGCCACCCTCGGTGGTGGTGACAAAGCCCATGCACTGTTTCAAGTGATCCCGGAGAACCTCAAGTCCCTCGGCCGATTTGGCCGCCAGTCGAATGACCGGCGCAGTCTGGTGGGGTTCGGAAGTAATGCCCACCGGTTCGCCGGACAGGTCCACTTTGTTCCGGATCACCGTCACCAGAGCATTGGCCGGCAACCGGTCAATAAAATCCGGCCAGATTTCATGGGGTTCGGTCTTGTCAGTGGTGGTGGCATCCACCATCAGCAGAATCCGGTCAGCCTGGCGGATTTCATCCCAGGCCCGGGCAATGCCGATCTGCTCCACCTCGTCGGGACTGTCGCGCAAACCGGCGGTATCGATGATATGCAGGGGCATGCCATCGATGTGGATATGTTCCCGAAGGACGTCACGGGTGGTGCCTTCGATGGCGGTCACAATGGCCGCTTCACGTCCGGCCAGGGCGTTAAGCAGGCTGGACTTGCCGGCATTGGGACGGCCGGCAATGACCACTTTCATGCCATCCCGGAGAATGGTGCCCTGCTGGGCCTCGGCCAGGATGGTGTTGACTCTTTCGATCAGCCCGTTCAGATCGGTGGCCACCTTACCGTCCGCCAGGAAGTCAATTTCCTCCTCGGGGAAGTCAATCGCCGCTTCGACGTAAATCCGTAAGTGAGTCACCGCTTCCACAAGCTCATCGATCCGGCGGGAGAACACCCCCTGCATCGACCGTACGGCACAACGTGCTGCCTGTTCCGAACTGCTCTCGATCAGATCGGCAATGGCCTCGGCCTGGGCCAGGTCGAGCTTGTCATTGAGGAAGGCCCGTTCCGAGAATTCACCCGGTCGGGCCAGGCGGGCACCAAGGCTGCACACTTCCCGCAGCAACATATCCAGAATGACGGTACCGCCATGGCCCTGGAGCTCGAATACATCCTCGCCGGTAAAGGAGTGGGGGTTGGGAAAAAACAGCCCGATGCCCTCGTCGATGAGCTGGCCGTTGTTATTCACAAAGGGGCCGTAATGGGCGTACCGGGGTTTCGGCTCGAATCCCAACATACGGTTGGCGATTTCCCGGGTTTTGGGGCCGGAGACACGAACGATACCGACGCCCGCCCGGCCCGGTGCAGTGGCAATAGCGGCAATGGTGTCTGAATTCTGTTGCATGGAAATTCACCTGCTGAAAGAACAAAGGCTCCGGAGAGGAGCCTTTGTCGGGTCAGGTCAGCACCGGTGTCAGTGCTTCTTGCCTGCCATTTCTGCTTCGATCTTGCGGGTAATGTACCACTGCTGGGTGATCGACAGAATGTTGTTGGTAAGCCAGTACAGTACCAGCCCCGCCGGGAACCAGAGGAAGAACACGGTAAACACCAGAGGCATGAGCTTCATGATCTTCGCCTGCATGGGGTCCGGCGGAGTCGGATTCAGGTGCATCTGCAGGAACATGCTGCCGCCCATCAGGATCGGCAGGATGAAGTACGGATCCATCTGGGACAGGTCATTTATCCACAGCATGAACGGTGCATGGCGCAGTTGTACAGTCTCGAACAGAACCCAGTACAGGGAGATAAACACCGGCATCTGCACCAGAACGGGCAGACAGCCACCGAGCGGGTTAATCTTCTCGCGCTTGTACAGGGCCATCATTTCCTGAGACATGCGCTGGCGATCATCCCCGTACAGTTCCTTGAGTCGGGTCAGTTGCGGAGCGACCGCACGCATCTTGGCCATGGAGCGGTAACTGGTTGCCGACAGGTGGAAGAAGACCGCTTTCACCAGCACGGTCAGGAGAATGATGGACACACCCCAGTTGCCGACCAGAGCATGGAACCACTTCAGGATATAGAACAACGGCAGGGAGATGAAAAACAGCCAGCCGAAGTCGACGGTGCGGTCCAGATTCGGGGCAACGGCCTCAAGCCTGTCGATGATCTTCGGACCGACATACGCGGTAGCGCCGACTTCGGCAGTTTCTCCCGGTGCCAGGGTAGTCGCGGGATAGACAAAGCCCATGACATGCAGCGGTCCACGCAGGGTAGTCTGGAACTGAGCAGGCACGTCGCGCTCGGGAATCCAGGCACTCAGGAAGTAGTGCTGCAGGAATGCCAGCCAACCGTTGGTAACTTGCTGATTGACGCGATTTTCCTTGAGGTCGTCAAAGTCGAACTTTTCATAGGGATCTTCCGGGGTGCTCATCACCATGCCCAGATAAGCACGGATACCCATACTGGTCTGGCTGGTGGGATCGGGAGCTTCGTCACGGACGATCTTGCCGGTGAAGTTGGCCTGCCAAGGCTCCCCGGAATTGTTCTCGATCAGGTAGCTGACATCAATCTGGTAGCTGTCACGCTTGAACTGGTAGCGTTTGATGATGTTGACGCCGGTATCGGTGGTGTAGGTGAGATCCACGGTGAGCTGGTCCTGACCCTCCTCGAGCTGGTAATGGTCAGCTGAGGTCCGGTAAACGGGGGCGGTGCTGGTTTTCTGGCTGTCCGGACCGTCACGACCAATCAGCCCGCTTTCCAGCACGTAGGTACGCGTCTCGGTGTTGGTCAGCAGTGCAAGCGGTTCCTCACTGTTCAGAGACTTGTCGTACTTGAGCAGCGCAGTGTGGACAAGGTTACCGCTGACCCGGTCAATGGTCAGGTCGTAGACATCTGTGCGGATGGTGACGAACCGGTTATCAACGGAGGTGTCTTCCGCGCTTTTAGCGACGGTAGTCTGCCCGCTCTCGGGTATGGAAAACTCCTGGCTGCCGGCATAAGTGGAACTGTCCTGTTCCGGGAGCACCATGCCACCGTCACCGTTTGTACCGTCGGCGTTTGACGGGCTGGCAACCTGTGCAGTTTCAGTAGCCTCTGGCTGCTGATGATAATCCTCGTTCCAGGCCAGAACCATCAGATAACTGACAATCGCCAGGCCGGCAAACAAAACAATGCGTTGAATATCCATAGGATTACTGTCTGGTCTGGGTGGTTTGAGGGGAATGCTCAGTACCTGGAACAGGATCGTAGCCGCCTTCACTCCAGGGATGACACCTGCCTAAACGTCGCATGGCCAGCGCCGAGCCTTTGGCGGCACCGTGCAGGGTAATGGCTTCAACCGCGTATTGCGAGCATGTGGGATAGTGGCGGCAGTGACTCGCCATCAGAGGACTGATTGCATACTGATAGAAGCGAATGGGCAGAAGCAATAATTTGCGCATTACCCCGTTCCTCTGCCGGCAGGCCCGGAATTTGCTGCTCGGGATGGCGATGACTGGTGGTATGTTTTTTTGAGCCGGCGCCAGAGATCATTCAGGGAATCCCGGATGGTCTGGTTATCCAGGTTGGCCAGGCCTTGACGTCCAAGGATCACAATGTCGACGCCGGGCAGGTCACTCTGAAGCCTGAAAGTCTCTCTGACCTGGCGTTTTACCCGGTTTCTCTGGACGGCCAGCCTGAGGTTCTTCCTGGAAAAAACCAGACCGATCCTGGCATGACCGAGATCGTTCGGTGTAGCCAGGATCAGGAAATTCCGGTGCGGAACCTTCAGCTGTACGTCATCGAAGACTTTGCTGTAATCCGCTGGCCGTAAGAGACGGGCGGATTTCGGGAAGCCCAAAGCCTTCATCAGGCGTACACGTCTTACGCTGACAGGCGCGCGCGACCTTTGGCACGGCGACGGGACAGAACCTTGCGACCGTTGGCAGTAGCCATACGGGCACGGAAACCGTGGACGCGCTTACGCTTCAGGACGCTTGGTTGAAACGTTCTTTTCATGGTGACGATCTCACATTTCGTATGTTTGAAATTCAGTAACTGGCCGGAAAATGTACAGCCAAAACAGGAGCGGCATTTTATGCAACTACCGGTGAGAATTCAATGATTATTGTGTCAGGGACAATCCGGGGTGGGTGGGTTCGGCAGTGGGTCAGCCTGATAACAGAATCAGTAAGTCTTTTATCCATTCTTTTAAGGATTAATTATTACTGTTATTAGGGAGCATGATTTCTGTGGATAAGAGGAAATTTCGACGTTAATTCAGTTTGTTATGGCGTTGACAAGGTTATTGAAAAGTCGACGTGAGGCCTGTGGAGGAAGTAGTGACGAAATGTGGGAAAGTCGGTTTCGTCGAAAAAGGGCGGGTTATCCCCCATCGGTCCCGGGCTTTCGCACAGGGTTGCACGCAGGGTGTGCACACAGGGCTGTGGGTAACTTTTTTACAGGAGGTTTACTGTACACAAGCCTGTAGGTAAGTCTCTAAGATTCTGTTTTTGGAAAATTTTAATTTCCACAGGCTGTTTATGAGTTCAGTTTTGCACTTTTACTGCCAGGTCGCTCGGGTTAGAATCCGTGATCACCTCTTTACTACCGGAAGCAGTCACTCCGGAGAGAAGAATTTCTGGGTTATCGGGAGCAGACGGTCGTGCCGAACAGTATCTGGCATCAATGTCTTGAAGTACTCCGGGACGAGTTTCCCGCACAACAGTTCAATACCTGGTTGAGACCGCTACAGTCGGATCACAGGGAAGGTCAGTTGGTGCTGTTTGCTCCCAACCGGTTTGTCATGGACTGGGTCAACGAAAAATATCTTCGCCGTATAGAGGAAGTCCTCAAGGATCTGAACGGAGGCCAGGCACCCCGGCTCAATATGAGGGTGGGGTCGGCCCCTCGGGAACAAGCACCGGTAAACCGCGCTGCCGACAAACCGGCGGTCAATGGCAGGTTGCGGGAAGAAACCGGCAACCAGATCACCGAAGAGGAAAAGGGTGTCGCTGCCACTGTGGCAGGACCGGTGAGTGTCAGGCCTAAAACCAACGATGACCGCCGGGAAGTGCAGGTGGAAGGTGACATCAAGCACCGGAGTTTTCTCAACGAAGGCTTCACATTCGAGACCTTCGTGGAAGGCAAGTCGAACCAGCTGGCCCGGGCTGCGTCCATGCAGGTCGCCGAGAATCCCGGCGGTGCCTATAACCCGCTTTTTCTGTATGGCGGTGTGGGCCTGGGTAAGACCCACCTGATGCATGCCATTGGTAATGAGATCGTCCGGCGTAATCCCCGGGCCAAGGTGGCCTACCTGCGGTCCGAGCGGTTTGTCGCGGATATGGTCAAGGCGTTGCAGCTTAACGCCATCAACGAATTCAAGCGTTACTACCGGTCGGTGGATGCCCTGCTGATTGACGATATCCAGTTCTTCGCTCGCAAGGAGCGTTCCCAGGAAGAGTTTTTCCACACCTTCAACGCGCTGCTTGAGGGCGGGCAGCAGGTTATCGTGACCTGTGATCGCTTCCCGAAAGAAATCTCTGATATGGAAGAGCGGTTGAAGTCCCGTTTCGGCTGGGGCCTGACGGTGATGGTGGAACCGCCGGAACTGGAAACCCGGGTCGCGATCCTGATGAAAAAGGCGGAGCAGGTGAACGTCAAGCTCAGTAGCGAAGCGGCCTTTTTTATTGCCCAGAAGATCCGCTCCAATGTGCGAGAGCTCGAAGGGGCGCTGCGTCTGGTGATAGCGAATGCTCACTTCACGGGCTCCGAGATCACTCCTCCGTTTATCCGTGAGAGCCTGAAAGATCTGCTGGCCCTGCATGAAAAGCAGGTCAGCATCGATAATATCCAGCGCACCGTGGCGGAGTACTACAAGATCAAGGTGGCGGACCTGCTGTCCAAGCGGCGGACCCGGACGGTTACCCGGCCCCGGCAGGTTGCCATGTCGCTGGCGAAGGAACTGACCAACCACAGTCTGCCGGAAATCGGCGACGCTTTCGGCGGGCGGGACCACACGACGGTGCTGCACGCGTGCAAGAAGATCCTGGAACTGCAGGATACAGATCCGGGTATCCGTGAGGATTATCAGAACTTTATGAGATTGCTGACCACCTGATGCCAGGCGTTAGCGACAACATTCACCCTTCCAACACCAAAGAAAGCTGAGTGCCATGAAACTGACGATCAGCCGTGAATCCCTGCTCACCCCGCTGCAAAGCATTGCCGGTGTGGTGGAGAAGAAACAGACAATGCCCGTGCTTTCCAACGTTCTGCTGGTGGCCGAGGACAATACGCTGACCCTGACCGGGACCAATATGGAGGTTGAACTGGTGGGCCGGGTGACTCCGGTGCATGTGGACCAGTCTGGCCGGATCACGGTGCCCGCCCGGAAGCTGTCGGATATCTGTCGCGCTTTGGGTGATGATTCACCGATCGGGTTGTCCCTGGAGGGAGATCGGCTGCACGTGCGCTCCGGCAACAGTCACTTCACCCTGTCTACATTACCGGCGGAGCATTTCCCCAATGTGGAGGATGAAGACGAAAGCTTTCGTCTGGAACTTGCGCAGAAGGAACTTGGCCGGATGCTGGAGGCCACTGCGTTTGCCATGGCGCAACAGGATGTCCGGTACTACCTGAATGGCCTGTTGCTGGAAGTGTCGGCGGATCATGTGCGCACAGTGGCGACCGATGGTCACCGGCTGGCGATGGCTCATGTGGATATGCAGACCGGCTGTCCGGAGCTGCGGCAGGTCATCGTGCCGAGAAAGGGTGTGCTGGAGCTTGCTCGTTTGCTGGATGACGTGGAAACGCCGGTGACCCTGGTGATCGGTGATAACCATCTGCGTGCGACCGTCGGGGCCTATACCTTTACCTCCAAACTGATTGAAGGCAAATTCCCGGATTACAACCGGGTTATCCCCAGGGGCGGTGACAAGATCGTGCTTGCTGACCGTTCCACCCTGAAAAACACGCTTCAGCGGGCGGGTATTCTTTCCCATGAGAATATCCGTGGTGTCCGGTTGAATCTTGGACCGAACCAGCTTCAGGTGTTTGCCAATAACCCGGACCAGGAACAGGCCGAAGACGCGTTGCCTGTGGAGTATCAGGGCGAATCACTCCAGATCGGGTTTAATGTAGGCTATCTGGTGGATGTAATGAATGCGCTGGATGACGATCAGGTGAAGATCACCCTGTCCAATCCGAACAGCAGCGCATTGATCGAATCGGAAAACGATAACCGGTGCCTGTACGTGATCATGCCGATGCGGCTGTAACCAGGGCGCCGGGCAAGGGAGACACACCATGGGTACCGTGACAAACGGAATCAAAGGGGCGCTCAGGATTGGCCAGACGCTGTCGGTGCTTGGTCGCACCGGTGTCAACTGGGTTCGGGGCGAGAGGCCCCCTGCTCCGCGACTGCTGCGCCAGACGTTTGAATCACTGGGTGCCACCTACATCAAGCTCGGTCAGTTCATCGCAAGTTCGCCGACGTTCTTTCCCAAGGAATACGTCGAGGAGTTCCAGTACTGTCTGGACAGGACTCCGAGTCTTCCGTTCGGGGTGATCAAGAAAATCATCCGGGAAGAGTTGGGCCGTCCGATCGAGGAGGTTTACTCGGAGGTCGATCCGGTGGCGCTGGCGTCCGCTTCCATAGCCCAGGTTCATGCGGCCCGTCTGGTGACCGGCGAAGATGTGGTGATCAAGGTCCAGAAGCCGGGGGTGGAAAACATCCTGCTGACCGATCTTAACTTCCTTTACCTGTCGGCGCGAATTGTCGAGACCCTGGCACCAAAACTGTCATGGACTTCCATGTCCGGCATTGTTGAAGAAATTCAGCGCACCATGATGGAGGAATGTGACTTCATCAAGGAAGCGAACAACCTGAAGGTGTTCCGCAACTTCCTGCACGATACCCATAATGAAGATGCCACCTGCCCACGGGTTTATGAGCATTGCAGTACCCGCCGGATCCTGACGATGGAGCGATTCTATGGCGTGCCCCTGACCGATCTGGATAGCATTCGCGGTTATGCCCGGGATCCGGAGCATACCCTGATCACGGCTATGAATACCTGGTTTGCGAGCCTGACCCAGTGTGAGTTCTTCCATGCGGATGTGCACGCGGGTAACCTCATGGTTCTGCGGGATGGCCGGGTTGGTTTCATTGATTTCGGGATTGTCGGACGGATAAAGCCGGATACCTGGCAGGCGGTGAGCGATTTTATCTCGGCGATAACGGTGGGCAATTTCGATGGCATGGCCTCCGCCATGATTCGTATCGGTGTCACTCGTCAGACCGTGAAGGTCTCCGATCTGGCGGCGGATCTGCGCCGGCTGTATCAGCAGATGGACAAGATGGTGCCTGATCGGGTGCATTATGAGATGGAACAGGCGGAGGACGATGTGAACAACATCCTGATGGATATGGTGAAGATCGGCGAGAGCCACGGTCTGCATTTCCCCAGGGAGTTTGCGCTGCTGCTGAAACAGTTCCTGTACTTCGACCGTTACGTGCACATTCTGGCGCCGGATATGGATGTGTTCATGGATGAACGATTGAACATGTTGCACTGAGCCGGTCGCCATCCACGGACAGCTTTTGTACAATAAGGCAGCGCACGGATACTCCGGCGCTGCCTTTTTTAATGGCCGAGTTTCGTCCCCCCCGAAAAGCCTACCGTTCCTATGGCCCTTGTCAGACTCCAGACCGAGCACTTCCGCAATCTGGCGCCGGATCCGGTGTCCTTCTCTCCGTCATTCAATCTTCTGTACGGCGCCAACGGGAGTGGAAAAACCAGTGTACTCGAGGCGATCGGCTATCTGGGTCTTGGGCGTTCGTTCCGGGTTAGTCGCCACCAGGCGGTGGTTGCCCATGGGCAGAACCGCTTCACGGTGTTCGGTGGTCTGGACCGGGGCGCGGAAGAATCCGTTTCCGGTGGCGAGGGCAGCCTGTCCCATCGGCTGGGGATATCCCGCGACGTAAGCGCCAAGGAAACGTCACTGCGTGTGGACGGGCAAAATGTCCGGAGCCTTTCGTCAATGGCAAGACATCTGCCGGTGTCGGTGATTGACCCCGGGGTTTTCGACATCGTAGCCGGCGGCCCCGGTAAAAGGCGGCAGTTTCTCGACTGGCTAGTGTTCCACGTGGAACCATCCTTTGCGTCGGTCTGGCAGCAATGTCAGAGAGTCACATCACAGCGGAATCAGACGCTCAGAAATGGTAGAATAGATGGATCCCTGCTGCGGGTCTGGGATAGTCAGTACGCGGCTCTCAGTGAGCGCCTGAGTGATTCGAGGCAAATCACTTTCGACCGGTTCAAGGAAACGTTTGAACTGCTGGTTGAGCAGGTGGATGTGCCGTGGACCCAGGGCCTGAAGGTGGAGTTCTTTCCCGGCTGGGACCGGACTCGGGCACTCACCGAAATCCTGACTAACCATCGGGAACAGGAGCTGAAGATGGGGCATACGCTGTATGGCCCAAACCGCGCCGACATCCGCCTCAAGTTCCAGGGGCGGCCGGTTGCCGAGACTTTCTCCCGGGGGCAGCAGAAAACCCTGGTTATATTGATGAAGATTGCCCAGGGGATGGTATTGAGCGATATGGGCCGGCAGGTCACGTTTTTGCTTGACGACATCAACGCGGAGCTGGACGTTGGCCATCGGGCGATGCTGGCCCGGAAGCTCCGCGCCCTGGGCAGCCAGGCATTTATTACATCGATCGATCATCCGGAGCCGGAGTCCCTATGGGGCAGCAACGATATCCCGGATTACCGAATGTTCCACGTGGAACATGGCAAATTGACGGAAGAATAAAACCGGCGATGCCAACCCTGATGATGACGCCCTCGGGGCGCGCGCACTCAGGCTGGCACCGGTATCACCCTTCAGGAGTCACCTAATGAGTGAATCGAACTACAATTCCTCCAGTATCAAAGTCTTGAAAGGACTGGATGCGGTGCGGAAGCGGCCTGGCATGTACATCGGCGACACCGATGACGGTACCGGCCTGCACCACATGGTCTTTGAGTTGGTGGACAACTCCATCGATGAGGCTCTGGCAGGTTACTGCTCCGAAATCGGGGTGATTATCCACCCGGACGAGTCGGTGACCGTCAAGGATAATGGTCGCGGCATTCCGACCGACCTCCATGAGGGAGAAGGGGTGTCCGCCGCCGAGGTGATCATGACCGTCCTGCACGCCGGTGGCAAGTTCGATGACAACAGCTACAAGGTGTCAGGTGGCCTGCACGGGGTTGGCGTATCCGTGGTTAATGCCCTCTCCTCCAGCCTGACTCTGACCATCCGCCGGGACGGCAAGGTCTGGGAACAGACCTATGTTCATGGTGTACCGAAAGCACCTCTCTCGGTCGTTGGCGATACCGATGCCACCGGCACCAAGGTCCATTTCATTCCGTCTCCGGAAACCTTTTCGAACATCCAGTTCCACTACGACATTCTGGCCAAGCGCCTGCGGGAACTCGCCTTCCTGAACAGTGGTGTACGTATCCGGTTGACCGACGAACGGTCGGGCAAGGAAGAGGTCTTCGAATATGAAGGCGGTCTGCGTGCCTTTGTTGAGCACCTGAATTCCAACAAGACCCCCATCAACAAGGTATTCCATTTCAACCGTGAGCGTGAGGACGGTATTGCCGTGGAAGTCGCCATGCAGTGGAACGACGCCTTCCAGGAAAACATCTACTGCTTCACCAACAACATCCCCCAACGGGATGGCGGTACCCACCTGGCGGGTTTCCGGGCTGCCCTGACCCGCTCACTGAACAACTACATCGAGCATGAAGGTCTGGGCAAGAAGGCGAAAGTGGCAACTTCGGGTGATGATGCCCGGGAAGGTCTGACAGCGATCGTTTCGGTGAAGGTCCCGGATCCGAAATTCTCCTCCCAGACCAAGGACAAGCTGGTGTCATCGGAAGTGAAAACAGCTGTCGAGCAGGAGCTGTACCAGAGTTTCAGTGAGTTCCTGCAGGAGCAGCCAAACGAAGCCAGGCTGATCGTCAACAAGATGCTTGAGGCAGCCCGTGCCCGTGAAGCGGCCCGTAAGGCCAGGGATATGACCCGCCGCAAGGGCGCCCTGGATATTGCCGGCCTGCCCGGCAAACTGGCTGACTGCCAGGAGAAAGATCCCGCCCTTTCCGAACTGTTCATTGTGGAGGGTGACTCCGCGGGCGGCAGCGCCAAGCAGGGTCGTGACCGCAAGACCCAGGCCATCCTGCCCCTGAAGGGAAAGATCCTGAACGTGGAAAAAGCACGGTTTGACAAGATGCTGTCTTCGGCGGAAGTGGGCACCCTGATCACCGCTCTCGGCTGCGGTATCGGTCGTGAGGAATTCAATCCGGACAAGCTCCGTTACCACTCCATCATCATCATGACCGATGCCGACGTGGATGGTTCTCACATCCGGACCCTGCTGCTGACCTTCCTTTTCCGGCAGATGCGGGAAATCATCGATCGTGGCCACGTCTTTATCGCTATGCCCCCTCTGTACAAGGTCAAGCGCGGCAAGCAGGAGCAATATCTGAAGGATGAGAAAGCCAAGGAAGCCTACCTGACGCAGACCGCGCTTGAGGGCGCCCAGCTCTTCGTGAACCCCGATGCGCCGGCCATCAAGGACTCGGCCCTGGAGACCATGGTCAAGGATTACCAGGCTGTCATGGCGATGATTGACCGTCTGTCTCGCGCCTATCCCGCCAAGGTCCTGGAGCAGATGCTGCATAACGTCACACTCAAGATGGACGATCTGAAGAAGGAAGAGGCGGTGGCCCGCTGGGTGGGTCGCCTGGGCGAGGATCTGAACCTGGATACCCGCACGGGTACCAAGTACACCTTCTCGGTCACCCGGGACCAGGAGCGGGGCCTGTTCCTGCCCAAGGTCACTATCTACGTGCACGGTATTCCCCATGAACATGTGTTCAGTCACGATTTCTTCGAGTCCTCGTCCTATGCCGCCATTGCGCGTATGGGCGAGACCCTGGAGGGACTGATCGAGGAAGGCGCCTATATCCAGCGTGGCGAGCGCAAGCAGGCAGTATTGTCGTTCGAAGGCGCCCTGGACTGGCTGATGAAAGAGGCCCAGCGGGGCCTCAATATCCAGCGCTACAAGGGTCTGGGCGAGATGAACCCGGAGCAGCTGTGGGAAACCACCATGGACCCGGAAACCCGCCGGATGATGAAAGTCACCATCGAGGATGCCATCGCCGCGGACCAGATCTTCACCACCCTGATGGGTGATGACGTGGAGCCGCGCCGTAACTTCATCCAGACCAACGCCCTGGAAGTCACCAACCTGGACGTGTAAGTGGTGTCCTGAAAAGGACATGAAAAAGGCGGGAAGTGAGAGTTTCCCGCCTTTTTTGTTTTAAACAATTCGCTTTTATTTCCTGAAGCTTTTAAAGCCTACTTCCCGGAAGTCTGTTCCCTGGACCTGGCTTCCTCTTTCACCCGCTCTTTTTCCAGCAGGTGCGGTGCCATCACTTCCTCCAGCGTGTACCCGGTCAGCCGGCGGATGGTGCGCCACAGGTACCAGAAAATCAGCATCATCATGACCATGGAGGGAATCGCGATCATCGGATAGCTCACCAGAGTCATGCGCCCAAGCTCTTCGTTGAAGGCCTGGCTGCCGGAGGGACTGGTGACGATCCATTTCGCCAATACATAGTTCATGATCGAGGAAAACAGGAAGGTGCCGGCGAAGAAGTAACTGGCTTTCAGCAGCCGGGTCTCGAACTCACCCTCCCTACCCTCGTAAACCAGACGGTCCTGGATCTTATCCACATCCAGCACGGTCGGGTTGTACAGCAGGGTGCGGACCAGCGGATACCGGGTGCGGGTGGAAACCAACACGGCCAGACCGATGATGGCCGGCACCGCCGCCTCCTTGACGGCCAGCCACTGGGAATTGAGCTCGAGCAGACCAATGCCCCCGGTGAGGCCGACACTGATCAGCCCCAGCAGGGCAATGAAGTTCTTCTTGTGGTAACGCACCAGCTCGAACAGGCCCCACCCCAGAGGAAATGCCAGGCCGATGATCAAGGCGTTGACACTGCCAAGGTATTCATCACCGCTGAATTTCATCAGGATGACCGAGGGTATGATAATACTGACGAGCAGATCAACCCAGGGGCGGGGCTTATGATCGGGAACGGATCGGGGAGTGTCCGGAGTCATCGAATTACCTGGTTTGGAGGCCTGTGAACAAAGGCCCGGTGAATAAACGTGTTCAACCAGTATACGATGAATCCAGGGGTATTCGAAGGGAGTTGGCCGGGCCATTGCGGCCCGGCCGGCAAATGCCTTTAAGGATCAGGCACCTGCCTCTTTCAGGCTTTCCTCGACAATCGCCAGGCCTTCCTCGAGGATGTCGTCCTCGATCGTGACCGGCATGAGGAAACGAAGGGTATTGCCATAAATGCCACAGCTCAGCAGGATCAGGCCCTTTTCCCTGGCCTTCCTGGTGACCGCAGCCGCCAGTTCCGGCATGGGCTTGTGGGAATCCTTGCTTTCCACCAGCTCGATCGCCGCCATGGAGCCCAGGTTGCGCACGTTATCGACATGCCCGAACTGTTCCTGCCACTGGGCGAAACGGGCCCTGAGCTTCTCGCCCAGGCGCTGGCTCTTGCCCAGGATATCCTCTTCCCTGAACACATCGAAGACTGCCAGGGCCGCGGCACATGCCGTCGGGCTGCCGGTGTAGGTGCCACCCAGGGAGTTCGGGCCGGAGGAATCCATGACCTTGTCGGTGCCGACAATCGCGGAAATCGGCATACCGTCAGCCATGGATTTGGCCGTGGTAATGATGTCCGGCTCGACACCGCTGTGCTCGATCGCGAACATCTTGCCGGTCCGGCCGAAACCACTCTGGACCTCATCGACGATCATCAGGATGTCGTTGTCGTCGCAGATCTTGCGGACCTTCTCCAGGAAGCTCTTCGGTGCCGGGTAGAAACCGCCCTCGCCCAGTACCGGCTCCAGTACAATCGCTGCGGTATTGCGGGCCGGGGAATCCGCCTTCATGGTCATGGCCAGTCCCCGCAGGGCCTCGTCCTCGGAGACACCGTGGTACGGCACCGGGAAGGGCGCCCGGTACACCATGCCCGGCATCGGGCCGAAGTCGGTCTGGTAGGGTGCCGCCTTGCCGTTCATGGCCATGGTCATGAACGTGCGGCCGTGGTAACCGCCATCGAAACAGATGACGTTGGTCTTGCCGGTGGCGGCCCGGGCGATCTTGACCGCGTTCTCCAGAGCCTCGGCGCCGGAGTTGGCAAGCATGACCTTGCCGTGTCCGCGCACCGGTACTACTTCGCTTAGCTTCTGGGCCAGCTTCACGTAGCCCTCGTAGGGCATCACCGTCTGGCAGGTGTGCATCAGCTTGTCCAGTTGCCCCTTGACGGCTTCCACCACCCTGGGGTGACAGTGGCCGATGTTCAGAACGCCGATACCGCCGGCGAAGTCGATCATGCGTTTGCCGTCGGCGTCCCAGAGTTCGGCGTTCAGGGCGTGATCGGCAAACTGTTCATTGGGGCTTGCCGCGCCCGCTGCCACGTAACGTTCTTTGAGTGCCTGCAATTCTTGATTGCTCACTTTTCGATTCTCCTGTTCGGGAGTCAGTAGGTTTAACTGCCAGTGTAGGGAGTACGGGCGCCGGCCACAAACCGACTACCCTCTTACGCCCGTTGGTCCCGGAACTGCAAGCGCGCGAGACGCTGGTACAAGGGACTGATTTCCATGAGTTTCCGGTGGCTTCCGATAGCCAGCAACCGGCCCTCCTCCAGTACGGCAATCCGGTCGGCGTCACGCACTGTGGCGAGCCGATGGGCGATCACCAGGGTGGTCCGACCGTGGGTGAGTGCCGGCATCGCCTGCTGGATCAGGTGCTCACTCTCCGCATCCAGTGCACTGGTGGCTTCGTCCAGCAACAGTATCGGGGCATCGGCGAGCAGCGCCCGGGCCAGGGCCAGGCGCTGCTTCTGGCCCCCGGACAGGCCCAGGCCGTTGTCACCAAGCCGGGTGTCATAGCCCTCCGGCAGCCTGTGGATAAATTCGTGGGCATAAGCCACGCGCGCCACCTGCTCCACTTCTTCCTGGCTGGCCTCGGGCCGGGCATAGCGGATATTGTCGGCGACCGAGCCGTTGAACAGCGCCGGATTCTGCGGAACCAGGGCAAAACACCGGCGCAGATCGGACAACTCCACAGAGGAGCAGTCGATACCATCGATTCGAATACTGCCTGCCTGTGGAGTATAGAAGTGCAGCAGCAGGTCGAACAGGGTGGATTTTCCGGCACCGGAGGGGCCCACCAGGGCGAGGGTCTCGCCGGGCTCGATGGTAAGGCAAAGATCATCCAGCGCGGCCGTCCCGGGCCGGCTCGGGTAACAGAACCACAGATGCTCAATCTCGATCCGGCCGGTCACCCGCTCCGGCAGTTTGCCGGTCAGCATACCCCGCTGACCGAATTCCGGGCGGGTTTGCAGCAGTTCAAACAACCGGGCCGCGGAACCTGCGGCCCGTTGCAGCTCGCCAATAACTTCGCTGATGGCCCCGGCGGCCACGCCCACCAACAGACTGTAGAACACGAAGGCGGCCAGCTCCCCGGGGGTGATGCGGCCCTCGATGACATCGAGACCGCCAATCCAGATCACGATCCCCACAGCGCCCATCACCAGGGAAATCGCCAGGGTGGTCAGCCAGGCCCGCTGCCGGATCCGGGCCCGGGCGATGTCGAATGCCCGTTCTGACACCTCCCCGAAGAAGCGCTGGTCGTGGGGCTGGTGATTGAATGCCTGTACTGTCTTGATCTGGGTGAGACTCTCACCCACATAGCTGCCCACATCGGCGACCCGGTCCTGGCTCAGCCGGGACAGCTGCCGGACCCGGCGACCGAAGAACAGGATTGGCGCAATCACCAGCGGGAAGCCGAGCAGGATGATGCTGGCCAGTTTGGGGTTGGTCACGAACAGGAGAATCAACCCGCCCACCAGCATCAGCGCGTTGCGCAGGGCGATGGATACCGTCGAGCCGATCACCGATTGCAGCACGGTGGTATCGGCGGTGAAGCGGGACTGGATCTCCAGGGCGCGGTTTTGCTCGAAGAAGCCGGGGTGCAGGTCGATCAGGTGGTTGAAAACCCGTTTGCGGATATCCGCCACCACCCGCTCGCCGACCCAGGACACCAGGTAGAACCGGGCAAAGGAACCGAACGCCAGGCCCAGCACCAGCACAAAGAACAGACCGATGGCCCGGGCCAGGTTGGCCGGTGATTCGGTGGCCAGGCCCTGATCCACCAGGATCCGCAGGCCCTGCCCCAGGCTCAGGGTGATGCCGGCGGTAATGACCAGTGCCAGTAGTGCGCCGGCGACGGTGTGCCGGTAGGGGCTGATGAACTCGCAGACCAGTTTCAGGGCCTTTCGGTGACGGGTGTCGATAGTCTGCCTCCGGATATCCACAGGAAGTCCTGTACACTTTGGTCGCTGTCCATCATACGGGTGAATCGATCATTTTGCCCTCACCGAAAAGGAAAACCTGTGCGCGCCTACGCCGACAACGACTACCCCGCCGACCACAAACCTGACTGGAAAGTGATTGCCCGGGCCAGCCCGGAGGCCCGTACCACCTGTTGGCTGGCACTGGCTCTGAACACGCCGGCGTCACCGGTGATCAGGCTGAACCAGTTTCGGGCCCGGGTTATGCCGGTGTAGACCAGCTCCCGTGTCAGCACCGGGCTCATGCGGTCAGGCAACACCAGGCAGGTGTGATTGAATTCCGAGCCCTGGGATTTGTGGACCGTCATGGCATAGACCGTCTCCAGCTGCTGCAGGCGGCTCGGGGAGATCCAGCGGATGCCGTCGGTGCCGTCGCTGCCGGGGAAGGCTACCCGCAACGCCGGCCGGGGCTCCCCGTTCTCAGCCCGGTCCCAGGGCAGGCTGAAGGTGATGCCGATATCACCGTTCATCAGGCCAAGGTTATAGTCATTACCGGTGACCAGTACCGGCCGCCCGGCGTACCAGCCTTCGGCCCGGGGAATCAGTTTTTCCGCCAGCAGGTGCCGGGCAATGCGCTCATTCAGGCCTTCCACACCCCAGGGCCCCTGCCGCAGGGCACACAGGAGCTGGAAGTCACCAAAAGCAGCCAGCACCTTGCGGGCCAGCTGGTCCCAGTCCGCCATCGGGCTGTCCATCTCCAGATCGTGGTTGGCCATCAGTTCGAGATAATGGCGATAGCCCACCGGCGGCGGTAGTTCCTTACCGTGCAGTACCCTGCCCCTGCCACCGTTGTGGAATGCCCCGGGGCTGCCGGAAATGGCATGGTGGCAGAGGTTTTCAAGGGTCGTTTCCGGATCCGGGCTGGCATCGTGGCCGTTGAGCCAGATGACGTCCTCGAAGGTCCCCCGGCGACAGTGTTCGAGCATCGCGGCATTCAGGGTGTTGGTATTGACCGCTTCTGCCAGTCGGCGAATACCGCTGTTCCCGGTGAAGCGGTAGCTCTTGCGAAGCATGGCTACGGCCTGATCCAGTGCCTGACCCCGGGAATCCACCAGATCCTCCGGCAGTGATTGCCCGGTCACCGATTGCAGCCACTGTGCGGTGTCAGGTCGATAGTGGGCCTGCCGGGCCCGCTGACAGAGTTCACCCAGAACCGCGCCGGCATCCACCGAGGCGAGCTGGTCCTTGTCGCCAAGCAGAATCAGCTGGGCATGGTCCGGCAGGGCCTCGAACACGGAGGCCATCAGGTCGACATCCACCATGGAGGCTTCATCGATCACCAGAATATCCACCAGCAGGGGGTTGTCCCGGTTATGTCGGAATTTCCGGGTATCCGGGCGACTGCCCAGCAACCGGTGCAGGGTGGTGACCCGGGTCGGGATATCCTCGAGCCGGACCCGGCCGGGTAGCTGGTCCAGCGGCAGGAGACTGACCGCTCCGCCAATGGATTCGTTCAAACGTGCCGCCGCCTTGCCGGTGGGTGCGGCCAGGCGAATGCGGAACTTTCTGCCGGCCCGGGCGGGATCTTCACCCGCCACTGCCTGCAAGGCCGCCAGCAGGTTCACCACTGTGGTGGTCTTGCCGGTGCCGGGACCGCCGGTGATGACCGCAAAGCGTTTACGCGCGGCCAGGGCGCAGGCCAGTTTCTGGTAGTCCAGCTCAGCCGCTGGCCGGAACAGGATCTTGAGCGTTGTGGCCAGGGTTTGTGTGGCGCCGGAGCCGGAATCATCGAGCGGGGAGTTCAGAGCGAGGCGAGTGCTGATGCCCCGGGCAATCCGCTGTTCGTAACGCCAGAAACGCCGAAGGTAAAGCAGGGTGTCGTTCACAACCAGAGGTGCGGTGAGTGAGCCATCACTTACTGCCTGCGTATTGGCCAGGGCCGACAGGCTGTCCGAAAGGGAGACATTTTCCAGGACCTCGGACGGCGAGGGGCAACCGTCCTGGCTCCCGCCCGGGTAGACGGCGATGGTGTCTTCCGGCGGCAAGGCCAGGGTGTTGCCGGCGTCCTCCAGCAAACTCTCCAGGTCGATGCAGACGTGCCCACGCCCGACCTGGTGCGAGGTCAGGGCCGCCAGCAAAAGCAGCAGCGGGTTCGGGCTTTCTCCCTGCTCTTCACACAGTTGCCGGATCAGCCGCGCAAAGGCCACATCCAGGGGGCGGATCCATTCGGCCTCGCGCCATTGCTCCAGCAGTGCTTCCAGTTGCTCGAGATTCATGCCGCGTCCTCCCCGGGCAGGGTATCACCATCGAACAGGGCGTCGAGCTGTTCGATCAGCGCCCGGGGCGGTTTGTCGGTAAAGGCACCGGCGCCGGGGGCGTGGATCCCCCGCAGGAACAGGTAGACCGCACCGCCGATGTGCCGGTCATAGTCATAACCGGGCAGCCGGGCCTTCAGCAGGCGATGCAGGGCCAGCAGGTAGAGCACGTATTGCAGGTCGTAGCGCTTGTCGAGGATGGCCTGGCCCATGGCCTGGTCGGTGTAGGCGCTGTCGTCTTCGCCGAGGGTGTTGGATTTGTAGTCGAGCACGTAGTAGCGGCCCCCGTGTTCAAATACCAGGTCGATGAAGCCCTTGAGCATGCCGTTGAACCGGCGGTTATCCACCTGGACCCGGTCCGCGCCCTCCAGGGTGTGCCGGCGCACCAGGCTGTCCAGGGCTCCGGTGGCGACGTTACAACTCTCGAACCAGAATTCCAGTTCCGGTCGCACGGTGCCCAAATCCATCAGGGTGGCGCAGGTGCCCCCGTCACGGTCAAGGCGCAGGGGGGTCTGGATCAGACTCAGCAGCCAGTGTTCCAGGGTGTCGGTCCAGTCGCTCCAGCCCCGGGTGGTGCAGCGCCGCACCAGGTATTCCCGCAGCATTGCCGGGTTATCCACAATCCGGGCAAACCCCTGCTGGCAGCACCATTCCAGCAGCTCGTGGAGGAAGGTGCCCGGCCCCGCCCCTTTCGGAAACTGATGGAGGGAGTGACTGGTGGGGGGGATCGGCGCCTCATCGCCGGTGCCCTGGGCGGATTCTTCCAGCAGGTTCTGGGTTTCGGCATCCTCCACCTCCCCGCTGAACACCACGCCGGTCCCGGACAGGCCGGTGTATTCAATCGAGGAATAACTGGCAATCCACCAGTCTTCCCGGGCTTCCCGGGTGGCTTCCAGGGCCGGCCCCAACGCTTCCGGTGCTTGTTCGGTATAGCAGGCCGTATCGGCTTCGGGCAGCGCCATGACCATGATGGTGTCCTCGTCCCGGGCCAGGGGATTCAGGCTGTCGGCCAGGGCATACTGCTCCCGGCCTTCGCCCCCAAGCAGGTAGCCGAGGCCGCTTTGCGCCCAGTTGTCGATGGCGGCGACCCCCACCCAGGTGGCATACCGGGCCCGGGTCAGGGCCACGTAGAGCTTACGGATATCCTCACCGAGCCGTTCCCGGTCGGCCCGGGCGACCGCCTCGGGCTCCGGATCGAACACGGTTGCCGGCCGGCCCCGATCATCGTGGTAGCGGACATAGGCCTGCTTGTCGTTCCGGGCCCGGAACGCGGTCCCGAATGGCAGGAACACCAGCGGGTATTCCAGACCCTTGGACTTGTGCACGGTAATGACCTTGACCAGGCCGGCATCGCTTTCCAGGCGCAGGGTGCGGTATTCATCTTCCTCGTCCGCGGCCCTCAGGATCTGGGCGTAGTGGTGCACCAGCGCGTGCTCACCATCCAGCTGCAGGCTGTCCTGCTGCAGCAGCTCGGCGATGTGCAGGATATCGGTCAGCCGGCGTTCGCCATCGGGCCGTTGCAGCAGCCGTGCCGGTACTTCGAAGTCCATCAGGAAGCTGCGTAGCATGGGCAGTACGCCCTGGCTCCGCCACTGGTCGTGATAACCCATGAATCGTTCGATTTCCCGCTCCAGGGCGATTTCATCGGTGAGCAGCCGATCCAGGCTCTGCCAGGACTGGCCCAGGGTGGGCGTGGCCAGTGCCGCCCGGGTCAGGGCCAGTTGCCGGGGTTCGGCGAAGGCCCGCAGCCAGGTCAGCATTTCGCTGGCCTCGGTGGAGGTCAGCACCGAATCCCGGTCGGACAGGTACACGCTCTTGATCCGGCGCTGGCCCAGGGCCTCACGTACCGCCGCCGCCTCGTTGCGGTTGTTGACCAGGATAGCGATGTCAGCGGGGCATACCGGCTGAAGGTCCGCCGGATTATCCGGCAGCGCGAAGCCGGCCCTGCCCTGTTGCCCGAGGGTCAGCAGACGGGTGATTTCGCTGGCACAGGTTTGGGCCACTTCGGCGGTGGCCGTGCCCTTGGCCAGGGGCTTGCGGTTGCCGTTCCGGTCCTCGTCCTCGCTGTCCTGGGTCCAGAAACTGAGACTGGGTTGGTCCTCGCCGTCGATCTGCCATTCCCGCTTCGTGCCGTTGGCGTCGACACCCTGGAACGGCAGTGGCGTGCAGTCGCCCTTGCCGAACAGGAAGGCGCCGTCCCGGCTGTGTTGGTCGGCGTGCTCGAACACCCGGTTCACCGCCGCCACCATGCTGGCGGAGGAGCGGAAGTTGCGGCCCAGGGTCCAGGTGCGGTCCCGGGCACCCTTGCGGGCTTCCAGATAGGTATAGATGTCCGCACCACGGAATCCGTAGATGGCCTGCTTCGGGTCTCCGATCAAGAGCAGACAGGTGTCCGGGTCGTTGTCCGCCACACGGTAGATGCGGTTGAAGATCCGGTACTGGACCGGGTCGGTGTCCTGGAACTCGTCGATCAGCGCCGCCGGGAACTGGCGGCGGATGGTGGCGGCGAGCTGGTCGCCCCGGGAGCCGTGCAGGGCATCGTCCAGGCGGGTGAGCAGGTCGTCGAAACCCATTTCCGAGCGTTGCCGTTTTTCCGATTCCAGTCGTTGCGCGACCCAGACGCTGGCGTGCCTGAGGATATCCGCCCGGGCACTGGGCTGGTTCTGGCTGAACCCGATAAGTTTATCGATGGCGTCGAACGCGGGATGATGCGGGGCCGGATCTTCGCCCTTGAGGATCTGTGCCAGGCCTTCCGGGGTCTGGTTGCGGAACCCGGCCTTGTTCAGGCCGTCCGGGACCGGTTCGTCCGACTCCGCCCAAGCCACCAGGGTGTCCCAGATCTTGACCATCGCGTTCTTACTGACGCCATGCAGGCGCTTGCTCTTGTTCAGTTCGTTGAGCAGAGCGACCACCTCACCCTGCCACGCGGCCCAGGGACAGGCTTTCAGTTCCCGGGCCCGGGCCTGGCGCTCGCTGACTACCGAATCGATCACCTCCTGGACATCGCCGGCCGGAGTGCCCAGCTGGCTGGCCTCGGGAATCAGGTTGCGGATGGCCCCGCGCAGGGCCTCCGGGGTTTTCCAGTGACCCAGGGCCTCGTCCATCAGATCCGGGGGCAAGGGGTAGATGAAGGTGCGCCAGTAGTCCCGGACCACGTCGTCGAGCAGTTCGCTCTGGTCGGTTTCCAGGGTAAGCCGGAACAGGCTGCCGCTGTCGAAGGCGTGTTCGCTGAGCATCCGGTTGCACCAGCCGTGGATGGTGGAGACCGCTGCTTCGTCCATCCATTCCGCCGCCAGCAACAGTTTTTTCCGGCACTCCGGCCAAGTGGCCGGATCCGGGTAGCTACTGTCTCTCAGCTCGTACAGGAGCCTGGTTTCGGCCGGGGGCTCGCTGGCGTCCACACTGTCGGAAAACACCTCGGCCGCCTGGGTCAGGCGGGTACGGATGCGGTCCCGAAGCTCCTTGGTGGCGGCGTCGGTAAAGGTCACCACCAGCAGGTTGGGCGGCAGCATGCCCTGGGCCAGCGGGCTGTCTTCATTCTGGCCATGGCCCAGTACCAGTCGCACGTACAGGATGGCGATGGTGAAGGTCTTGCCGGTGCCGGCACTGGCCTCGATCAGGGTGCTGCCGTTCAGGGGCAGGGTCAAAGGGTCGAGGTTCGGATTGCGATTGGTCATCCCGGTACTCATGCCTCTCCCTCGATCTGTCCGGCGGCGGATTTGCCCTGCTCTGCCTCCCAGAGCGGCACGTACAGCTGGTGCAGCAAGGCCTCGAATTCACCGCTGGCGAACAAAGCCTCCGGGCTGTCGAAGGCACCGCGCAGGTAACCGGTGTCCCGTTCCAGGGCGGTGCTGTAGGCCTGTTCGGCATCGCTCCGGGCCCGCTCGTCATCGCCGCGGTATTTCTTGCTCTGGTAGTAACTGGTGATCCAGGCGAATCCCGCCTCGCAGTGAACCGGCAGGGTGCGGGTGGTGGCCTCCATCCACCGGGTCAGGGTGACCTCCAGGTGCTGCCTGGCCTGGTCCGGAGCCATGGGTGTGAAACTGAAGGTGCGTTTCTCCTCCCTGGCCAGGATCAGGGTCTCGAAAGGCTGGTCGGTGAGCTGGCCGGCCAGGTGAATCACCCAGTCCCGCATCAGGTTGGCGTAGCGTACCTTCTTGCTGCCGCCGGAGCCGGACAACAGGCTGGAGCCGGCCACCACCAGCCGGCAAAACCGGCCTTCGGCGTTGGTGCGCAGGTTGTCGATCAGGTCGACCACTTCCACCGTACCCGTGCCATTCCGGTACTGGTATTCGAAGCTCAGCGGCTCGGAAATGGCCTCCGGCCAGTCGGCCAGCGCGGCCCGGTAGCGTTGATGCAGGTCCGGTAACCGTCCTGCCAGTTCCGCACGTAACCGGTGTTCGGTGACCCCCATGCCCAGGTCGCCGCGGCGTGCCATCCGATCAAGGGTCGCTTCCAGCCGTTCATACAGGTCTTCCTCGCTGACGGCCTTGATGACGCCCTCCCGGATCAGTTCGCTGTCCAGGCGCCACCGGTCCAGGCCGTTGAGGTCAAAGTTCTCGTTATCCGTGTCATCGTCCTCCAGTTCCTCGAAATGCACCTGCAGCCGTCGCTGATAGAAGGTGTCGATGGGCTTTTTCAGGAAATTCGACAGGTCAGCCAGCCGGATCGGTTCCTCCGGTTGCTGGTAGGGCAGCGGACTCTGGCCCGGTTGGGTCGTTTCGGCACCGTGGGCACTGCGCCATTCCCGCTCGAAGGTGAACAGGCTGCGGCTCTGCAGCACCTCGGCCAGAGGTCGGGGCGGGCACTCGGGACCGACGTCCAGGCCGTTGCTCCGGGGAAAATAATCCCGGCTGAAGGGCTGCAGCGGATGCCGGGTGGTCAGGGCTCCGGTGACCGATCCGTCCGGGTCACCCGGCAGTGCCCACAGGCTGTCCAGATGGTCCTGTAACTGGCCCACCAGAACGGAGGGGGGGCGCTCGGAATCGTCCCTGATGCTGCGGCCTACCCAACTGATATAGAGCTGTTCCCGGGCTGATAACAGGGCCTCCAGGAACAGGTAGCGATCATCTTCGCGCCGGGATCGGTCTCCGGGGCGGTAGTCGTTGGCCATCAGGTCGAAATCCACCGGCGGCCGCGAGCGCGGGTAGTCGCCATCGTTCATGCCCAGCAGGCAGACCTTGCGGAACGGGATTGCGCGCATCGGCATCAGGGTGGCGAAGTTGACCTTGCCGGCGAGGAAGCGCTGGTTCAGTCCACCCTCGTCCAGTCCGGCCAGCAGTACGTCCTTGACGATATTCAGTGGCAGCTGGCGGGAGTCGAGCCCGGCGGCGAGCGCATCGTCCAGCCATTGTTCCAGCTGGCGGCGGAAGCGGTTCAGGAGCAACAGGTCGTTGTCTTCGACCCTGAGGAAAAAACGCCCGAGCATCTGCGAGAACAGGGTCTCCCAGTCCGTCGGGGTGCGTGGCGTCTGCAGGGCCTGCCAGAGCTCCTCGAGTTGCTCCACGAATTCCGCCAGCCGCCCGGCGAGGCTTGCCTGCAGCCCGCCGATCTCACCATAGGGTTCGATCCCGGCCCAGGGCTCGTCCTCGCCCATGCCGTAACCGAGCAACATGGCCCGCAGGCCGGATTGCCAGGTGTTGCGTTCCAGCTCCGCCGGCAGCTCCAGGCTTTGCCGGTGCCGCCCGTGCAGGCCCCAGCGGATATTGGCGCCTTCCACCCAGCGCCGGGCCAGTGGAATTTCGCCCTCGTCGATGCCGAAGCGGTCCCGAATGCCCGGTACTTCCAGCAGGCTCAGGATCTCGCTCACCCCGAAGCGGCTGCGTGGCAGGGACATCAGGGTTTCCAGGGCGATCAGCACCGGCTCGTGATGACGCTGCCCCTGGTCGGATATGGTGAACGGGATGTGGCGTTTCTGCCCGGCCTGGTAACGGCCGAACACGGCCTGGATATGGGGCGCGTAGACATTGATATCCGGCACCATGACCATCACGTCCCGGGGGCGCAGGCCGGGATCGGCATTGAAGGCGGCCAGCAGCTGGTCATGGAGGATTTCCACTTCCCGCTGGGGGCTGTGGGCATCGTGGAAGACCAGTGAGTGGTCCCGGGCCAGGTCCAGCCGGCGATTTTCCGCCCGGATGTCCTGCAGCGGCGTCAGGTTATAAATGTCATTCTGCAGCTGGTGCAGCAGGGTTGGTTCGCCCGGTTCACCATGGGCGGAGAAAATGTCGATCTTCTGGTCCGGGGTTTCGAACCGGTCCCGGTATTCCTCGGGATTGTCGAATTCGTCCAGCAGGCGGATGTAGTCCCGGCCCTGTTTGCCCCAGGCCGCCAGCAACGGATTGGCGTGCTGGTGCAGCTGGTCCGGATCGGCAATCTTCGACAGTTCCGGGTGAGCGATACCCCGTTTGCGTTCGGCCTTCAGCAGTTCCCGGTCACTGACGATGTCGGCCCAGTAATACTGGCAGGGGTTGTGGACGCACAGCACCACCTGGCTGAATCGGCTGAGTACGTACAGTGCTTCCAGGGCCTGACGCGGCAGCGAGGAGACGCCGAACACCACGATCCGCGCTGGCAGGCGCGAGCGGTTCGCCGGCGCTGACAGGCGCTGGCCCTCGGCCAGGAACCGGGTGTGAATCCGGGACCGGCTGGTGTGGGCGTCCGGTCCCACATCCTCTACCAGCTTGCGCCAGAGCAGAGGCTGCCAGAGCGTCTCCGGGTCCAGGGGTTTTTCCTCGTTGCGGGCGGTGATCACCACATCCCGGCCCTGCTCCCAGGCACTGAGCCAGTCGGCGCGGAACACCTGGTACTGGTCGAACAGATCCGCCACCTTCTCGGCCAGCTGGAAGTTGCGCAGGTCGGTGTCGGTACCATCCAGAAACCGCGCCAGCGGCGTGAAGGCCTCGGCCTGATCCACCAGGTCCGGCAGCAGCCGATACAGGCGCCAGACCAGCCGGCGCTTGTCGAAGGGCGACTGTTCCGGCACTTCGCCGTCCGGCAACACCGCCCGGTATGCCTGCCAGATAAACCGCGCCGGAAACAGGAAATCCATGCCGGCGGCGATACCCAGGCCACCTTCGGCACCATCGCCCGAGCGCTTTTCCGCCAGCGCCAGCTTCAGCCACTGGGCAATACCGTTACTCTGGACCAGGAAGGTCTCGCTCTGCAGCGGGGGCAGCGGGTTCTCCCGGCACAGGAAGATCACTGCCCGGCGCAGGTCTTCCAGATGATTGGCATGGATGGCGTGAAAGCCGGGCTGGATGGCGGAGTGGTCGGCCATGGGGCTCCTTGTTGGCGATCGGTTCAATCCTGATGCCACAGGTTACCGTATGTGGCTGGAAAATCAGACAGTCATTATGCCTCATCAGGCTGACCGATGGCTGCGACGGGTGCTGTCGCGTCTGGTCTTCTGATCCGGGTGTTTGAGCTCGGGTGCGAGCGGGCGTAGAGTTGCATGATCTGACTGCTCTGCCGGAATCCCCGCTCGCCCTATGACCACGTTCCATCCTGCCACCGTGCCGTGTACCGCGGACCTGGATAATCCTCTGTATTACCTGGAAAACATGGAAACCGTGGTGCGCTGGGTGCTGAATCACCACGGAGATTTGCTGACCGGGTTGGAGATTCGTCTGCTGGAAACCTTCCTCGATCTTGAGACAGAGGAAAAAGCCCTGCTGACCCGTCTGGTGATGCGCACGGGTGAACTGTTCCGCGCGGACAAACTGGTTTATCCGGAGCTGGATTCGCCAGTTCCTGAGATCCTGCACCGGCTGGTGTCGGCCGACTGGCTCGATACAGGGCCTTTGCTCGACCTTGACCAGCTGTTCCGGTTGTTCACCCTGGCCGAGCTCCGACCAGCCTTTGCCGATACCCTGCAAGGGCTCGGCCACCGCCGCGCACTTCCCAAAGCGGCCATGAAAATGGCGTTGTCCGATCATTTCTCTGACGCGCGGCCGCTCACTGAATGGTTCGATGCCGGCACTGCGTGGGTGGTCCGTCTGCAACACATGGCGTTGTTCGACCGGGTCCGTTTGATGTTCTTTGGCAATCTGCGCCAGACCTGGTCTGACTTTGTGCTGGTGGAACTGGGCTACCAGAGCTACGAGCGGGTGCCGTTCACAGCCGAGTCCCGGGCCTTTTCGCACCGGGAGCATGTGGATTGTTACCTGGCGATGCAGGCCTGTCGGGATCAGCTCGACCAGGAGGTGCCGGCGTCTGAAGTGTGGCCACAAGTGCCCGGGCCGGTAACCAACGCCTGGCTGGCCAGCCGTCGGGACCGGCTGCTGCTGGAACTGGGTCGACAGGCCGAGCGCCAGGGCGACCGGGAGCTGGCACTCACCGCCTGGGCCCGGAGCCGGCATCGGGAAGCCAGGTTGAAGCAGCTGCGGCTGCTGGAGCGGATGAAGCGGTACCAGGAGGCCTGGCAGACTGCCAGTCACTGGCAGACCGAAGAATTGAGTGACGCCGAACGCCAGGGCCTGGACCGGATCCTGAAACGGCTGGCCCCGAAGGTAGGCGAGCCCAGGCCGGCTCCGGCGGCGATACGACCGATCAATGAGTGGCAGGTTTCGCTACCCCGGCCGGCGGCCGGCCCGGTGGAATGGGCCGCAGCGGAACACCTGGACGGACCCGGGGCACCGGTGGCCTATGTGGAGAACACCCTGATCAACGGCCTGTTCGGCCTGTTATGCTGGCCGGTGATCTTCAAGCCGGTACCCGGTGCCTTTTTCCACCCCTTCCATACCGGCCCCGCCGACCTGACCCGGGAGGATTTCCCGAAGCGTCGCCGGTCCGGTTTCGAGGCCTGTTTCGTCACCCTCGGCGATGGCGGATACCGGCAGCGCATCCTGGACACCTGGCATGACAAGCAGGGGCTCGCCAATCCGTTTGTGATCTGGCCGGCGCTGTCCCAGGCCCTGATCGAGCTGGCACTGGAGTGCATCCCGGCGGCGCACCTGGAGGCCATGTTCCGGCGTCTGCTGCTGAATGTGAAGGAACATCGCAGCGGTTTTCCGGATCTGATCCGGTTCCACCCGCAGCGCCCTGATCATGAACCGCGCTACGAGATGGTGGAAGTGAAAGGCCCGGGTGACCGGTTGCAGGATCACCAGCGCCGGTGGCTGGATTTCTTTGCCCGGGAGGGCATTCCGGCCAGTGTCTGTTATGTCCGCTGGGACGAGGATTCCGGCGTCGGGAGCAGTGAATGAAAGCGGCGGTGCGTACCCTGTGCGAGTTTGCCGCCCGGGCCGGGGACCTGGACTTCCGGTACACCCCTGCTCCTTCCTCAGATGAGGGCATTGCCGGCCATCAGGCTATCCAGTCCCGCCGGGGTTACGGCTACAAAAGCGAGTATTTACTGACCGGTGAGTGCCTGGGAATAAAGCTTTCCGGAAGAGCAGACGGTTATGAGCCCGATCGTGGCCGACTGGAGGAAATCAAGACCCACCGGGGCGATCTTGCCCGGGTGCGGGAACACCAGCGGGCCCTGCACAGGGCACAGTTGCGGGCCTATGGAGCCCTGCTGTGTAAACAGGAAAAGCTGGGAAAGATCGAGCTGGTGCTGGTGTATTACGACACCGCTCGGGACAAGGAAAGCCAGCTTGCCGAAACCGCCGATGCCGATGAACTCTGGCAGGAACTCGAAGAGCTGTGCCAGAGATTTCGGGCCTGGGCTGAACAGGAAGAACACCACCGGAACCAGCGTAATACTGCCCTCGCCAGACTGAGTTTTCCCTTTGCTGACTTCCGGCCGCGCCAGCGGCAACTGGCCGAAACCGTTTACAAGAATGCCATGGCCGGCGGCACCTTGTTGCTGGAGGCTCCCACCGGCCTGGGTAAAACCCTGGGCACGCTGTTTCCGGGGCTGATGGCCATGGCCCGGGCCGACCAGGACCGGTTGTTCTATCTGACCTGCCGCAATACCGCCCGGCAACTGGCCCTGGACGCTGTGGATAAACTCAGGGCCGCCCAGGATGACTCTGTTGATTGGTCACTCAGAGTGCTGGAGCTGGTGGCCAAGGACGACGCCTGCGAACACCCCGACAAGGCCTGTCACGGTGACTCCTGCCCGTTGGCCAAAGGGTTTTTCGATCGGCTGCCGGATGCCCGTGCCGAGGCCGCCCAGTCCGGGACACTCACCCGGGCCGAACTGGCGCGTATTGCCGCGGGCCATGATATCTGTCCCTATTTCCTGGCCCAGGAGATGGCC
>Ga0114984_1000134_pt1 | contig 29250 bp, 16 predicted proteins | sample Shrwel1BS1Day1_FD_96987 | JGI IMG/M metagenome (GOLD analysis project Ga0114984, IMG submission 96987) | Subsurface microbial communities from deep shales in Ohio, USA - Utica-3 well 1 S-1-Day1 | ecosystem: Environmental > Aquatic > Deep subsurface > Shale gas/oil reservoir > Produced water/Flow...
CGCTGCCGCTGCCGCTCGCCTTTCCAGCACCTCGGGAGTGGCTGCGGCGTCATCGACCGAATTCGGCGCACTCAGGGATCCTGACATGCGCAAATCTGGTTGCACGGCGGCATCGGCCTCCACGGGATCCAGCACGAGACGTCCGGCAGGCGGCTGTGCCACCTTGGGAGCCAGAGACAGGCTGGTGCGGGACGAGTCCCCCGTGCCCACGTCCGAGACTTTGCGCGCGGCCTGAGTCGGAGTCGCAGCGCGCGACGGGGCGGCCGCTTTGGTCGATGCGCGACGTGACGGCACCGCTCCAGGCTGAGCCGAGGACAAGGCAGCCGACTGAGGTGTGCGCGGTGCGTCAGGACCCAGTGCCGAGCCCGAACGCGGACGCAACTCGGTCGTTGACAGGGGTACCTCGCCGATGCTGGGCGCCGCCACGCGACTCAAGGACAAACCCGGCGGATCCGCCAAGGCCACAAACTGGCGATTGATCTTGGCTTGGCAACCGACGACCAAATGGTAGGTCACGATGGGCTCGTTGACCGGCGTGGTGGTGCGCACCTGTACCGAGGCATCACGTCCTGTGCCACTTGCCAAGGACACCTGTACCTGAGATGGTGAGAGCTTGTCGTCACCAAACAGCACCTCGGCCGAAACGCAATCGGCATCGAGCGTTTCACCCGCCTCCAGTCGAAGCGGCACACTGACGCGAAGGGGCTCGCCAAGAACGGCGTGGCTGACTGGACGTCCGAAGCCCATGCCGTGGGAGGTCCCAGACGCCAAGACGAGCGTCGCACCAGCAAGTGCTGCGGCCGATACCCGCTTAAAGTTGTTCATCTCGGTGCATCATGAGGCCTAGGTTTTCACTCTAGCATGAACATCCCGTGACACTCATCACGGTAAGCCCCCTAAGTGGGCCGATGCATACACTTGAATCTGCGGGGTGATTACCCCAATAACCGTTGTCACACCTTGCCGCTTGAAGACGCCCATGAGCACTGAATTGCTGACTGAACGCCACGGTGACACCCTGGTCCTGACGCTGTCTGGCCCCGCCACACGCAACGCTTTGTCACCCCAGGTGTATGCCGCGGGCGTGGAAACGCTCAACATGGCGGAATCCAACCCCGATGTCCGCGCGGTGGTGATCACGGGTGCCGGAGGACACTTCTGTGGTGGAGGCGATCTGCAGCGACTGGCTCACAACCGTGCTCACGATCTGTCCGCACAGGCGGGCAACATGGACGCCTTTCACCAGTGGGTCGAGGCCTTGCGGTGCTTCCCCAAGCCGGTGATCGCCGCGGTTGAAGGTGTGGCTGCTGGCGGCGGGGTCTCGGTGGCCCTGGCTTGCGATCTGATCGTCGCTGGAGAAAACAGTCGCTTCCTGACGGCCTACAGCAAGGTGGCTCTGTCTCCAGATGGAGGGGCCAGTTGGCACTTGGCTCGTGCCCTTGGGCGCAGTCGGGCACTGGCACTCTTGTGGCTGGGAGAGAGCCAAACCGCACAGCAATGGGCCAGTTACGGTCTGATCCATCAGATTGCGCCGGCCGGCACGGTGCTGGATGAGGCGCTGAAACTGGCGTCCCGCCTGGGCGAACTCTCGCCCGATGTGCTCGCGAGCATCAAGGAGTTGGTGAACGACGCATCACAACCCTTGCGCGCCCATCTCGACCAGGAAAAACATCATTTCCTGATCAACCTCAGCAAACCTGCGGCAGGGCAAGCCATGGAGGCCTTCCTGAACGGTCGTCAACGCAAGGGATGACGTGGCAAGCCCAGGTCAGCCGACCAGGCGCGAAACCGCCTGCAAACGGGCTGCCAGTTGTGCAAACAGGGCGCTGACGAGTTTGAGCTGTGCCATCGCAATGGGCTGGCCCGCCATGCGAGCCGTCAGGATGCCTCGGTTGAGGGTGACCACCAGAACCAGGGTGTCCGACCACCACGACGTGACCGCCTCTTCGAGCGCCTGAACCGTTTCCGGGTCGAGCCAGTGCGTGGTCACTGGCTCGGCATTGGCAAACAGAGAAAATCGCCGCGCGAGCACCGTGCCGTCGGGCAAGTGAACATGCGGATGCATCGCCAACCAGCGCATCTCGTCTGGCAGCGTGTTGTCGATCTGCGTTTGCATCGCGTTGGTGAATCGACTGAAAACGTCTGACTCCAGTGTCTGAGCCAGCACCTTGGAGAGCAGGATCAACTGCACATCCCCGGGGATCCCGGTGTCGCAGCGGAACCGCAACTCCTTGCCGATGATGTACGGCCGCTGGGAATTACCCCACTCTGCGCGCCACCCTGCCGCAGCTTCCACGACATGCCCACCACCAGCCTTGTCCTTGACATGCTTGAACGCATGCCCTTCGGCCTTGGCCCATGACTGCAGCACGCGGGCGTCTTCCGATTCGACATGATCGGGATCGATCAAACGCTTGAGGGCATCAAACATGAGAGGCAAACCTGTGATGGGGTGAGGGATCGTCAAACGTCCATGGATGAATCAGTGTAAATCACACCCACGCAATCTCACCCGTCATGCCGACGCGCCATGCTCCTGAGTGCATGTGCGCCAGAAGCAGACGCTGTCCACAACAAAAAAGGCCGCGAAACATCGCGGCCTTGGCTTTCATCCGGCAGGATTTACTTGGCGCGACGCTGACGGCTGGCCGCCAGACCGAGCACGGCAGCGCCCAAGAGGGCCAACGAGCCAGGCTCGGGAACGGTTCCCGGATCGCCGATGCCGCCACCGGTGGTGGAGGTCACGCCCTTCAGGCCCGAAACGTACACGGCGCTGTCAAAGATGGAGTCCGACGTGTCGGCAATGGCGATCTCAAGCGTGTGCTCGGACAGAGCCGAATTGATCAGACCCGTGACCGTGAAAACCTGCGTCAGGCCGTTCCACTCGATGTCATACAGATCGCCGCCAACGGGGTTCAGGATGAAGTTGGTGGGGTTGCCAGGGGTGTTGCTGATCAGCTCGCCGCTGGGGAACTTCGCATAGTTCACGCCGTCCACGAAGAAACCAAAGATGTCGGTCACGCTCTGGGTCGGGAATTCATCGGTGGCAAACACGAACTGCATGGACACAGCGTTCAGCCCTGCTGCGAGGGTGAAGTTGTAACGCAAGACGTTGGCGTCGTTCGTGGTGTTGCTCGCCAGTGTGGCCAAAGGCGCATAGCCACTACCACCGACGAGGGCGGTCGAGTAGTTGTTGACCGTGTTGGACAGCGGCACGGAAGCGTTGCCCCCCGACGTCAGCACAACACCATCCTGCATTTGCAGTGTGGGGGTCGAACCGGAGCTGGGAGCCAGGTTGAAGCCGGAATAAGTACCTTGCTGGGTGGCGCCACCCAGAACCAGCGACGAGCCACTCAGGTTGATGCCCGAGCCAGGCGCAATCAGGGCGCTTGTGAGCTGCGCGACGTCGTTGGTCGGGTTGACCACCAGCGCGGCAGAGGCCATCAACGGGCTTGCCACCCCGCAAACCAGACCTGCGCGGAGCAGGTTCATCCAACCCTGTGTTTTGAGCATGAGCATTGTGTTCTCCATGAAGAAAAAGCCATTTGGGGCTTCACCAGCCGCCATAGAGCAATTTCCTTGCCAACAACTCATGACCGAATTTCCCCCAGGGAAAACCTGACGCCAGGGACTTGGAGATCGTCGCGTGTAAAGAAGCTCGACACTGATATCGTGTGACACACACCGACAATGCTGGCCTGCCAGGAGGGAGTCGAACCCCCGACCGCCCGCTTAGAAGGCGGGTGCTCTATCCAACTGAGCTACTGGCAGACTGAGGCCGCGAGTTTACGTCATGCGCGCCACCGCGACAGCAGCAGCGCGTTGCTGACCACGCTGACACTGCTCAGTGCCATGGCCGCCCCAGCAAGCATCGGGCTGAGCCCCCCAAAGGCCGCCAGCGGGATGCCGATGATGTTGTAGCCAAAAGCCCACGCCAAGTTCTGCCATATCTTGGCCGAGGTCCGACGGGAGATGTCGAGGGCCGCAGGCACGAGGGTCGGGTCTCCACGCATGAGGGTGATGCCGGCAGCGTTCAGAGCGACGTCGGCACCACCTTGCGGGTTGGCCATGGCCATGCCGACATCGGCAGCTGCCAGCGCAGGGGCATCGTTGATGCCATCGCCCACCATGGCGATCACAGCCCGCTCCTTCCGCTCTTCGCCTTGCTGCAAACGCAGAATGTGGTCAGCCTTGTCGCCCGGCAATACCTCGGCAATCACCTGCTGGATGCCCAGTTGTCTGCCGATGTACTCGGCGGCACTGCGGTTGTCACCGGAAATCATGACGGTGCGTACCCCGAGTGCGTGCAGGCCCTGCACGGCTGCAGCAGCTTCTGGCTTGAGTTCATCGCCAAAAGCCATGAGCGCCACGACTTGCCATGCTGCTTGAGTTGGCGTGGAGGCGTCCGACTCGGCACCATGCGGCCCCGCCCCAGGCCGAGCTTGTCGCAACAACCAGGAGACGGTGTGCCCCTGGGCGTGCCAGGCGTCCAGCGTGTTGCGCCAAGCACTCGGTACCACATTGGCACACAACTCGGTCATCCAGCGGGTACTGCCCAAGGCCCACGTTTGAGCCCCCTCCTCCGCAAGGGCAATGCGCCCCTGGATGCCCCGCCCAGCCACGGTCTGCAGGTCGTGGGCAGCGGGCAAACTCAGGTTCAACCGTATGGCCTCGTCAATCACAGCGCGTGCGAGGGGGTGCTCGCTGCCCCCCTGCAAGGCTGCGGCCATTTGCAGCGCCTGGTTGCGGTCAAGCGCCATGCCCGTGGCGACCTGCCAATCAAGCAGTCTGGGACGCCCCTGCGTGAGGGTGCCTGTTTTGTCGAAGGCCACCACCTGCACATGGTGAGCGACCTCCAGCGCCTCGGGATCTTTGATGAGGATGCCGTGGCGAGCGGCTGCACCGGTCCCTGCCATGATGGCGGCCGGTGTGGCCAGCCCCAATGCGCAGGGACAGGCAATGACCAGCACGGCCACAGCGCGAATCAGCGCCACTTCCCCCCCCAGGCCGGCCCACCACCACCCAAGTCCCGTGACCAGGGCGATGAGGAGCACGGAGGGAACGAAGACCGCAGAGACGCGATCGACCACGCGCTGGATGGGCGCCTTGACCGCTTGCGCCTCCACCACGCGGCGAATGATGTGTGCCAGCATGGTCTGCCCCCCCACTGCCGTGACGCGCATCAGCAGGCGCGCCTCGGTGTTGATGGCACCACCCGTGACGGGGTCACCAGGCGCTTTGCTCACGGGCAGCGGCTCCCCCGTCAACAGGGACTCGTCGACATGACCTTGCCCTTCCAGTACCACGCCATCGGTGGGGATGCGCTCGCCCGGACGAACGATGAGAACATCGTCGACCAGCACCTGCTTGAGCGGCACCTCGACCTCCCCCTGCGGACCTTGGCGATGAACTGTCTCAGGCCGCAGTGATTGCAACGCCCGGATCGCGGCCGTGGTTTGGCGCTTGGCTCGGGCCTCAAGGGCCTTCCCCAGTAACACCAGGGTGATCACCACCGCAGCAGATTCGAAATAGAGGTCGGGGGTACCGTGCGCCAGGTGCGGATCGGTGGTGTGGCTGTGGCGCCACCACAACCACACGGACAAGCCCCAGGCCGCCGATGTGCCCAGCGCGACCAACTGGTCCATGTTGCCGCTGCCTGCCTTGAGGGCCGCCCAACCCGCTTTGTAAAACCGCGCGCCCAGCAGGAACTGCACTGGGGTGGCCAGAGCAAATTGCACCCAAGCCGGCCAGAAATGATGGGCCCCCCACAGCATGGGCAGCACAAGCGGAAGGCTGGCCGCGCAACCCAACAACACCGCGCCCCAGACATCCCACCAGGGCACCACCTCTTCCACGACGTTGTCGTCGGCATGCTGAACCTGGGCGTGGTAGCCGGCTCGCTCAATGGCTGCCAGCAAGGCTTGAGATTGCGTGTGGATGTCGGCCTCGTCAGACGCATCCATCCATGCCACGGTGGCCGTCTCTGTGGCGAAGTTGACCTGCGCCTGCGCAACGCCAGGGACTTTCTTGAGCGCTCGCTCGACCCGAGCCACGCAGGCTGCACAGGTCATTCCCCGCACAGCCAGTTGCACCGTGTGGTCAGGGCTCGTTACCGCCCCCATGTCCGACACAAGAGGGGAAACTTCGGATGCAGGCATGGCACAGATATCGGGTTCACTTCACAATGGCGACAGTATCACCTCTTGAAAGGATCCCCGCCATGACAACCCCTGCCACCTATCAGTTCCATGTGACGGGTATGAGCTGCCAGCACTGCGTCAAGGCCATCACGCAAGCGGTTCAGGATCAGGACGGTGAGGCACTGGTCACCGTGGATCTGACACAGGGTCAGGTGACGGTACAGACTGCGCTTGACGAGGAGGCAGTGCGCGAGATCATCCGTGAAGAAGGCTACGGCGTCGCCTGATGAATGCACCGCTGCACGAATCCCATCTGAGCGCCTGCGGTATCCGCACGCGTGTGTTGCAAGCTGGCGCCAACCTGCGTGCCACCGAGGCGGTGGTGTTGGTGCACGGGAATCCCGGATCTGGCGAAGACTGGGCTGAACTGATGGGTCACCTTGCGCCTTATGGTCGTGCCATTGCGTTGGACATGCCTGGTTTTGGCAAGGCGGACAAGCCCTCTGACTACCCCTATTCGGTCGAAGGCGGCGCCAGCTTTCTGGGAGAGGCGCTGAAGCAGCTGGGCGTCAGCCGTGCGCATCTGGTGCTGCATGACTTTGGTGGACCGTGGGGACTGATGTGGGCCGCCATGTCCCCCCTGTCTGTGGGCAGCCTCACGCTGATCAACACCGGCGTGCTGCTGGGATACCGTTGGCATACGATGGCGCGCATCTGGCGAACTCCCATTCTGGGCGAATTGCAACAATGGTTGACGCATCGGGCGGGCTTCAAGTGGGTCTTGCGCAAGGGGTCACCGCGTGCGTTGCCGGAGGCGTTTCTGGATCGCATGTACGACGATCTGGACACGGGCACGCGCAGGGCCATCTTGAAACTTTACCGAGCGACATCGGAGCCCAGCCAGGGCGCAGAGTTGCTGGCGAAATTGTTGCGCCCGCATCGTTGGCCCACACTGGTGGTCTGGGGGGATGCCGACCCTTATCTGCCTGTGCCCTTGGCCGAGCGACAGAAAGACGTGTTTGCCCAGGCTGAAGTGGTTCTGCTACCCGGCAGTGGCCACTTTCCTTTTGCCGACAATCCGGAAGCCGTGGCCCAGACTGTGACGCCCTTCCTGGCGCGTCAACTGGGGCGCGCCGACCAACCATGAACGCCGTCAGGACGACACCGAGATGAGCAAAGACAGGGACAGCCAGTGGCAGCAGCAGAAAACCGACGAGGTTTCAACCTTCGAGCAGTCGGGATTCACTCACTCCAGCACGCTCGATTCCCGCCTGGGCGAAGACAGGCCACGCCAGCGGCCTTCGTCGCGTCGCAGCAGGCACAGTCGCAAGCCTTCCTGGCTGCTGCTCTTGATCTTGATGGTGGTGCTGGCCATGGTGGCCGTGCTGAAAGTGGTCACATATCTGACGTGAGCGCTTGCCGTGGCACTGTGCGCGCTGAAGCTCACTTCCTGGCCCGACTCGGTCGCTTGGATTTGCCATCCTTCAGAGAGGTTTGCTGGTTGATCTGATCCAACCAGAGCAAGGTGTCCATCTGCGCGAGGAAATGGCCCAGGTAATCGGGTGAGAGGCTGCGCATGAGGGCCAGCGAGCGCAGCATGAGCCGGTGGGAATTGAGCGGGCCGGCGTTGTCCGGGCCGCGGTCGATGGCCTGCGCCACCTGCTGGTCTGCCGCGATCTTGGTCCAGACGGTGCTGAAGCCGCGCACGCTTTTCAGGTCGTTGGCGTTGCCGCCGTCTTCCGGATCGGCATTCGACACCTGCGCCTGCGTGCGATCGTGGATGTAGCGGTTCAGCCGGGTCAGCGGTGCGGCGTGTGCCGAGGGCATCCTGGGTGTGGCTGCGGGTCCGCCTGAAGCCGCTCCACCGGACGACGTGGCCTGGGCCACACGCTGAGCGTAATCGTGCAGCGCGGCTTGCAAACGCTCGCTCAACAACTGGCGCACGGCCTCGGGCTGGGTGGCCAAACGGCGTTCCAGCACTTCCAGGTAATGAAAGCGGGCCGGATCGTGGCGATCGGCTCCTGCTTCGCGCAGCGCGGCCAGGGTGGGTTCGCTCATGGCTTGGCAGGCGAGGTGGTGACTGCTTGGGATGCCGTTGGGGGCGTGGGCTGGGGTGCCGTTTGGGGCACCGGTGCCATTTCGACGCGCCGGTTGAGTGCCCTGCCCTTCTCATCGGTGTTGGGTGCCACGGGCTGTTCGGCACCGAAGGCGGCAGCAAAGACCTGGGACGAGGGCATGCCGGCGTCGATCAGGGCGCGGGTCACGGTCAAGGCACGCTGGGCCGACAGTTCCAGGTTGTCGGCAAAGCGGCGGTTGCCATCGCGCAGCAGGGTGTCGTCGGTGAAGCCGCTGACCATCAGCATCTCCTGGCGTTCGCCCAGGTAGACGCGCAGGGGCTGCACCAGGCTTTGGAGCAACTGGCGACCGTCGGCCCGCAACTGGTCCGAGCCGGTGTCAAACAGCACGCTGCCGCTGATGCCGATGCGGCCGTCGTTGAGGGTGACGCGCCCGCTGGCCAGCGGGCCGGCCAGAGCGTGCTCCAGGGCGATGCGGCGCTGCTCTTCCTGCTGGCGCTTTTCGACCTCCTGCTTGAGGCTGCTCACCAGGTCCATCTGCACCACAAGCATGCCCACCAAGATCAGGACGAAGGCGCCCAGCAAGCCGGACATGAGGTCACCGAAGACGGCCCAGACTGGGGCCGTCTGCTCGATGGCGTCGTCCCGGTCGTCCAGGTCCATCATCGGGCGCCCCCCTCGGCGGACGCCAGGGCCTTGCCATGCAGGCGGCGCAGGTCTTCGACGATGCCTTGCTGCGAGCTGATGCTGAGGTCGATCACCTCACGGGCCTGGGCCACGTAGTAGGCAAGCTGCTCGTCGCTGCGGGTGAGGGACTGACCGATGGCGCTTTCGATGCCCTGCAGGCTGCTCACCAGCCTGTCGCTGGTCTCGCTGAACAGGTTGACGCCATGCGCGAAGGACTCGCCCAGACTGGACAGCTCGACGGCGCTGGCGGCCACGCGGGCGGCCACCTCGTCGACCTGACCTGCTTGCTGACCCAGGGCGCTCGTGAACTGGGCACCGGCTTCTTGCAAGACGGTGGTGGCCGAGTGAACCATGGATTCGATGGCCGCGCGCTGCTGCGCGGTGGCCTCGTTAACGGACTGCAGCAAGGTGCCGAGCTGAGCCATCATGGCGGTGCGCTCGGAGAGGGCGAGGTTGTCGCGCTCGCTGATCTGCGCCATGTCGCGACGCAGTTGCACGATGACCTCGGCGGCGGCCTGTGGCACTTCGGAGGCGGTTTGCAGCAGACGGTTGAGCGGCGCTTCCAGCGCGGTGCCCAAGGTGGCGAGATGTTGGGCCACAGCGGCTTGCAGGGTGTCCAGGCGCTCGACGGCAGCGCGGCCGCGTTGCGCTTCTTCGTCGCGCAAGGCCTGCAGCTCGGTGCGCCAGAGGGTGCTCAGCTGGTCCATGCGCTCGCCTTGCGAGGCGATCCACTGTTGCTCGGAGGCCAGGCGGGCGCGCACCAGCTCTTCCGACTGGCTCAGCAACGCCGTCACGCTGGCCAGGGTCTGGCTGACGTGCTGGCTGGCGCGCTCGGTGATCTGGCCGGCGGCGCTCTCCAGCGTCTGGCAGACAGTCTGTTGTTGGGCCAACGTCTGGCTGCCGACACGTTGCCATTCGGCGGCCAGCGAGGCGGCGGTGCTGTCCATGGTCTGCTGCCAGGCGGCCAGGCGTTGCTGGTCGGCTGTGGTTTGCGCCGTTTGCGCTTGCGCGGCGCTGTCCTGCAGCGAGGTCAACACCTCGCGGGCACGCTGCGCAAAGGTGTCGGTGAAGCCTTGCAAGGCACGGTCGAGGCCACCCACCAGGTTCTCATTGGCCTGGGTCTGGCTGTGCTGGGCGGTCGTCCAGTTGGCGGCCACCTGCGCGGCCTGTTCGCGTATCTGCGCCGAAGCCGCTTCCAGCGCTTGGCACACGGCCTGTTGCTGGCTCACGGTCTGAGCGCCCGCCTGCTGCCATTCGGCGGCGAGCGTCGTCGCCAGGGTGGCCATCGTGCCTTGCCACTCGGTCAGGCGCTGCTGGTCGGCGGCCACCTGGGCGGCCTGGGCCTGCGCAGCGGCGTCTTGCTGCGCCATCAGCACGGCAGCGGCGCGTTGCTCGAAGGCATGGGTGAAGGCTTGCAGGGCGCCATCGAGCCCGGCCAGCAGTTGCTGCTGGGTGTGATTCTGGGTCTGCAAGGACGAGGTCCAGGTGTCGGCCACCTGGCGGGCGGCGCCTTCCCACTGGGCGCTGAGGCCGTTGAGCTGAGTCTGGGTGGCGTCGACCAGGCGCTGGTGGGTGCGCTGCGATTCCTGCGCGATCTGGCTCATGGCGGTCTCGACCACGGGCTTGAGCGTCTCACCGGCAACGCGAGCGCTGGCGGTGAGGCTGTCTTGCAGGGCCGTGCCCACGGACTGAGCCAGGTCGGTGTAGGCCGCGGCGGCTTCACGGTGAAAGGCCTGTTGCTGGGCCAGCAGTTGGGCATCGAGCTGTTCGCTGCGGCGCTCCAGGCCGGTCATCAGAGCCTGCAAGCGATCGACGAGCACCGGCATGGCGTCGGCCTGGGCCTGCAGGGCCTTGAAGGTGGCGTCGCGCTGATGGGCGCCGGACAGTGGGCGCAGGGTGGTGGCAATGTGGGCGTCGAGCTGGCGCACGACCTCGATGCGCTCACGGCGGCACATGGCCGACATCAAGCCCAGCAAGGCGGACGCGGCCACGCCGGCCACCGAGGTGCCGAAGGCCAGGCCCAGGCCCTTGATGGGTGCGGCCAGGGCGGCACGGATGGCTTCGAGGTTAGCTGAGCCTTCGAGCGCGAACACGGCCCCCTTGAAGGTGACGACCATGCCCAGGAAGGTGCCCAGCATGCCGAGCATGACCAGCAGGCCAACCAGATACGGTGTGAGCGCCGGGCCGGGCATGGCCACGCGCTGGCCTTCGATGCGCAGGCGCACGGGGTGCTGCAGGCTGGGGTGCAGACGCTGGAGCCAGGCGCTCAGGTCCGTCAGCTCAGACGGGATCTGGGCCAGCGCCTCGCTCAGGCTGTTGGTGGCCGCACGGAAGCGCCGCAGTTCCAGGGCCCCCAGGATGTACACGCCGCCTATCACGGCGGTCATGGTCAGGGCCATCCAGCTCGCCCCGACAAAGCCCCAGCCCACCCAGCCGACGGCCACGAGTCCGATGATGAAGATGACGGTCATCATGAATTTGTTCATTGTGATTCGCTGTTCTCGCTGTGTTCTACTTGTTCTGAGGGGGCGGTTTGCGGGCTTGGCCCATCGGTGGCGTTCTGGGCAGCCTCCACCAGTCCCACCACGGGTTGCAGGCGCTGCTGCAACTCGGCCAGCATCATGTCGCGCATGTCGTGCTCGAAGGCGGCGATCCATCCTCCGGCCTGACGCCAGCGGATGGGGTCATCGTCGCCCCCCTGCCCTGTGATGGCCTGCTGGTGGTGCTGGCGCCAGTGCTCCAGGCGCCGCTCCAGGTACACCGGCACGCTCGCCCACAGCTTTTGCTCGCGGGGGCCCAGCATCTGCTCCATGACGGCATCCAGGGCCACCAGCTGGCGCAAGGCCGGCGAGCCTTTGGACAGCATCTGGCGCACCTGGGCGCGCAGGGCCCCCACGGCAGTTTCCATCTGCTTTTGCAAGCCCAGGTAGCGCTGGTAATGCGGCGCGTACTTGGACTCGGTGCGGGCGTCGTCTTCTTCCAGCGTGTGCAGCAGGGTGCGGGGTGCGGCAGGCAGCGTGGGGCGCTCCGGTGTCACCTTGGCGGTGATCAGGGCCGTCAGATCGGCCTTGACCTGATTGACCTGCCGGGCCACCGCGCCGGCGTCCACCGCCTGGCCGCGCAACTTGGTCTGCGAGGGATAGGACGCGATGGTCTGCAGCGCGCCATCGAGCTTGACGGCATCGAAGGCGCTCAGCCAATGGCCGAGCCGCTCTGCCACGTCATGGCGCGCCAACTCGCCATCCACCTGCGCCCATTCCTGGAGCAAGCGGACCAGCCGTGAACTGCCGAGACGGTGCTGCAAATCCTGTCCTTCCGTGCCACGCGCAGGGGTGGCGACCTTGGGTGAAGTGAAGGCCCGTTGACGGGCGAAACCGCGTATTTTCGTTCAGGACAGCGTCATTGAGGCCCCATGAGTGCGCGGCGCACGATAAGGCAGCATGTCAGCGGGCTTAGTCTTGCAACACTTCAATAATATTTGTATAGTTGTCTAATGGAGCAAAGCACCGCCATCAATGTCTTCGAATCCCTGTCTTCCGGGATCCGCCTCGATGTGTTTCGTTTGCTGGTCCGCATGGGACCGGAGGGCATGGTCGCTGGCGACATCGCCACGACGCTCGGCGTGCCCCCCACCAACCTCTCGTTTCATTTGAAGGCGTTGACCCACGCCGGTCTGGTCACGGCCACCCAGGAAGGGCGCTTCCAACGCTACCGGGCCAACCTCACCTTGATGTCGGATCTGATCGCGTATCTGACGGAGGAGTGCTGCGCGGGACAAGCCGGACTGTGCCCGACCGTGAGCGCGTCCAAGCTCTGCACCCAGTGCTGAAAGTTCAGGCGTTCGTCTACGCGTGTTGATTTGCCCATTATTTTGATAATTCAAGGATTCTAAAAATGAAGTCCATTCAGGTATTTGACCCCGCCCTGTGCTGCAGCTCGGGTGTATGCGGTGTCGAGGTCGATCAGGCCCTCGTGACTTTTGCAGCTGACATTGACTGGGCCCGTCAGGCCGGCGCCCAGATCGAGCGCTTCAACCTGGCGCAGCAGCCCATGGCCTTTGCCGAGACGCCCGCCGTCAAGAGCTTCCTGGAGCTGTCGGGACAAGAGGGCCTGCCGCTGACCTTGGTCGATGGGCAGATTGCCCTGGCGGGTCGCTACCCTTCGCGCGACGACATGGCACGCTGGGCCGGCATCACTGCCGTGGCGGCCACACCCTCAGTCGGCGCTTGCTGCACGGGCAGCCGCTGCTGCTGAGAGCGGAGGGCGTCATGCTGTTTCTGGACCAACCCCCGCGCTTTCTCTTTTTCACCGGCAAAGGCGGCGTGGGCAAGACCTCGCTGGCCTGCGCGACCGCCGTGCGACTGGCCGAGACCGGACACCGCGTGCTGCTGGTGAGCACCGACCCGGCGTCCAACGTCGGTCAGGTGTTCGGCGTCCAGATCGGCAACCACATCACGCCCATTCCAGCGGTCGAGCGCCTGTCTGCGCTGGAAATCGACCCGCAGGCTGCCGCCCAGCTGTACCGCGACCGCATCGTGGGACCGGTGCGCGGCGTGCTGCCTGACACCGTGGTGAAAAGCATCGAGGAGCAACTCTCGGGGGCCTGCACCACCGAGATCGCCGCCTTCGACGAGTTCACCAGCCTGCTGCTGGACTCACCCCTGACCGCTGACTTCGATCACATCGTGTTTGACACGGCCCCCACTGGCCATACCATCCGCCTACTGCAACTGCCGGGCGCGTGGAGTGGCTTTCTGGAAGCGGGCAAAGGCGATGCCTCGTGTCTCGGCCCACTGGCCGGACTCGAGAAGCAGCGCGAGTCTTACAAGGCGGCGGTGGATGCGCTGTCAGATCCCCTGCGGACCCGACTGGTGCTGGTGGCCCGCGCCCAAGGCGGCGCCCTGCGTGAAGCAGCCCGCACCCACGATGAGCTGGCAGCCATCGGCCTGTCGCGCCAGCATCTGGTGATCAACGGCCTGATGCCAGCACGGGAAGGTGCCCACGATGCGTTGGCTGCGGCGATCCAGGCGCGGGAAGCGGCCGCGCTGGCCGACCTGCCATCGTCCTTGCGCGACCTGCCGCGCGATGAGATCGAGCTCAAGGCCTTCAATCTGGTCGGGTTGGACGCCCTGCAGCATCTGCTGTCCAACCAGGCACCGCCTACCGACACTGCCCCGGTCGACATTCCCGCATCGCTCCAGGCCGCGCGCCTGTCTTCCCTCGTGGATGACATCGCCCAAGAAGGGCACGGCCTGATCATGTTGATGGGCAAAGGCGGTGTGGGCAAGACCACGCTGGCGGCTGCCGTGGCGGTTGAATTGGCCCACCGTGGCCTGCCCGTGCACCTGACCACCTCCGACCCGGCCGCGCACCTGAGCGAAACGCTGCAAGGCAGCCTGGAGAACCTGACGGTGAGCCGGATCGACCCGCACGAGGTCACCGAGCGCTATCGCCAGCAGGTGCTGGCCACCAAGGGTGCCAAGCTGGAGGCGCAAGGCCGCGCCATGCTGGAAGAAGACCTGCGCTCACCCTGCACCGAGGAAATCGCCGTCTTCCAGGCCTTCTCGCGCATCATCCGCGAGGCCGGCAAGAAGTTCGTGGTGATGGACACCGCGCCCACCGGACACACCCTGTTGCTGCTGGACGCCACCGGCTCCTACCACCGCGACATCGTGCGCCAGATGGGTGACACGAACGTGCACTTCACCACGCCGATGATGCAGCTGCATCATCGGCGTGGTGAAGTGCACGTTCGTGTCACCCATCTGGCGCACGATGTCGCGGTGGTAGGAGCCGGTGGCGTCCAGCAGCAACAGGGTGTGTCCGGTGGGCGCGGTGTCCATCACCACGAACTTCTTGCCGGCCTCGCGGATGATGCGCGAGAAGGCCTGGAAGACGGCGATTTCCTCGGTGCAGGGTGAGCGCAGGTCTTCTTCCAGCATGGCGCGGCCTTGCGCCTCCAGCTTGGCACCCTTGGTGGCCAGCACCTGCTGGCGATAGCGCTCGGTGACCTCGTGCGGGTCGATCCGGCTCACCGTCAGGTTCTCCAGGCTGCCTTGCAGCGTTTCGCTCAGGTGCGCGGCCGGGTCGGAGGTGGTCAGGTGCACGGGCAGGCCACGGTGGGCCAATTCAACCGCCACGGCAGCCGCCAGCGTGGTCTTGCCCACACCGCCTTTGCCCATCAACATGATCAGGCCGTGCCCTTCTTGGGCGATGTCATCCACGAGGGAAGACAGGCGCGCGGCCTGGAGCGATGCGGGAATGTCGACCGGGGCAGTGTCGGTAGGCGGTGCCTGGTTGGACAGCAGATGCTGCAGGGCGTCCAACCCGACCAGATTGAAGGCCTTGAGCTCGATCTCATCGCGCGGCAGGTCGCGCAAGGACGATGGCAGGTCGGCCAGCGCGGCCGCTTCCCGCGCCTGGATCGCCGCAGCCAACGCATCGTGGGCACCTTCCCGTGCTGGCATCAGGCCGTTGATCACCAGATGCTGGCGCGACAGGCCGATGGCTGCCAGCTCATCGTGGGTGCGGGCTGCTTCACGCAGGGCGCCGCCTTGGGCGCGGGCCACCAGCACCAGTCGGGTCCGCAGGGGATCTGACAGCGCATCCACCGCCGCCTTGTAAGACTCGCGCTGCTTCTCGAGTCCGGCCAGTGGGCCGAGACACGAGGCATCGCCTTTGCCCGCTTCCAGAAAGCCACTCCACGCGCCCGGCAGTTGCAGTAGGCGGATGGTATGGCCAGTGGGGGCCGTGTCAAACACGATGTGATCGAAGTCAGCGGTCAGGGGTGAGTCCAGCAGCAGGCTGGTGAACTCGTCGAAGGCGGCGATCTCGGTGGTGCAGGCCCCCGAGAGTTGCTCCTCGATGCTTTTCACCACGGTGTCAGGCAGCACGCCGCGCACCGGTCCCACGATGCGGTCGCGGTACAGCTGGGCGGCAGCCTGCGGGTCGATTTCCAGCGCAGACAGGCGCTCGACCGCTGGAATGGGCGTGATGTGGTTGCCGATCTGGACGCCGAACACCTGACCGACGTTGGACGCCGGGTCGGTGCTCACCAGCAGCACGCGGTGTCCGGTCTCGGCCAGTCGCACGGCGGTCGCGCAGGCCAGCGAGGTCTTGCCCACGCCGCCTTTGCCGGTGAAAAAGAGAAAGCGCGGGGGTTGGTCCAGAAACAGCATGACGCCCTCCGCTCTCAGCAGCAGCGGCTGCCCGTGCAGCAAGCGCCGACTGAGGGTGTGGCCGCCACGGCAGTGATGCCGGCCCAGCGTGCCATGTCGTCGCGCGAAGGGTAGCGACCCGCCAGGGCAATCTGCCCATCGACCAAGGTCAGCGGCAGGCCCTCTTGTCCCGACAGCTCCAGGAAGCTCTTGACGGCGGGCGTCTCGGCAAAGGCCATGGGCTGCTGCGCCAGGTTGAAGCGCTCGATCTGGGCGCCGGCCTGACGGGCCCAGTCAATGTCAGCTGCAAAAGTCACGAGGGCCTGATCGACCTCGACACCGCATACACCCGAGCTGCAGCACAGGGCGGGGTCAAATACCTGAATGGACTTCATTTTTAGAATCCTTGAATTATCAAAATAATGGGCAAATCAACACGCGTAGACGAACGCCTGAACTTTCAGCACTGGGTGCAGAGCTTGGACGCGCTCACGGTCGGGCACAGTCCGGCTTGTCCCGCGCAGCACTCCTCCGTCAGATACGCGATCAGATCCGACATCAAGGTGAGGTTGGCCCGGTAGCGTTGGAAGCGCCCTTCCTGGGTGGCCGTGACCAGACCGGCGTGGGTCAACGCCTTCAAATGAAACGAGAGGTTGGTGGGGGGCACGCCGAGCGTCGTGGCGATGTCGCCAGCGACCATGCCCTCCGGTCCCATGCGGACCAGCAAACGAAACACATCGAGGCGGATCCCGGAAGACAGGGATTCGAAGACATTGATGGCGGTGCTTTGCTCCATTAGACAACTATACAAATATTATTGAAGTGTTGCAAGACTAAGCCCGCTGACATGCTGCCTTATCGTGCGCCGCGCACTCATGGGGCCTCAATGACGCTGTCCTGAACGAAAATACGCGGTTTCGCCCGTCAACGGGCCTTCACTTCACCCAAGGTCGCCACCCCTGCGCGTGGCACGGAAGGACAGGATTTGCAGCACCGTCTCGGCAGTTCACGGCTGGTCCGCTTGCTCCAGGAATGGGCGCAGGTGGATGGCGAGTTGGCGCGCCATGACGTGGCAGAGCGGCTCGGCCATTGGCTGAGCGCCTTCGATGCCGTCAAGCTCGATGGCGCGCTGCAGACCATCGCGTCCTATCCCTCGCAGACCAAGTTGCGCGGCCAGGCGGTGGACGCCGGCGCGGTGGCCCGGCAGGTCAATCAGGTCAAGGCCGATCTGACGGCCCTGATCACCGCCAAGGTGACACCGGAGCGCCCCACGCTGCCTGCCGCACCCCGCACCCTGCTGCACACGCTGGAAGAAGACGACGCCCGCACCGAGTCCAAGTACGCGCCGCATTACCAGCGCTACCTGGGCTTGCAAAAGCAGATGGAAACTGCCGTGGGGGCCCTGCGCGCCCAGGTGCGCCAGATGCTGTCCAAAGGCTCGCCGGCCTTGCGCCAGCTGGTGGCCCTGGATGCCGTCATGGAGCAGATGCTGGGCCCCCGCGAGCAAAAGCTGTGGGCGAGCGTGCCGGTGTACCTGGAGCGGCGCCTGGAGCACTGGCGCCAGCACCACCAGCAGGCCATCACAGGGCAGGGGGGCGACGATGACCCCATCCGCTGGCGTCAGGCCGGAGGATGGATCGCCGCCTTCGAGCACGACATGCGCGACATGATGCTGGCCGAGTTGCAGCAGCGCCTGCAACCCGTGGTGGGACTGGTGGAGGCTGCCCAGAACGCCACCGATGGGCCAAGCCCGCAAACCGCCCCCTCAGAACAAGTAGAACACAGCGAGAACAGCGAATCACAATGAACAAATTCATGATGACCGTCATCTTCATCATCGGACTCGTGGCCGTCGGCTGGGTGGGCTGGGGCTTTGTCGGGGCGAGCTGGATGGCCCTGACCATGACCGCCGTGATAGGCGGCGTGTACATCCTGGGGGCCCTGGAACTGCGGCGCTTCCGTGCGGCCACCAACAGCCTGAGCGAGGCGCTGGCCCAGATCCCGTCTGAGCTGACGGACCTGAGCGCCTGGCTCCAGCGTCTGCACCCCAGCCTGCAGCACCCCGTGCGCCTGCGCATCGAAGGCCAGCGCGTGGCCATGCCCGGCCCGGCGCTCACACCGTATCTGGTTGGCCTGCTGGTCATGCTCGGCATGCTGGGCACCTTCCTGGGCATGGTCGTCACCTTCAAGGGGGCCGTGTTCGCGCTCGAAGGCTCAGCTAACCTCGAAGCCATCCGTGCCGCCCTGGCCGCACCCATCAAGGGCCTGGGCCTGGCCTTCGGCACCTCGGTGGCCGGCGTGGCCGCGTCCGCCTTGCTGGGCTTGATGTCGGCCATGTGCCGCCGTGAGCGCATCGAGGTCGTGCGCCAGCTCGACGCCCACATTGCCACCACCCTGCGCCCACTGTCCGGCGCCCATCAGCGCGACGCCACCTTCAAGGCCCTGCAGGCCCAGGCCGACGCCATGCCGGTGCTCGTCGATCGCTTGCAGGCTCTGATGACCGGCCTGGAGCGCCGCAGCGAACAGCTCGATGCCCAACTGCTGGCCCAGCAACAGGCCTTTCACCGTGAAGCCGCCGCGGCCTACACCGACCTGGCTCAGTCCGTGGGCACGGCCCTGCAAGACAGCCTCACCGCCAGCGCTCGCGTTGCCGGTGAGACGCTCAAGCCCGTGGTCGAGACCGCCATGAGCCAGATCGCGCAGGAATCGCAGCGCACCCACCAGCGCCTGGTCGACGCCACCCAGACTCAGCTCAACGGCCTCAGCGCCCAGTGGGAAGGCGCCGCCCGCCAGGTGGCCGACACCTGGACCTCGTCCTTGCAGACCCAGAATCACACCCAGCAGCAACTGCTGGCCGGGCTCGATGGCGCCCTGCAAGCCTTCACCCATGCCTTCGAGCAACGCGCCGCTGCCGTGCTGATGGCGCAGCAAGACGCCGCTGCGCAGGCCCAGGCCGCCCAGGTGGCCGCCGACCAGCAGCGCCTGACCGAGTGGCAAGGCACGATGGCCACCCTGGCGACGACGCTCGCCGCCGAATGGCAGCAGGCGGGCGCTCAGACCGTGAGCCAGCAACAGGCCGTGTGCCAAGCGCTGGAAGCGGCTTCGGCGCAGATACGCGAACAGGCCGCGCAGGTGGCCGCCAACTGGACGACCGCCCAGCACAGCCAGACCCAGGCCAATGAGAACCTGGTGGGTGGCCTCGACCGTGCCTTGCAAGGCTTCACCGACACCTTTGCGCAGCGTGCCCGCGAGGTGTTGACCTCGCTGCAGGACAGCGCCGCGCAAGCGCAAACGGCGCAAACCACAGCCGACCAGCAACGCCTGGCCGCCTGGCAGCAGACCATGGACAGCACCGCCGCCTCGCTGGCCGCCGAATGGCAACGTGTCGGCAGCCAGACGTTGGCCCAACAACAGACTGTCTGCCAGACGCTGGAGAGCGCCGCCGGCCAGATCACCGAGCGCGCCAGCCAGCACGTCAGCCAGACCCTGGCCAGCGTGACGGCGTTGCTGAGCCAGTCGGAAGAGCTGGTGCGCGCCCGCCTGGCCTCCGAGCAACAGTGGATCGCCTCGCAAGGCGAGCGCATGGACCAGCTGAGCACCCTCTGGCGCACCGAGCTGCAGGCCTTGCGCGACGAAGAAGCGCAACGCGGCCGCGCTGCCGTCGAGCGCCTGGACACCCTGCAAGCCGCTGTGGCCCAACATCTCGCCACCTTGGGCACCGCGCTGGAAGCGCCGCTCAACCGTCTGCTGCAAACCGCCTCCGAAGTGCCACAGGCCGCCGCCGAGGTCATCGTGCAACTGCGTCGCGACATGGCGCAGATCAGCGAGCGCGACAACCTCGCCCTCTCCGAGCGCACCGCCATGATGGCTCAGCTCGGCACCTTGCTGCAGTCCGTTAACGAGGCCACCGCGCAGCAGCGCGCGGCCATCGAATCCATGGTTCACTCGGCCACCACCGTCTTGCAAGAAGCCGGTGCCCAGTTCACGAGCGCCCTGGGTCAGCAAGCAGGTCAGGTCGACGAGGTGGCCGCCCGCGTGGCCGCCAGCGCCGTCGAGCTGTCCAGTCTGGGCGAGTCCTTCGCGCATGGCGTCAACCTGTTCAGCGAGACCAGCGACAGGCTGGTGAGCAGCCTGCAGGGCATCGAAAGCGCCATCGGTCAGTCCCTCACCCGCAGCGACGAGCAGCTTGCCTACTACGTGGCCCAGGCCCGTGAGGTGATCGACCTCAGCATCAGCTCGCAGCAAGGCATCGTCGAAGACCTGCGCCGCCTGCATGGCAAGGCCCTGGCGTCCGCCGAGGGGGGCGCCCGATGATGGACCTGGACGACCGGGACGACGCCATCGAGCAGACGGCCCCAGTCTGGGCCGTCTTCGGTGACCTCATGTCCGGCTTGCTGGGCGCCTTCGTCCTGATCTTGGTGGGCATGCTTGTGGTGCAGATGGACCTGGTGAGCAGCCTCAAGCAGGAGGTCGAAAAGCGCCAGCAGGAAGAGCAGCGCCGCATCGCCCTGGAGCACGCTCTGGCCGGCCCGCTGGCCAGCGGGCGCGTCACCCTCAACGACGGCCGCATCGGCATCAGCGGCAGCGTGCTGTTTGACACCGGCTCGGACCAGTTGCGGGCCGACGGTCGCCAGTTGCTCCAAAGCCTGGTGCAGCCCCTGCGCGTCTACCTGGGCGAACGCCAGGAGATGCTGATGGTCAGCGGCTTCACCGACGACACCCTGCTGCGCGATGGCAACCGCCGCTTTGCCGACAACCTGGAACTGTCGGCCCAGCGTGCCTTGACCGTGACCCGCGCCCTGATCGACGCCGGCATGCCCTCGTCCCAGGTCTTTGCTGCCGCCTTCGGTGCCGAACAGCCCGTGGCACCCAACACCGATGAGAAGGGCAGGGCACTCAACCGGCGCGTCGAAATGGCACCGGTGCCCCAAACGGCACCCCAGCCCACGCCCCCAACGGCATCCCAAGCAGTCACCACCTCGCCTGCCAAGCCATGAGCGAACCCACCCTGGCCGCGCTGCGCGAAGCAGGAGCCGATCGCCACGATCCGGCCCGCTTTCATTACCTGGAAGTGCTGGAACGCCGTTTGGCCACCCAGCCCGAGGCCGTGCGCCAGTTGTTGAGCGAGCGTTTGCAAGCCGCGCTGCACGATTACGCTCAGCGTGTGGCCCAGGCCACGTCGTCCGGTGGAGCGGCTTCAGGCGGACCCGCAGCCACACCCAGGATGCCCTCGGCACACGCCGCACCGCTGACCCGGCTGAACCGCTACATCCACGATCGCACGCAGGCGCAGGTGTCGAATGCCGATCCGGAAGACGGCGGCAACGCCAACGACCTGAAAAGCGTGCGCGGCTTCAGCACCGTCTGGACCAAGATCGCGGCAGACCAGCAGGTGGCGCAGGCCATCGACCGCGGCCCGGACAACGCCGGCCCGCTCAATTCCCACCGGCTCATGCTGCGCTCGCTGGCCCTCATGCGCAGCCTCTCACCCGATTACCTGGGCCATTTCCTCGCGCAGATGGACACCTTGCTCTGGTTGGATCAGATCAACCAGCAAACCTCTCTGAAGGATGGCAAATCCAAGCGACCGAGTCGGGCCAGGAAGTGAGCTTCAGCGCGCACAGTGCCACGGCAAGCGCTCACGTCAGATATGTGACCACTTTCAGCACGGCCACCATGGCCAGCACCACCATCAAGATCAAGAGCAGCAGCCAGGAAGGCTTGCGACTGTGCCTGCTGCGACGCGACGAAGGCCGCTGGCGTGGCCTGTCTTCGCCCAGGCGGGAATCGAGCGTGCTGGAGTGAGTGAATCCCGACTGCTCGAAGGTTGAAACCTCGTCGGTTTTCTGCTGCTGCCACTGGCTGTCCCTGTCTTTGCTCATCTCGGTGTCGTCCTGACGGCGTTCATGGTTGGTCGGCGCGCCCCAGTTGACGCGCCAGGAAGGGCGTCACAGTCTGGGCCACGGCTTCCGGATTGTCGGCAAAAGGAAAGTGGCCACTGCCGGGTAGCAGAACCACTTCAGCCTGGGCAAACACGTCTTTCTGTCGCTCGGCCAAGGGCACAGGCAGATAAGGGTCGGCATCCCCCCAGACCACCAGTGTGGGCCAACGATGCGGGCGCAACAATTTCGCCAGCAACTCTGCGCCCTGGCTGGGCTCCGATGTCGCTCGGTAAAGTTTCAAGATGGCCCTGCGCGTGCCCGTGTCCAGATCGTCGTACATGCGATCCAGAAACGCCTCCGGCAACGCACGCGGTGACCCCTTGCGCAAGACCCACTTGAAGCCCGCCCGATGCGTCAACCATTGTTGCAATTCGCCCAGAATGGGAGTTCGCCAGATGCGCGCCATCGTATGCCAACGGTATCCCAGCAGCACGCCGGTGTTGATCAGCGTGAGGCTGCCCACAGACAGGGGGGACATGGCGGCCCACATCAGTCCCCACGGTCCACCAAAGTCATGCAGCACCAGATGCGCACGGCTGACGCCCAGCTGCTTCAGCGCCTCTCCCAGAAAGCTGGCGCCGCCTTCGACCGAATAGGGGTAGTCAGAGGGCTTGTCCGCCTTGCCAAAACCAGGCATGTCCAACGCAATGGCACGACCATAAGGCGCAAGGTGACCCATCAGTTCAGCCCAGTCTTCGCCAGATCCGGGATTCCCGTGCACCAACACCACCGCCTCGGTGGCACGCAGGTTGGCGCCAGCTTGCAACACACGCGTGCGGATACCGCAGGCGCTCAGATGGGATTCGTGCAGCGGTGCATTCATCAGGCGACGCCGTAGCCTTCTTCACGGATGATCTCGCGCACTGCCTCCTCGTCAAGCGCAGTCTGTACCGTCACCTGACCCTGTGTCAGATCCACGGTGACCAGTGCCTCACCGTCCTGATCCTGAACCGCTTGCGTGATGGCCTTGACGCAGTGCTGGCAGCTCATACCCGTCACATGGAACTGATAGGTGGCAGGGGTTGTCATGGCGGGGATCCTTTCAAGAGGTGATACTGTCGCCATTGTGAAGTGAACCCGATATCTGTGCCATGCCTGCATCCGAAGTTTCCCCTCTTGTGTCGGACATGGGGGCGGTAACGAGCCCTGACCACACGGTGCAACTGGCTGTGCGGGGAATGACCTGTGCAGCCTGCGTGGCTCGGGTCGAGCGAGCGCTCAAGAAAGTCCCTGGCGTTGCGCAGGCGCAGGTCAACTTCGCCACAGAGACGGCCACCGTGGCATGGATGGATGCGTCTGACGAGGCCGACATCCACACGCAATCTCAAGCCTTGCTGGCAGCCATTGAGCGAGCCGGCTACCACGCCCAGGTTCAGCATGCCGACGACAACGTCGTGGAAGAGGTGGTGCCCTGGTGGGATGTCTGGGGCGCGGTGTTGTTGGGTTGCGCGGCCAGCCTTCCGCTTGTGCTGCCCATGCTGTGGGGGGCCCATCATTTCTGGCCGGCTTGGGTGCAATTTGCTCTGGCCACCCCAGTGCAGTTCCTGCTGGGCGCGCGGTTTTACAAAGCGGGTTGGGCGGCCCTCAAGGCAGGCAGCGGCAACATGGACCAGTTGGTCGCGCTGGGCACATCGGCGGCCTGGGGCTTGTCCGTGTGGTTGTGGTGGCGCCACAGCCACACCACCGATCCGCACCTGGCGCACGGTACCCCCGACCTCTATTTCGAATCTGCTGCGGTGGTGATCACCCTGGTGTTACTGGGGAAGGCCCTTGAGGCCCGAGCCAAGCGCCAAACCACGGCCGCGATCCGGGCGTTGCAATCACTGCGGCCTGAGACAGTTCATCGCCAAGGTCCGCAGGGGGAGGTCGAGGTGCCGCTCAAGCAGGTGCTGGTCGACGATGTTCTCATCGTTCGTCCGGGCGAGCGCATCCCCACCGATGGCGTGGTACTGGAAGGGCAAGGTCATGTCGACGAGTCCCTGTTGACGGGGGAGCCGCTGCCCGTGAGCAAAGCGCCTGGTGACCCCGTCACGGGTGGTGCCATCAACACCGAGGCGCGCCTGCTGATGCGCGTCACGGCAGTGGGGGGGCAGACCATGCTGGCACACATCATTCGCCGCGTGGTGGAGGCGCAAGCGGTCAAGGCGCCCATCCAGCGCGTGGTCGATCGCGTCTCTGCGGTCTTCGTTCCCTCCGTGCTCCTCATCGCCCTGGTCACGGGACTTGGGTGGTGGTGGGCCGGCCTGGGGGGGGAAGTGGCGCTGATTCGCGCTGTGGCCGTGCTGGTCATTGCCTGTCCCTGCGCATTGGGGCTGGCCACACCGGCCGCCATCATGGCAGGGACCGGTGCAGCCGCTCGCCACGGCATCCTCATCAAAGATCCCGAGGCGCTGGAGGTCGCTCACCATGTGCAGGTGGTGGCCTTCGACAAAACAGGCACCCTCACGCAGGGGCGTCCCAGACTGCTTGATTGGCAGGTCGCCACGGGCATGGCGCTTGACCGCAACCAGGCGCTGCAAATGGCCGCAGCCTTGCAGGGGGGCAGCGAGCACCCCCTCGCACGCGCTGTGATTGACGAGGCCATACGGTTGAACCTGAGTTTGCCCGCTGCCCACGACCTGCAGACCGTGGCTGGGCGGGGCATCCAGGGGCGCATTGCCCTTGCGGAGGAGGGGGCTCAAACGTGGGCCTTGGGCAGTACCCGCTGGATGACCGAGTTGTGTGCCAATGTGGTACCGAGTGCTTGGCGCAACACGCTGGACGCCTGGCACGCCCAGGGGCACACCGTCTCCTGGTTGTTGCGACAAGCTCGGCCTGGGGCGGGGCCGCATGGTGCCGAGTCGGACGCCTCCACGCCAACTCAAGCAGCATGGCAAGTCGTGGCGCTCATGGCTTTTGGCGATGAACTCAAGCCAGAAGCTGCTGCAGCCGTGCAGGGCCTGCACGCACTCGGGGTACGCACCGTCATGATTTCCGGTGACAACCGCAGTGCCGCCGAGTACATCGGCAGACAACTGGGCATCCAGCAGGTGATTGCCGAGGTATTGCCGGGCGACAAGGCTGACCACATTCTGCGTTTGCAGCAAGGCGAAGAGCGGAAGGAGCGGGCTGTGATCGCCATGGTGGGCGATGGCATCAACGATGCCCCTGCGCTGGCAGCTGCCGATGTCGGCATGGCCATGGCCAACCCGCAAGGTGGTGCCGACGTCGCTCTGAACGCTGCCGGCATCACCCTCATGCGTGGAGACCCGACCCTCGTGCCTGCGGCCCTCGACATCTCCCGTCGGACCTCGGCCAAGATATGGCAGAACTTGGCGTGGGCTTTTGGCTACAACATCATCGGCATCCCGCTGGCGGCCTTTGGGGGGCTCAGCCCGATGCTTGCTGGGGCGGCCATGGCACTGAGCAGTGTCAGCGTGGTCAGCAACGCGCTGCTGCTGTCGCGGTGGCGCGCATGACGTAAACTCGCGGCCTCAGTCTGCCAGTAGCTCAGTTGGATAGAGCACCCGCCTTCTAAGCGGGCGGTCGGGGGTTCGACTCCCTCCTGGCAGGCCAGCATTGTCGGTGTGTGTCACACGATATCAGTGTCGAGCTTCTTTACACGCGACGATCTCCAAGTCCCTGGCGTCAGGTTTTCCCTGGGGGAAATTCGGTCATGAGTTGTTGGCAAGGAAATTGCTCTATGGCGGCTGGTGAAGCCCCAAATGGCTTTTTCTTCATGGAGAACACAATGCTCATGCTCAAAACACAGGGTTGGATGAACCTGCTCCGCGCAGGTCTGGTTTGCGGGGTGGCAAGCCCGTTGATGGCCTCTGCCGCGCTGGTGGTCAACCCGACCAACGACGTCGCGCAGCTCACAAGCGCCCTGATTGCGCCTGGCTCGGGCATCAACCTGAGTGGCTCGTCGCTGGTTCTGGGTGGCGCCACCCAGCAAGGTACTTATTCCGGCTTCAACCTGGCTCCCAGCTCCGGTTCGACCCCCACACTGCAAATGCAGGATGGTGTTGTGCTGACGTCGGGGGGCAACGCTTCCGTGCCGCTGTCCAACACGGTCAACAACTACTCGACCGCCCTCGTCGGTGGTAGTGGCTATGCGCCTTTGGCCACACTGGCGAGCAACACCACGAACGACGCCAACGTCTTGCGTTACAACTTCACCCTCGCAGCAGGGCTGAACGCTGTGTCCATGCAGTTCGTGTTTGCCACCGATGAATTCCCGACCCAGAGCGTGACCGACATCTTTGGTTTCTTCGTGGACGGCGTGAACTATGCGAAGTTCCCCAGCGGCGAGCTGATCAGCAACACCCCTGGCAACCCCACCAACTTCATCCTGAACCCCGTTGGCGGCGATCTGTATGACATCGAGTGGAACGGCCTGACGCAGGTTTTCACGGTCACGGGTCTGATCAATTCGGCTCTGTCCGAGCACACGCTTGAGATCGCCATTGCCGACACGTCGGACTCCATCTTTGACAGCGCCGTGTACGTTTCGGGCCTGAAGGGCGTGACCTCCACCACCGGTGGCGGCATCGGCGATCCGGGAACCGTTCCCGAGCCTGGCTCGTTGGCCCTCTTGGGCGCTGCCGTGCTCGGTCTGGCGGCCAGCCGTCAGCGTCGCGCCAAGTAAATCCTGCCGGATGAAAGCCAAGGCCGCGATGTTTCGCGGCCTTTTTTGTTGTGGACAGCGTCTGCTTCTGGCGCACATGCACTCAGGAGCATGGCGCGTCGGCATGACGGGTGAGATTGCGTGGGTGTGATTTACACTGATTCATCCATGGACGTTTGACGATCCCTCACCCCATCACAGGTTTGCCTCTCATGTTTGATGCCCTCAAGCGTTTGATCGATCCCGATCATGTCGAATCGGAAGACGCCCGCGTGCTGCAGTCATGGGCCAAGGCCGAAGGGCATGCGTTCAAGCATGTCAAGGACAAGGCTGGTGGTGGGCATGTCGTGGAAGCTGCGGCAGGGTGGCGCGCAGAGTGGGGTAATTCCCAGCGGCCGTACATCATCGGCAAGGAGTTGCGGTTCCGCTGCGACACCGGGATCCCCGGGGATGTGCAGTTGATCCTGCTCTCCAAGGTGCTGGCTCAGACACTGGAGTCAGACGTTTTCAGTCGATTCACCAACGCGATGCAAACGCAGATCGACAACACGCTGCCAGACGAGATGCGCTGGTTGGCGATGCATCCGCATGTTCACTTGCCCGACGGCACGGTGCTCGCGCGGCGATTTTCTCTGTTTGCCAATGCCGAGCCAGTGACCACGCACTGGCTCGACCCGGAAACGGTTCAGGCGCTCGAAGAGGCGGTCACGTCGTGGTGGTCGGACACCCTGGTTCTGGTGGTCACCCTCAACCGAGGCATCCTGACGGCTCGCATGGCGGGCCAGCCCATTGCGATGGCACAGCTCAAACTCGTCAGCGCCCTGTTTGCACAACTGGCAGCCCGTTTGCAGGCGGTTTCGCGCCTGGTCGGCTGACCTGGGCTTGCCACGTCATCCCTTGCGTTGACGACCGTTCAGGAAGGCCTCCATGGCTTGCCCTGCCGCAGGTTTGCTGAGGTTGATCAGGAAATGATGTTTTTCCTGGTCGAGATGGGCGCGCAAGGGTTGTGATGCGTCGTTCACCAACTCCTTGATGCTCGCGAGCACATCGGGCGAGAGTTCGCCCAGGCGGGACGCCAGTTTCAGCGCCTCATCCAGCACCGTGCCGGCCGGCGCAATCTGATGGATCAGACCGTAACTGGCCCATTGCTGTGCGGTTTGGCTCTCTCCCAGCCACAAGAGTGCCAGTGCCCGACTGCGCCCAAGGGCACGAGCCAAGTGCCAACTGGCCCCTCCATCTGGAGACAGAGCCACCTTGCTGTAGGCCGTCAGGAAGCGACTGTTTTCTCCAGCGACGATCAGATCGCAAGCCAGGGCCACCGAGACCCCGCCGCCAGCAGCCACACCTTCAACCGCGGCGATCACCGGCTTGGGGAAGCACCGCAAGGCCTCGACCCACTGGTGAAAGGCGTCCATGTTGCCCGCCTGTGCGGACAGATCGTGAGCACGGTTGTGAGCCAGTCGCTGCAGATCGCCTCCACCACAGAAGTGTCCTCCGGCACCCGTGATCACCACCGCGCGGACATCGGGGTTGGATTCCGCCATGTTGAGCGTTTCCACGCCCGCGGCATACACCTGGGGTGACAAAGCGTTGCGTGTGGCGGGGCCAGACAGCGTCAGGACCAGGGTGTCACCGTGGCGTTCAGTCAGCAATTCAGTGCTCATGGGCGTCTTCAAGCGGCAAGGTGTGACAACGGTTATTGGGGTAATCACCCCGCAGATTCAAGTGTATGCATCGGCCCACTTAGGGGGCTTACCGTGATGAGTGTCACGGGATGTTCATGCTAGAGTGAAAACCTAGGCCTCATGATGCACCGAGATGAACAACTTTAAGCGGGTATCGGCCGCAGCACTTGCTGGTGCGACGCTCGTCTTGGCGTCTGGGACCTCCCACGGCATGGGCTTCGGACGTCCAGTCAGCCACGCCGTTCTTGGCGAGCCCCTTCGCGTCAGTGTGCCGCTTCGACTGGAGGCGGGTGAAACGCTCGATGCCGATTGCGTTTCGGCCGAGGTGCTGTTTGGTGACGACAAGCTCTCACCATCTCAGGTACAGGTGTCCTTGGCAAGTGGCACAGGACGTGATGCCTCGGTACAGGTGCGCACCACCACGCCGGTCAACGAGCCCATCGTGACCTACCATTTGGTCGTCGGTTGCCAAGCCAAGATCAATCGCCAGTTTGTGGCCTTGGCGGATCCGCCGGGTTTGTCCTTGAGTCGCGTGGCGGCGCCCAGCATCGGCGAGGTACCCCTGTCAACGACCGAGTTGCGTCCGCGTTCGGGCTCGGCACTGGGTCCTGACGCACCGCGCACACCTCAGTCGGCTGCCTTGTCCTCGGCTCAGCCTGGAGCGGTGCCGTCACGTCGCGCATCGACCAAAGCGGCCGCCCCGTCGCGCGCTGCGACTCCGACTCAGGCCGCGCGCAAAGTCTCGGACGTGGGCACGGGGGACTCGTCCCGCACCAGCCTGTCTCTGGCTCCCAAGGTGGCACAGCCGCCTGCCGGACGTCTCGTGCTGGATCCCGTGGAGGCCGATGCCGCCGTGCAACCAGATTTGCGCATGTCAGGATCCCTGAGTGCGCCGAATTCGGTCGATGACGCCGCAGCCACTCCCGAGGTGCTGGAAAGGCGAGCGGCAGCGGCAGCG
>Ga0114984_1000135_pt1 | contig 29102 bp, 31 predicted proteins | sample Shrwel1BS1Day1_FD_96987 | JGI IMG/M metagenome (GOLD analysis project Ga0114984, IMG submission 96987) | Subsurface microbial communities from deep shales in Ohio, USA - Utica-3 well 1 S-1-Day1 | ecosystem: Environmental > Aquatic > Deep subsurface > Shale gas/oil reservoir > Produced water/Flow...
GCGAAGGACGAGCCGCGGACGGCGACGTAGCCCTCGCCCGTGCCGGCGGCCGCCATGTCGGCCCCGGGAGCGGCGAAATCGACCTGGGGCCCACGTCCCGCCTCCGGCAACACCCGCCCCCGGGCGTTGACGGCTGTCACGCCGACCACGTCGGGATAGGTTGCAGGGTACAGCGGCGGCGCGGCCGGTCCGTCGTTGCCGACCGCGGCGACGATCAGCATGCCCCGGGCGACGGCGCGGCGCACCGCGGCCTCGACCAGGGCGTTTCGCGGCCCGACAAGGCTGACATTCACCACCGGCACGGCATTTTCGGCCATCCAGGCGAGGGCCTCGACCAGGGCCGTCGACGATCCGCCCGCTGCGGACCCGCCGTAAATGTCGGCCGCGTGCAGCTCGGCGCCCGGGGCCGTCCCCGAGAAGCCGCCCGAGCGGCCGATCATCAGGGAGGCCACGGCGGCGCCATGCGGGCCGGGCCGCGCCGGACCGGCGAATCCCCGCTGGGTGATTCGGGCTCCGGCGAAGGTGGGATGTCGCCCGTCGATCCCGGTGTCGATCAGGCCGATCCGCACCGACGTTTGCCGGGGTGCGGCAGGGGCCCGAGCTCGCAACGTATCGGGGAGTAGTTCCGCCGGGGCGATGACGCCGGCCGTCGCGTGGACATGGTTGAAGGCGTAGCTCCCCTCGGGATCCAGCCGGCGGAGGCGCTCGACCGCCCGTCGCAGCGACAGCCCCCGCGGGGGGATGAGGACCACCATCGTCAGATCCAGGGCCGCCAGCCGCTCCTCGCGGACGACAGCGAAGCCAGCCTCCAGCGCCCGGCGGCGACCCTCGTCCGACAAGTCGATGGCCACCACCTGCGCCCGCACCACCGGCCAGCCCTCGGGATCGGCCTCAAGCGCTCCGTCCGACTGGCGAACCAGTCCGCGCAGGCGGGCCGGAGCCCGCAGGGTCTCGCGCAGACGGTCCCGCGCCAGGGCTCGGAGGTCGTCCGTGCCGACCGGCAGGCGCGAGGGCAGGTTTCCGGGCAGCCCGAGCGTCTGCGGCGGACCGCCGGACAGGCCGCCCGGCAGGCCGATCTGCGCAGCCGCAGGCCCGGCGGCAAGGGCCAGGCCGGCGAGCAGGATCGACAACAGCAGGCGCGGCGACACTGGCGGCACTCCGGGAAACGTCCTTCTATCAGAATCCATTGGCCTTGGCCTACCATGGATGAAACGTCGGGGCCGGGACGTTCTTCCCTCATGACGAGGATTGTGCTTGGACGAGTTTCAAAGGGGTCTGGTGGAGCTTCTGCCGCGGCTGCGCCGCTTCTCGCGCGCGATGGCCCGCTCAGACGCGGACGCCCATGACCTCGTCCAGGAAACCGTCGAGCGCGCCCTGTCGAAGCGCGCCGGCTTTCTCCCCGGAACCCGGCTGGACAGCTGGACCTTCACCATCATGAGGCGGATCTTCATCGACCAGACCCGTTCGAAGGCGCGCTGGGACCGGGTGGTCGGCCCGGAAGACGACGGCACGGCCAACGTCGCGGACGCGGCCCAGGCCGGCGAGGCGTTGCGCGCCGACGCCCTGGCCGTGCGTCAGGCGATCCGCGCTCTTCCCGACGATCAGCGGCTGGCCGTGGCCCTGGTGCTGATCGACGGCCTGTCCTACGCCGAAGCCGCCCAGGTCATGGGCGTGCCCGCCGGGACCCTGACCAGCCGCTTGGTGCGCGGACGCCAGACCCTGATCCAGACCCTGGCCGCACAGGGACTGAACGGATGACCCCGAACCCCATCTACAACGACGAGATCCTGATGCGCCGCATCGACGGCGAACTGTCGCCCGAGGCTGGGGCCGCCATCGACCGCGCCACCGTGGCCGACCCGGCGCTGGCCGCCCGGCTGGACGCCCAGCGCCGCCTGCGGACCCTGGCGCGCGGGGCCCTGCCGGTCGTCCCGGACCAGCGCGACAAAGATCTGGTCCGCCTCATCGCTACCGGCGGCGCCGGACCGCGACGGGCGGCGGTGGCAGGCCTGACCGACCGGCTCCGCGCCGCCTTCGCCCCCCGCCACACCCCGATCTGGGTCGGCCTCGCCGCCGCCTGTTTCCTGCTCGGCCTGTCGCTCGGCGGACTCGGGGGCGGACAGGATCCGGGCGGCCTTCTCGACGAACGGGGCGGCATCGCCGACGCGGGCCTGATCAAGGTGCTGGGCACCGGGCTGACGGCCGACGGTCCCGACCGCGAGGGCCGGGCCGTGGGCCTGACCTTCCGCGATGGCGACGATCGCTGGTGCCGCACCTTCCGGTCCGGTCAGGCGGGCATGGCCGGCCTGGCCTGCCGGGAGGACGACCGCTGGACGATCCGGGCCCTCGCGCCGGCCGGCGCCGACGGCGGCGACGGCGGCGACCTCCGCACCGCTGCGGCCGACATCCCCGCCCCGGTGCTGGCCGCCGTCGACGCCGCCATCGCCGGCGAGACGCTGGACGCCGCCGCCGAGGTCCGCGCCCGCGACGCCGGCTGGCGCTAGCAATCCAGCGCATTATCGTCCCCGGCGCGGCCGGTGGTGTCGGAAGGCCTCGCTGGACCTCGCCCGCGACATGGGGCTGGAAGCCTATGGCGCGGCCTCGTCCGCGAAGGCCGAGATCGTCGCCAGCTACGGCGCGCGCTTCATCGCTCGCACCATTGACGAAGGTGGCGCCCCCGTCAGAGAAGCGCCTCGATCTTCATCCTGATCGCTTCGGGCTTCGTGGTGGGGGTGAAGCGGCCGACGACCTTGCCGTGTCGATCGACCAGGAACTTGGTGAAATTCCATTTGATCGAGCGGCTGCCCAGCACGCCCCTGGCCTCATTCTTCAGCCATTCGAAGAGTGGGTGCGCGGCCGGACCGTTGACATCGACCTTCGCGAATATCGGGAAACTGACATCATAGGTGAGCTTGCAAAAGCTGGCGATCTCCGCCGCGTCGCCGGGCTCCTGCTGGCGGAACTGGTTGCAGGGGAAGCCCAGCACGGCGAGCCCGCGGCCGGAAAGTTCCTCATGGAGCGCCTCCAGCCCCTCGTATTGCGGCGTGAAGCCGCATTTGCTCGCGATGTTGACGATCAGCAGCACCTTGCCGCGATACCGATTCAGCGCGACGTCGGCGCCGGTAATGTCCTGGGCGGTGATATCATAGATTTTCGTCATGATCCGGCGGCTCCCGGGAGCCGCCGCCCAGACTGGCGACTCCCCGGTGGCTGTTGAGTGTGGCGACCAGGGCGCGGACCGAATCGCGGAGTACAGCGAGGTTCGAAGCCGACAGATCGTAACCCGTCGCGAGCGTGTCCGGGACGCGCTCGGCGGGCGTGCGCAGCGTGCGCCCCTTGTCCGTGAGATCAACGAGCACGCGGCGCTCATCGGCGGGGTCGCGCCGACGGGAGACGAGGCCCGCCTGTTCCATCCGCTTCAGGAGCGGCGTCAGCGTCCCGCTGTCGAGGTAGAGCGCGTCGCCCAGCGTCCCCACGCTTTGCGGCGCTGCCTCCCAAAGCACCAGCATCACCAGATATTGCGGATAGGTCAGGCCAAGCTCCGCCAAGACTGGCCGGTAGAGCCGGCCAATCAGATTCGAGGCGGCATAGAGCGGAAAGCAGACCTGCCGGTCGAGCCTGAGCGGATCCTCATCCAGTCCGGTTCTTGACACAAGCTTGTCCTCAACGCGCCCTGACGCTCAGCAACACATCGATATTGCTGCGAACGGCGTTAGAATACGGGCAGGCCTTGTGCGCCTCCGCCACGATCACCTCGGCGGTTTCCTGGTCCACGCCGGCGATACCGACATCGAGCCCGACCGTCAGCGAGAAGCCGCCGCTATCGTTGGGCGCCATGCCCACCGTCGCCACCACCTCCACATCGCCGTCCTCGACCCTCACCTGCTTGTTACGGGTGACATGGATCACCGCATTGCCGAAGCAGGCGGCATAGCCGGCGGCGAAGAGTTGCTCGGGGTTGGTGGCGTTTCCCTCGCCGCCCAGAACGACGGGCATGGACAGGGCGAGGTCCAGCAGCCCATCGTCACTGCGGACCGTGCCGCTGCGACCGCCGATTGCCGTGACTGTCGTCGAATAAAGCATATTCATAGATACCTCAAACATATTGCTAGCAATCATATTGCACACAATCTTATCATTTCAAATGGACTTATCTCTCCTCGGCTCTCATCGCCAGAATGCCCCCTTCCGGTCAACTCGAGCGGAAAGGGGAGCGCTTCATCGGCCCCTGGACAGTCCGCTTCCGGAGCATGACGCATGCCAGCCCGATGGTAGCGACAAGCCAAACCGAGGTGGGCCTCGATCATCCGCAGCATTGTCCCCGGGCCTTACGCGCGCACCACATCAAATTGTGTGTGCTGCGTCCACCAACCGCGGGAGATCCTGCGAAACATACGACATCGTCACGTGGAGACGTGCGGACGCCGCGGGACGGCTTGGAGCCGCATCCCTTTCACCGAGTTTTTCAGGCGTCCAGCGGCCGCAGCTTGTCACCCCCGAGGCGGCGGACTTCGTCCAGATGGTTCTGGGCCGAGAGGCTGGCTGCCTGGGCATGAGCCTTCAGACGTGGATCGTCGGCGTGAAGCGAGAAGGTGGTGTGCAGCAGAGAGGAGTCGAGCAGCACGGTGATTTGCTGCGTCAACCATAGCCGATCACGCTCCCGCGGAGCGGCGGCTTCGAGATCGGCGACATAGGCGGCATGTGGGGCCGACAGGCGCGAGGGGGCCGCTGCCCCGCCGAGATCCGCCAGAAAGGTTGACTGAATCGCCAGCAACTGGACGTGTCGTGTCTCCAGACTGGTGGCCAGAGCCTTAATCTCTGGGTCCGTGGATCGGGCCTTGATCGCCTTTGCCGCCGCGAGGACATACAGGTCGTCGTAGCAGGCGGCGACAAGATATCCCTCGGGCGAATTGACGTCCCTGATCTCCGGGTCATCGATGGCCGCCATTGGCGCCTCCAGACGAACCGCTTCGACCGGTTCCGGAGCCCCTTCCTTCTGTCCGCAGGCCGAGACGCCCACAAGCGCGCAAGCCAACAGCATCTCTGAAATCTTCCGCACAGACGAGCCCGCCGCAAAACGCCTTCAAGCCGAAGACCGGAAATGGAACGCTCGGGTACCCTAATGAGTTTCGTCAATGCCCTTGTCTGGGTGTCCTTCCCCCGGCGCAGCGCGGTCCTCGGCCGCGCTGCGCTTCCCTCCCGCTCAAGCCGCCTGATTGAGGATCATCATGCTGCGAAAATCCATAGCGATCATCCTGCTCGTCGGCCCGCTGGCCGCATGCAATGGCGGCATGTCCCTCGACCGGGGAACGCAGACGTTCAGCGAGGGCGTGGGCGACGCGGCCGCGACACCGCTGGAAGACCTGAACGTTCGGCGCGACGAGATTCCCGCCGTTCTGACAGAGGCGGTCGCGCATCCCTACGGCCTCGCAGGCCTTGGCCGATGCAGCCAGATATCGGCGGAGGTCTCACGCCTGGACGAAGCGCTGGGGCCCGATCTCGACGATCCGCAGCGTATGAGCGGTGAGCGGATGGACGACGTTGCGGCGGGCGCGGCCCTCGACGTCGTTCGAGACACGGTGACGGATTTCATTCCCATGCGCAGCTGGGTGCGCCGTTTGTCCGGCGCGGAACAGCATAGCCGCCGGGTTCAGGAATCCATTCAGGCTGGGTTGGTGCGCCGATCCTTCCTCAAGGGCGTCGGCCTGCAAAGAAACTGCCGACCGCCGGCCGCGCCGCTGGGCGTTCGCCCCCTGCGCTAAAGCTGATTGTCCACCCGCCGGTCGTTGGAGTCCCGCCCCCGTGAAGGCGGCCACATTTTCTCGCGGCCGGTCGAATACTGCTGCAGGAACCGATCAGCGACCGTGCGGGCCTGATTTGAGGCGTCGCCGATCTCGGCGGCGTCGAACAAGCCGGCGAGCATGCGCAGTTGGGTCCGCGCCACCGTCATGGCGCGAAACTCAGCGGCGGCCTGGTCCGGATCCGCGCCCTTCAGGCGCCCTGCCCTCATCTCCCGCTCGAGGAAGGCTCTGAGGCTGGACGTGCACTCTCCCGAGATTTCAGCGCAGATCGCATTCGCCAGGGCCTTGTCGTCAGGCAGGACCCGGCCGACGGCCCGGACCGCGCGGTGGTACCGGGCGGTGCGCATATGCTTCAAGGCGGATTCCGCATAAGCGGCCAGGGCGGTTCGGGTGTCCGATTGGGCGGGAAAATCCTGAAACGGTTCCCGGAGCGCCGCCCGGCACCAGTCGAGAACCGCACGCTTCAGGCCAGGCGCGCCGCCGAACTGATTGTAAACGGTCTGGCGCGATACCCGTGCCCTGCCGGCGATCGCGGCCAGGGACGGCCTTGCGCTGCCCGCAACATCGATCGCCGCCTCAAGAATGGCGTTCTGCTTGTCCTGGTCGATCGCTCCGCATTGTCGACTCATCCGCCGGCCTCCGTCGATCAGCCGGTCTCCCGAAGGTCCAGGGCGCTCGGGAGCGTCTGGACCACGCTCGCGCGCCAATGGTGGAGACGGCCGAAGCACTGAGTTGACGCCCCTGTTCGGCCCGCGTCAACTCAGCCTCGCAAACGTCTTGAATGCCAGCAGCGGCCACGGCGGAGTTGGAATATCCCGGGCAGGCATCCTCTCTCCCTCAGCGAAGCCGATAGGTCATCACCAGGCCTGCGCTGTCGATACCCTGGTTGCGCCCCTCGCCCAGGATCTGCCCGTGGGACAGATGCACCCATTGCAGACCGATGCGGACATCTTCGGACAAGGTCCAGTCGAAGCCGACGGCGGTTCGGAATAGATCGCGCGACCCGAGCAGAAGCCGGGAGCGAGCCTCGACAGGATCGTCCGCATCCAGCAATCCGTCATGCACAGCATAGCCGAACTGGAGTTCGCCGGTCAGACGCTCGGACAGGGATCGACGCCAAGCCAGGCCGACTGAGGCGAAATTCGTGTCGCCGTCGCTGTTCAACGACCCACTCACATAGGCCTGCGGCCGGCCGAGCGCGTCCAGACGGGTGATCGGTCCGCTCAGCAGCGCGACCTCCACGTTCGCCCCGCTCTCACGATCTCCCGCCGACAGATGGAGCATATCGTGTTGCATCACGGCAACGCGTAGCTCTCGACTGCCTTCCTGTGCGCTCGCCGGGCCTACGGTGGCTCCAGCAAGAGTCAAGACGAGCAGCGCAAGCCTTGGCCCCGCCCGGCCCCCGCCAGACGAACTTCCTGTAATCGGGGTCATGTGGAACTACTGGTTCTCGGGCGCCGAAGCGGCGGCCGGTGGGGCCGGATCGGCCGTGGAGGTTGGGCTTGGCGCGGGCGGCGGCTCGACCAGATCGGCGTTCAGGGATTCCCAGCCTTGGCCGCTCGCTGCGCGGCGCCGGCCCTCCTGAAAGAGGGCCGTCATCGACTCCTGGTCGAAATCGAGGGCCGAGGCGTCGATGTCATGAGGGATCGCCGCCACGCTTACGCGCACGCCGTTTCGTCTCGCGAAGGCCCCCTGGGCGGCGAGACTGGTCCGCAGCGACGCCCGGCTCATGCTGTTGTACGAACGGGCCAGCACCGCCGGCAGGCTTCCCCGTGTCTGGCGGTATTCCTGGGCCAGCTTGCCGTTGACGACGATGAAGAGCTCGCTCCCGCGCCAGTCCGGAAGCCCTTCAGCGCTCAGGATCAGGCCTTCCGGGACGCCCAGAAACGGCGTATTGACACCGCCGTCGACATGCATCTCCTGGCGCACCATGCCGTCCTCGGTCACCCCCGCGATCAGCACGGGTGGGAAGACGCTGGGAATACTGGCCGAGGCGAGCAGAACCTGCCGAAACAGGTGCAACGCATTGTCGTCGCCGGCCTCCGCCAGCAGGCCCATGTCCCAGATGACCGTCTCGCCGGAATCCAGATTGGTGGTGGCGACGAACAACCTGCGGCCCGCGCGATTCTCTTCCGCGATCTCCGCCAGCAAAGCCGGCGTGACGTTTTTCTCGACGAGCGTTTCCAGCGTTCGCGGACTGAAAAGGCCCGGAGACAGGAAGGCGGCGAAGCTTCGCCAGCTCAACAAACCTTCCGTCTGGCCATCGGAATAGGCCATCGCGAGTTCGTCATCCCAATCCGGGCCTAAAAAGGCGTAGGGCGCAGCAAGTGCGCCCGTACTGACGCCGGTGACGATGTCGAACTCCGGCCGGTCGCCCCGCTCCGTCCACCCGACCAGAAGTCCGGCGCCGTACGCCCCGTTGGCGCCGCCGCCTGACAGGGCGAGGATGGCGCGCCGATGGTCGCTCTGTCCCAGCCGGCTGCGGAAGTCTTCGGTGATGCGATCGAGCCGCGCCGAATCGCTCGCCCGAATCCTCGGGTCTTGTGTCGCGATCAGACCGCGCTCCAACTGCTGGAGCGACATTTCCGGAGCACGATCCACGGTCGCACAGGCGCTCATGATCAGGGCGCATGCGGCGACCGCCCATGCGGCGTGGGGCTTGGACCGAGCGAACAGCTTCAAAGGGTAATGCTCCGTGTCGTTACCTCGTCGGAACTCGCTCTGCGAGGCCGGGTTCCCTAGACTGTGACGATGAGGGCCGACGATCGCGCATTTCCAGAGACCACCGAGCGCGAGCCGCGGATCGGCCGACCGAGTCACGGCGCGGCGGAGCGTATCGAACCTGACCTTCTGGCGACGACGTGGAAGGTCTTTGTCGAGCAAGGCTACGCCCGGACCACCATCGAGGCCGTCGCCCGCGACGCGCGCATGAGCAAACGGACGATCTATGATCGGTTCGATTCCAAAGAGAGTCTCGTGGAGGCCGCCATTCGCGCCGCGCTTGAAAGGTGGCGGTCACATGTTCGCGCGTCACTGACCGACCCGGGCGCGGGATCGTCGGACTGGATGGAGGAGTTCGTCCGGCGATGTCTCGAAATCCTGGTGGCGCCGGAAGGATCGGCGCTCATGGGCTTTCTGATCACCGAGGACGAGACCTTCCACGCCATTCGAGAGACGGTTTCGACGTCGGTCGGACAGAGCATAGGGGTGTTCTCGGCGCTCCTGATGCAGCGGACCCCCGGGTTGCCGGCAGAGGTCGCCGAGGACACTTCGCTTGCCGTGCTCGACCTTCTGATCGGCCATGCGACCCGGCTCAACGCCCTGCATCCGCAAGTCGCGCTCGAGCAGATTAGAGCGCGGGCTCCGCGATTCACCGCGGTCGTGCGCACTCTGGTGGAGGCTCAGTGCGCGTCGTTCCGCCCAAAGGCCGATTGAGGTCCTTGAGCCGTCGTCAGGCGGCGCCGGCCTTCCGCTGAGGGCCCTTGTCGTCCACCAGAACCGGTTCGAGCGCGAAGCCGGCTTCGATGTCCCCCTCGGCTTCCAGCGCCGTCGGCGGCGCGGCGGAAAGCCTGCGGTTCGATTGCTGGGCTCGGTGAAGAATGAAGGTGGGCAGGAGGGCGCCCACGAAGACGACCGCCGTGATCAAAAAGCCGTCGCGATAGGCGGCGGCCGCCGCCTGATAGACCACGGTCTGGCCGAGCAGCCAACCCGAGGCGGCGGCCTGGTCCAGCCCAACCACGCCGAGCTCGCTCATCGTCCGGGCGGCGCCCTGGACATAGGCTGCCGTCGCGACATTGTCCGGCGTCTGGGTCGCGGCGATCAGATCGCCATGGAAGGCGGTGCGCCGTTCGACAATGACCGCCAGCAGCCCCGTGCCCAGGGCGCCGCCGAGTTGCCGGGTGAAGTTCATGGCCCCCGACCCCTGGCTCAGAAGCTGGGGCGGCAGGACGGTCAGCGAACCGGCGCTGAGCGACGGGAAGACGAACCCCATGCCGACGCGGCTGATCACCGTCCACCAGGCCAGCGTCCAGAACGCGGTATCGACATTGACGTGTGAGAGGAGCCAGGAGGCGTAGGCGAAAATGGCCATGCCGAGACCGATGAGCACGCCCGGCGGCGCCATGTCGCTGAGTTTGCCGGCGAGGGGAAACACGATGACGAGGGCGAACCCGGCCGGCATCAGCAGGAGTCCGGCCTGGGTCGGGGTCAGATTCTGGATTTGCTGGACAAAGATGGGCAGCAGATAGGTCGATCCGAACAACCCGGCCCCCAGGACAAAGCTGACGACGCAGGCCGCGGCAAAGGGCGCATTGGCGAACAGCCTGAGATCCAGCATCGGATGGGGCGTGCGGTGTTCGTGCCAGAGAAAGGCGCCGCCGGCAGCGAACGCCAGAGCGATCTCGCCGATCACGATGTTGGAATCCCAACCCAGCCGCTGACCGCTCGAAATGGCCTGAAGGACCGACAGCAGGAAGACAGAGAGATAGACGATCGCCGGCCAGTCGAGACGTTGCGGCTCCAGGTCCGGATTCCGCCGCGGCAAGAACAGGTTGGCGAGAACGATGCCGACGACGCCGAAGGGGATGCCGAGGTAGAAGAGGAAGCGCCAGTTGAAACTGTCCATCAGCACCCCGCCGACCCAGGGGCCGAGGGCCGGCGCCAGCACGACGCCGATGCCGAAGATGCCCATCGCCGCGCCCCGCTGCTGCGGGGGGAAGACCTGGAACATCACCACCATGGCCAGCGGCTGGACGAAGCCGGCGGCCAGACCCTGGAGGATGCGTGAAATCACCAGGACCGTCTGATCCGGCGCGACGCCGCCGAGAACAGAGCCGAACAGGAACAGCGCCAGCGCCCCGATCATCGTCATGCGCTGACCGAACACCCGTTCGCACCAGGCCGTCATGAGCATGGTCACCGTCATGGCCGCAAGGAAGCCGGTCGACAGCCATTGGGCCTGGATCGAGTCGATCCCGAACTGCCCCATGATCGCGGGGATGGCGACATTGACGATCGTCGACGACAGCACGACCGCGACGGCGGCGACCATCGCGGTCAGGGTGGCCAGCCAGCGATAACCCGGGCCGAAGCGGAGGAAGAAGGCGTCAGTCGACGACATCGATCGTCGCCTCGACCATCATGCCGGGCCTCAACCGACCCTGTTCCTGGGCGATTTCGAGACGAACCGGGATCCTCTGGGTGACCTTGGTGAAATTCCCGCTGGGATTGGGATTGGGGAGCAGCGCGAACTGACTGGTCGCGGCGCCGCCCACCTGGGACACGCGAGCCTCGAACACCTGGCCGGGATAGGCGTCGATCTTCACGCGCGCGGGCGCCCCGACCGTGATCTTGCGGACATCGGTCTCCTTGACGTTGACATCGATCCAGATCTCCGAGGGGTTGTGGTACATCAGCAACCGCGTGCCGGCCGCGACGAACTCTCCCGGATCGACGAAGGTTTGGTCGATCACCCCGTCGAACGCCGCGCGAATTTCCCGGCGGCCAAGATCGAGATCTTGCTGGCCACGTTGCGCGCGCAGGCCCTGCTTCTGCGCCTCGAGGGCGGCGATTTGCGCTTGCAGGACCTCGACCTCGTCGCCACCCGCGCGTGTCACGCCTACCTGGGCCCGCGCCCCGGTGATCTGCGCCTCGGCGCGCGCGGCGTTCTGCTCGGCCGCGCGCAGACGCGCCTGGTCTTCGTCAAAGCGGCTTTGGGCCACCAGTCCGCGCTCAAGCAGCGTCCTGGAGCGTTCGAAAGCGCTGCGGGCCGCCGCGACTTCCGCCTGCCGCCCGAGAGCATCCGCCTGAGCCTGGGAGACACCGGCCGAAGACACGCCGAGCTGTTCGCCGACCCGGCTCCGCACGGAGGCCTGCTGTGCCCGAAGCTGCGTCTGCTGCGCCTCGATTCGCGCAATCTCCGCGTCGATCCGCTCCAAGGCCAGACGGGAGTCGGCGGGATCGATCCTCGCCAGGAGTTGCCCCGCACGGACCCGTTGGCCCGGGCGGACCTGAAGATCGACGATACGACCGGACACCTCGCTACTGACCGCCACCACATGGGCCGCGATCCTCGCATCGTTGGTGAAGACCCGTCCCGCACGCAAGTGCAACCAGCCGAAGATGAGGGCGGCGACGATCAGCACAACGCCGGCGATCACCGTCAGCCTGCGCCGGCTGAATTTCTTCTTGGGAGTCTTGACGGGTTCGGAAGGCGAGATGTCGTCGCTCATTTGTCTTCGAGTCTTTCATTGATGTGCTGGATCACCCTGTAGGCCGTCGCGAGATCGGCATCGGAGAGGCCCGCGGTGATCTCGGTTCGGGTCTGTTCGGCGATCTTGCGAATTTCAGCCAGGACCGGTCCGGCGTCCGCCGTCAGGTGAACCGCGTTGACGCGGCGGTCTCCCTCGATCGGTTCCCGCCGGATAAGCCCGCGCCGCTCCAGATCGTCCAGCTGGCGCACAAGGGTCGGCGGTTCGATGCCGATGCGACCGGCCAGGTCTCTCTGACTCAGGGGGTGGCCCGCCTTCTCCAGCTCCACCAACGCATGCCAGCGAGCCTGGGTGAGATCGGCGTGCCGGAGCCGTTCATCGAGGCGGTTGCGCCATCGGCGGCTGGCAAGGGCGATGGCGCGACCGAGAGGAACTGTGAGGGACATGACCCCAGCTGGATAGCTTGCAAATGCTTAGCGTGCAAAGCATATTGCATGCATGCAGCCGAGCCCGGACGCCGCCGCGCTTCCCCAAAACATTGCAGAACTCGCCTTCGCCCAATGGTTCGGACTATCCAACGGTCGGGCCCGCGTTCTCGCCGCGCTCTGGCGTGCGCAGGGACAGGTCGTACCCGCCTGGTCGTTCGGACTCGATCGGCGCAGCGTCTATGTCTACGTCTGCGATCTGCGTACGGCGCTGAATCCGGGCGGGATTCATACCCGATCGAAGTCTGGCTACGCCTTGACCCCCTCCGGTTTGAGCGAATGCAGAGCCGCGCTGCTGGCGATGTCTGCCTGGTGGGCGTCCGAGGCTGCCGCACCGAGAAACATCGCCGCCTGAGGATCAGTCCCCGGCGACACAGCGAGCGTCGGGATCAGTCCAGCGTGGTCCTGTAGCGCAGGATGGCAAGGGCCGTGACCACGACCACAAAGGCGACCAGCGCCAGCACACTGGGCCAGGCGTCGGCCAGACCGACGCCTTTCAGCAGCGCACCGCGCACGATCCTCAGGAAGTGGGTCACGGGAATCACCGATCCCAGCGCCTGGGCCCAATCCGGCATGCCTCGGAACGGGAACAGAAAGCCCGAGAGCAGCATCGACGGCAGGATGTAGAATATGGACATCTGCATGGCCTGCATCTGCGTTTGAGCGAGGGTCGAGAGGAAAAATCCGAGAGCGAGCGAGCCGACGATGAAGAGCAGGACGCCGACGATCAGGGCGTCCCAACCCCCGACCATGGGCACTCCGAACAGAATCCGGGCCATGACCAGGAACAGGGACGCCTGAACGACGCCCACCACCACATAGGGCGCGAGCTTGCCGATCATGACCTCGAGCGGCCTAACCGGTGTCGCCAGCAGGCTCTCCAGCGTTCCACGCTCACGTTCGCGCGCCATGGCCAGAGAGGTCATCATGACCAGGGTCATGGACAGGATCACCCCGAGAAGGCCGGGGACGATGTTGAACGCCGTTATGCCTTCAGGGTTATAGCGCCGATGCACGATGACCTCGAAGGGCGCCGCGGGAGCTGATCGGGCCAAGGGGCCGGTCAGATCGCGGGCCAGCGCCTGGGCCGGAAGGCCCGCGAGCGCGGCCAGGGCGCCGCCCGTGGCCGAGGGATCCGCGGCGTCGGCCTCGATCAGGATCGTCGGATGGTCGCCGCGGACCACCCGGCGCGTGAAGTCCTGGGGAATGACCACCGCGAACTGAACCTCGCCGCGGGCCAGCGCCTGATCGAGTTCGGCCTGGCTGTTCGCTACCTCGGTTATGCGAAAGTAGCCGCTGTTGGTCATCGCGCTCAGGAATGAGCGGGAGAAGCTTCCATGGTCCTGGACGAGCACGGCGGTCGGCAGGTTCCGGGGATCGTCGTTGATCGCATAGCCGAACAGGACAAGCTGGAGGATCGGCATGATCAGGATCATGGCGTAGGCCAGATGATCGCGCGTGAGCTGAATGAATTCCTTGGCCATGACGGCCCAGATGCGGGTCGCGGAGAGCATCAGCCGGACTCACGTTGAAGGTCCGCCACCAGTTGGATGAAGACGTCTTCCAGGGTTGGCCGGGTCTCGGTCCAGAGGATCGGGGGCTCGCGGAAAGGGGCGATGGCCTTTTCGAGCGCGGACCGGTTCCGTCCGGAGACGTGCAGCGTCGTGCCGAAGGCCGTGGCCATGTCTATGCCCACCTGGCCCCGCAGCCGCGGTATGAGGCGGCTGGCGTCCGGTCCCTCCGCCACGAAGGTGGTCAGACCGGACCCCTCGATGACTTCGTCGGCCGTGCCCCGCGCCAGCGTCCGGCCGGCGGCGATATAGGCGATCTCGTGGCAGCGTTCCGCCTCGTCCATGTAGTGGGTGGACACCAGAACGGTCATGCCTTCGGCCGACAGAGCGTGGATCTCGTCCCAGAAGGTTCGCCGGGCCTCGGGATCGACGCCCGCGGTCGGCTCGTCGAGCAGGAGCAGTTCGGGTTCGTGCAGGGTCGCGGCGGCCAGCGCCAGTCTTTGCTTCCAGCCGCCGGAGAGCGTGCCGGCGAGCTGCCGCCGCCGCTTGACGAGCCCAAGGCGTTCCAGCGCGGCCTCGACGCGGCCGGCTCGACGATCCAGTTCGTGCACGCGGCCGGTGAAAATCAGGTTCTGCTCGATCGACAGGTCGTCATAGAGGGAGAATTTCTGGGTCATGTAACCCACCCGACGCTTGATCAGGTCGGACTGACTCATGACGTCGTAGCCGAGAACATCGCCCTCGCCGCTGTCGGGCGTCAGCAGACCGCAGAGCATGCGAAGCGTGGTCGTCTTGCCGGCACCGTTGGGCCCGAGGAAGCCGCAGATCCGCCCGCGCTCGACGGTGATTCCGAAGTCCTGAACGGCGTGAAGCGCGCCGAACGACTTGTTCAGGCCGCGAACGTCGATCACCGGTCCCGAGCCGTTCATCTCAAGCCCCTCAGCCGCTCGACATCGACCGGCAAACCGGGCTGGAGCGTCCGGGGATTATCGGGCGCAGCCTCGATCATGAAGACGAGCCGGTCGCGGCTGCCCTGACTGTAGAGGATCGGCGGCGTGAACTCCGGCCTCGGACTGATCCAGGTGATCCGGGCGGTGCGAGGAGGTCCGCAGCTGTCACAGCTGAATCTGACGACCGCACCGGGGCGATAACGAGCCAGATCGCGCTCGGGCACGAAGAAGCGAAGCTTGACCTCATTGTCCGGCAGGAGGGCCATGATCGGCTGGTTGGCCGGAGCGAACTCGCCTTGTCGGTAGAATATCTCTTCGACGCGGGCCTCCGTGGGCGCCCGCGGCGACAGGGTGCGCAGGCGAACCTCCGCCTCGCTCAAACCGCCTTCCGCCTGGACGATCTGCTGGTCGGCGGCGCGCAGGGCGTCCTCGCGGCCCCCCAGGGCGCCGACTTGTCGGCGCCGCCGGACGGCCTCGACCTGGGCCCGCGCAGTGTCCCGCGCCGCTCGCTCCCGGTCGAGCCGGGCCGGGGCGTAGATGCCGCGTCGGACAAGGGGCTCGATGCGGGCATAGCTGGCTTCAGCCTCCCTCAGCTGCGCCTGGGCGGCGGCGAGCTCAGCGTCGAATACCTCCAGTTCCTGTTCTCTCTGGCCCTTGCGAAGATCGTCGGCCCGGGCGCGCGCCGCCTCGACGGCCGCGGCCGCGCCGCGTTCCTGCGCCTGTTGAACGCCAGGGTCGATCAAGAAGGTCTGGCCTCCGGCCTGGACGCGGTCGCCTTCCCGCACATAGAGGGCCTCAACCGTGCCGGACGCGGGCGCCGCGAGGTAGATCGGCTCACCTTCGATGTAACCTGACAGCGGTTGTCCTTCGGCGTCACCCTCGAAGAGCCTCCAGCCGACGACCGCGATCGCGAGGGCGCCGACCGCGGCCGCCGCTCGGTAGAGGGTCTGCCGCTTCATGCCTTCATGCCTTTCAGGACTGTGTCCAGGTGTTGGGAGGCGAGCGTCCGCAGCCGCAGGGGCTTGGCGCCGACGGGCTCGAAGGTCTCACGCCACAGAAGACCCAGTACGAGCGGCCCAAGGACGCCCATGGCGAACAGTTCAGGATCTCCGGGACGGACATCGCCGGATTTCTGACCGCGTCGGATCAGATCGGCGATGAGGGACAGCAGGGGCGTGATGACGCTCTCATGCCAGATCATGGCCAGCTCCGGCAGGTTGCGACTTTCGGCGATAATCAGCTTCACCACCCCGCCGATGCGAGGGTTCGCCTCAATCGCCGAGACGAGAACATCGACCCCCAAGCGCGCCGCCTGGTCGAACGGGATATCGGCAGAGACGCCAGCCCTGATCGTCGAAAGCCGCGGCTCCACAGCTTGTTGGACGACGGCTCTGAACAGATCCTGCTTGGTTTCGAAATAGAGATACAGAGCGCCCTTGGAGACCCCCGCCAGCTTGGCGATGTCGTCCAGGCGTGCTCTCGCGAACCCATGTTCAGAGAACACCGTATGCGCGGCGACGACAATCTCCGCTGGCCGCTCTGCCTTGCGACGCCGCCATTTAGGTTCCCCGAGAGGCAGCATGACGCATCCAATAATTGACTAGTCGGTTATTTAGTATCGATCTTGAGCCGGTTAACTCCGAGGAGGAATGTCGGTTCCAGGGCCATTGACGTGGCGAGCGCGCTCTCGCGACCACCTCTCGGACGGCGATCCGGACCGCCGGGTCTATCCACCTCGACGATCGTCGAGCCAATCATGCGGCGCACGACCACCCAGGCGCTTCCATTGGTGGAGGTCCTCGGGTCGCGTGGCGAAGGCTTTCGACCGAATAGACGTCGACCTCCTCGCGGGTGACACGCTCCATGGTCGCGATCAAGTTGGCGCTGATCCCTAGGGCACAAACCCCATCGACATCGCGCTGGCGGGATCGAACAGCGAGCCGCCCGAAGCCCCATCGGCACCCGGCTCATGCTGTCGGCGCCGCCGGCGACGATCAGCTAGTCCCAGCCGGACCGGATGCGCTCCGCGGCCTGCTGCACCGCCTCCAGGCGCAGAAGCGGTCCACTTGGACGCCGGACACGGAGTGGTCCCGCGACGACAAGAGCACCGCGCCACGGCGGATGTCGAATCCTTGGTCGAGCAGGGGGCTGACGCAGCCTACCACCACGTCGTCGATGCGCGAGGTGTCGAGTCCGTTACGGTCCTTCAACACGTCGAGCAGCCCCGCACCCAGCGCGTCGGCTTGGTCTCGTTTAGCGCGCCGCCCGCATTGCCGCAGCCTCGAGGCGTTCGGATGTGCATCGTTTGTCCTGTGTCAGGAGCTTGGAATGGCGCTGATCGGCAGGTCGCGCGCGCGCGCCAGGGCGGTCGCGGTGGCCACGGTTTGGCGGGCGAAAAAGGCTTCGGGATCCCCGCCGACCTCGCGGGCGAACCCGGCGGCGAAGTGCGGCTCAATCGCGGCGACCGCGGCCCACCCGTCGACAAGGCGATAGAGGCGATATGCTGCCACCGCGCCCGAAAGGGGCCCACGATCGCCCGTCAGACCGTGATAAACGGGCGCGGCGAATTCTTCGGCGGCTTGCCTGAGACCAACTTGCCGGCGCCGTTCAGAGCGGCCTAGTGCGCGGCCCAGCAACAGCGCCAAGGCAGCCCGTACGGCCTGGCGTGCGCCGGCGAGATCGGCGATCAGGCTGCGCGGCATCATCGGGGGCGACAAGAGCCCCGCCTCCAGCTGATAGGTCAGGTCGTGGCCGGGGATTTCGGGCGATCGGGCGTCCCCGACGATCTCGACCCAGCACAGGTCGGGGTTGATTTCCGCCAGCGCTTCGTTCGAGACGCCCAGGCGGGCGAGTGCTGAAGGCCGCTGGCTGGTGATCAGCAGATCCGCGGACGCGAGAAGTTTGCGGAGTTTTTTCCGCCCCTCCTCGCTTCTCAGATCGATCGCCCGCACCGAGCAACCCCTGGTCAGTTCAGCGTACCAGGCCGGTGCGGCAAGGCTGAGAAAGTCCCCGGAAGGGGGCTCGATCTTGATGGCGTCCATCCCGTCCGCAACGAGCATCGACAAAGCCACTGGCCCAGGGAGATTCTGCGCCAGGGACACGACACGCATACTGGCGAGTGGCCGATCATCAGCCATCACTGCATCAACGCCCACAACCTCATCCTCCCCAAACAGCCACGCATTGACAAAACCAGCGAGGTCGAAATACTTGCTCAACGTTCAGTATGTAATTGTCAAGCTGCGGGTAGCGGTCAAGACATCCAGGAGGCCTCCATGGACGCAGCCACGCCCTCACTCGTTTCCGGCGACAGTTTCGTAGCGCCGCCCGAAACCCCGATGCTCCTGCGCCGAACGGTATTCGGGCCCGAACACGAGGACTATCGCCGCGGCGTCCGCCAATTCTTCGAGAAGGAGGTGTATCCGCACTGGGAGGCGTGGGAAGCTCAGGGGCACGTCGATCGCGCGCTCTGGCACAAGGCGGGAAAAGCCGGACTCCTGTGCGTCGCCATTCCCGAGGCGTTCGGCGGACTGGGCGCGGATCGACTGTTCGCGACCATCGTCATGGAGGAGCAGGCGCGTGTTGGCGCGAGCGGACCGGGCTTCTCGCTCCATTCGGAAATCGTGGCGCCCTATCTTCTGCACTACGGCACCGACGCACAGAAGCAGCGCTATCTGCCGCGCATGGCGTCGGGCGAGTTCATCGGCGCGATCGCGATGACTGAGCCGGGTACGGGGTCTGATCTACAGAGCATCCTCACACGCGCGGAAGACAAGGGCGACCACTACCTCCTGAATGGATCGAAGATCTTCATCACCAATGGCTATATGTCCGATGTGGTGATTGTGGTCGCCAAAACCGGCGAGTCAGGCAGGGGCAGTGCCGACACGAGCCTGCTTTTGGTGGAGGCATCCTCTCCTGGCTTCACCAAGGGCAGGCCGCTCAAGAAGATGGGCATGCGCGCGCAGGACACCTGCGAGCTGTTCTTTGACGACGTCCGCGTACCCAAGGAGAATCTGCTCGGCGCGGCCGGAGCAGGCTTCGTGATGTTGATGCAGCAACTGGCCTGGGAACGGTTGATGATCGCTATTCAGGCGCAGGCGAGCGCCGAAGCGGCTTTCGATACCACTCGAGACTACGTCAAGAACAGGCACGCTTTCGGGCGACCCGTCGCCGCGTTTCAGACGATGCGGCACCGAATGGCTGAAATCCAGACCGACCTCAGCGTCGGTCGCACCTTTGTCGATGAATGTCTTAAGGCCGAGATTGCGGGGGCGCTGACGCCGATGGCCGCGGCCGGCGCAAAGCTATGGGTGTCGGAGATGTGCAGTCGTGTCGGCGATCAGTGCGTCCAAATGCACGGCGGCTACGGGTTCATGTGGGAGTATCCAGTGGCGCGCTCTTTCGTCGATAACCGCGCTCACCGCATCTACGGCGGGACAAACGACATCATGAAAGAACTGATATCTCGCGCGTTATGATGAAGGCTTCGACACGCGGGGAGTCCGATGGCAAACACGTCGCCATGCCCACTTCCCGTATTGCCAGACGCACTCAAGCCGAGCGCAGCGCTGCAATGAAGCAGCGCCTTATCGAGGCGACCTTGGGAGCGCTGGTCGACGTCGGCTATGCCGAACTGACATTCGCCCATGTGGTCCAACGCGCGGGCGTGTCACGCGGAGCGCCACTGTACCACTTTGCGTCCAAGGCGGCGCTGGTCGAGGCCGCCGCAGAGGCCTTGATCCATAAGTTGTTGGATCGTGTGATACGAATCTGGAAGATCGCCGAAACCTCTCCCGATCCCATCGGGGTGTTCTGTGTTACGCTTTGGCGGGAGCTCTACAATGCCCGTCAGGGAGCGATGCTGGCGGAGCTGAGCCACGCGAGCCGCCATTCTGCCGAGTTGACGGTGATCGTCTCGCGATTGTGGACGGAGGCCTATCAGGTTCTCACGGAAATGCCTGCCTCCGAGACGCGGGCGGGCGGCAGCGAGGCGGCAGCGCTGATGATCCCGGTCGGTCGCATGATGATGATGAGCACCTGGTTCATGCGCGGCATGGCCGAAGATGTTCATCTTGGCGCCTCGGAAGGTCTCTTCGAGGCATACCTCGACAGCTGGGTTGCAATGCTCAGAGCTCAAGCAGCTCGCTGATTGCAACCTCTGCCGGGCCCGCTAGGGCGCGCCCGGCCGTTGATGCCGGGAACCTCCAGAAAACCATGCCGTTTCAGGACCTCCTGCAACCGCCCGTGGGGTAGCGCCGACACCGTACAGTAGTCAGCGCGCTCATCGTAGTGGCGGCGACCATCGCATCCACGACCGCTTCTTAGACTCCCTCGACCGTGTCCTCGAACAGTGGGTTTATGCGAACTGAATCGCCATGGTCGGGACTCCGCCCGCCCCGCCAACGATGAGGATCGACGCCTTCTGGTCACGGGAAGTACGAGACGGGACATCGAACCGATCGAACATCATTTCGTAGGCAGTGAGCGCTGTGAGCCGTAACGAGGCCGCCGCCGAATGACTGATGCTCGCCGGCTTTCGACCGACGATGCGCTCATCGACCAGTTGGAGTTCCGCATTCGAGCCCTGCCGTTCGAGGTCGCCGGCGTCGAAGACCTCCTGGCCTGGACTGAACAGTCTTGCCTGGGGCCCACTGGCCTCGACGACGCCGGAGGCGTGGTATCCCAGCACCCGCAGGATATCCGCATTCGCCTGCACAACAATGCGGCTTTTCACGTCTCGCGGATTCACGGAAACCGCATGCAAGCGCACCAACAGGTCCCGGCCCGCCGGCGGCGGGGGGTCGGGTACCGTCATGTCGCATAGCGAACGAATGTTGCCGATCGGCAGGCTACCGTCGGTGACGACCACAGCCTTCATTCGATCAGGCTGTAGGTGTCACTATAGTGTCCAAATCCGCGCCACCCCGCATAGAGGCCGCCGCCCGGAAAACGCATCAGATCCGTCATTGCCCAGGTTACGCGCGCGGTAGCGGCGCTCGTCAGGACGATTTCGGGACTATGCCCTGCGTGGACGGTGACGATCCCGTGCAGACCCGCCCATCAGGGCGGCGACGGCGGCAGGAAGTCCGCGCAGGATCGCTTCCGTGGCGTCGAGCACGGCGCTGAACCCCGTAACAGGATCCGTGCCGGCACCACGATAATCGCACGCGATATCGAGGGCGAATACCTCGGACATCTGGTTCCAGAGCTTCATGTCCATCAGCCGAAAGTATCGCGCCTTCAACTGGCGGATGTGACGTGACCCCCTGAAACTCCTCCAGGAATAGCTAGAGTCCGCCCCTCGAAAGGACGGACAGATGAAGCGATCACGGTTCACGGAAGAGCAGATCATCGGGATCCTGCGTGAGCAGGAGGCGGGCGTTGCGACGGCAGAGGTCTGCCGGCGTCACGGTGTCAGCTCGGCGACCTTCTACAAGTGGAAGGCCAAGTTCGGCGGCATGGACGTGTCGGAGGCCCGGCGTCTGAAGGCGCTGGAGGACGAGAACACCAAGCTGAAGCGGATGCTGGCGGACGCGATGCTCGACAACGTCGCGCTGAAGGACCTGCTTGGAAAAAAGTGGTGACGCCCGCTGCGCATCGAGAAGCGGCGGCGCATCTGCAGTCGTTCTACGAGATGAGCGAGCGGCGGGCGTGCCGGGTGCTGGGCACCGATCGGGCAAGCGTGCGGTATCAGGCCACGCGGCCGGATGACGGCGTCCTGCGGGATCGATTGAAGGCCTTGGCGCAGGAGCGCCGGAGGTTCGGCTATCGACGTCTGCACGTGATGCTTCGACGCGAGGGCCATGCGGTGAACCGCAAGCGGGTCCAGAGGATCTATCGGGAGGAGAGGTTGACGGTGCGCAGGCGCGGCGGCCGAAAGCGGGCCATGGGCACGCGACGTCCGCTGGAAACGCCGTTGGTTGCCAACCAACGCTGGTCGCTAGACTTCGTGTCCGACCAGCTCACCGACGGCAGGCGCTTCCGCATCCTGACGGTGATCGACAACTGCACCCGCGAGTGCGTGGCGCTGGTGGCCGATACCTCGCTGTCGGGCGCACGGGTCGCGCGTGAGCTAGACATCATCATCCAGCAGCGCGGGCGTCCGGAGACCATCGTCAGCGACAATGGCACGGAGTTGACCTCGAACGCCATCATGGCCTGGGCCGACAAGACCGGGGTGGGCTGGCATTATATCGCGCCGGGCAAGCCCCAGCAGAACGGCTTCAACGAGAGCTTCAATGGTCGGCTGCGCGACGAACTGCTGAACGAGACGCTGTTCCGCTCCCTGCCGCATGCCCGGGTCGTGCTGGAAGCCTGGCGGCGCGACTACAATGAAACCCGGCCGCACTCGAAGCTGGGGTGGCTGACGCCGCAGGCCTACGCCGATGCGCTCACCGGACAGATCGGCCGGCCTGCTGCGCAAGTTGAAAGCTGCGCAGACCGGCCTCTTGCCAACCCCACCAACCCGGCTCAGATCAACCCAGGACTCTCGTTATGGCTGGATGAGAAACGGGGGTCACGTCATCCTGAATCACGGCAGCGAAGCTCAAAAGCAGAAATATCTTCCCAGCATCGCTGCAGGGACGCTGCGTCTTCAGGCCTTTGGCGTGACCGAGCCCGATGCCGGTTCGAACACGCTGAATATCAAAACGACCGCCCGCAAGATCGATGGCGGCTATGTCATCAATGGGCAGAAGATCTGGACGTCGAGATACTTCCAGTCGCACATGTACCTGCTGGTGACGCGCACCACTCCCCTGGAAGAGGCAAAGCGAAAGACCGATGGTCTCAGCCTTTTCCTTGTCGATATCGCCAAGGCCGGCGCGTCGCTGAAGGCGACGCCCATTCCCACCATGCTCAACCATCACACCAACCAAGTGTTCATCGATGATCTGCACGTCAGCGATGACGATCTCATCGGCGAGGAAGGCAAGGGCTTCTATTACCTGCTCGACACGCTGAACTCCGAACGGCTGCTGGTCGCCAGCGAGTCGATCGGTGACGGCAAGTGGTTTGTCGAGCAGGCCTCCCGCTATGCATCCGAGCGGCGCGTCTTCGACCGCCCGATCGGGGCGAACCAAGGGGTGCAGTTCCCGATCGCCAAGGCGCATATGAACATCGAAGCGGCGGAATGTATGCGCAACCGCGCCGCCACCCTGTTCGACAGCGGCGCCAAGGCCGGAAACGAGACGCTGATGGCCAAATACCTTGCCACCGAAGCTTCGTGGGAGGCGGCCGAGGCGTGCATGACCACCTTCGGCGGCTACGGCGTCGCTTCCGAATACCACGTCGAGCGGAAGTGGAAGGAGGCACGTCTCTTCCGCACGGCTCCGATCTCGAACAATCTCGTCCTGGCGCAGATCGCGCAACATGCGTTGGGCATGCCGAGGTCTTATTGAGAGAGCCATGGACGCCGTCGCCGATACCCTCGCGCAGTTCATCCACGGCGGCGCCGTCGATGCCCGCACGCGTTCGAGCGCCCGCGACGCCGTCATCGACACCCTGGCGGTGACCCTGGCGGGTTGCCGGGGCGCGGGAGTGCTCGCGCTTGAGGGGACCCTTTCCGCGGAAAGGGCCGGGTTCGGCGTTCCTTGCCTATGGTCCGACCGTCAATTCAGATCGGATGACAGCGCGCTGCTTGTCGGCATGGCGGCCCACGCGCTCGACTATGACGACGTGAGCATGATTGCGATCACCCACCCCAGTGCACCGGTTCTGGCCGCGCTGTTGGCGGGTACGGATTGGGAGACCACGACGGGGTTGGAAATTTGCGACGCCCTCGCCGTGGGCACCGAAGTGGCGATTCGCCTTGGAGAAGCGATCGGGTTCTCCCTTTACGAACTCGGTTTTCATTCCACGGCGGTTCTGGGTGTGTTCGGCGCGACCGCGGCCCTCGCGCGGCTGCATCGGCTTGATCCGACGACCACCCGTCAGGCATTGGGCATGGCCGCCAGCCTCGCCTCCGGGTTGCGCGTCAATTTCGGTTCAATGACAAAGCCGCTGCATGTCGGCATCGCGGCTTCGAACGGTCATCGCGCCGTGTCCTGGGCCAAGGCGGGTTTGACCTCTGCGGACGGGGACGTGTTCACCAATCGCGGCTTCTTCCAGGCCTTCTCCGGGGGACTCGCCTTGAGGTGGCCAGACGAGGTCGCTGTCGGAGACCCTTTCGTGATCTCGGACCCCGGTTTCGAGCGAAAGCGATTCCCCTGTTGCTACCTGACGCATCGGATGATCGCAGCGAGCCTGCAACTCGCCGCGGCCCACGACCTTCATCTGGCGTCGGTTCGGTCGATACGGGTGATCCTGCCTCGTGGCGGCGCATTGCCGCTCATTCATCCTCGCCCTACGACGGGGCAGGAGGCGCGGTTCAGCGGGCCTTACTCGGTGCTGGCGGCGCTGCACGATCGAGCGATCGGCTTTTCAAGCTTCACGGATTCGGCGGTCGCGCGTCCTGAGATCCGAGACCGGCTGGACGACGTGTCGCTCCTCGAAGTCGGCGACGAGGCGCTGACGCCGGCCGAACTCGGTCGAGCCGATGTGACCGTTGTCGTGACCCTCGTGGACGGACGGGTCGTCAGCCACGTGCAAACCACGTCTCCGGGATCCCCCCAGGATCCGCTGACCCGCAGAGAGTTGCGCGCCAAATGGGTCGACTGCCTGAGACACGGCACCAATATTCCGGAGTTCGCCGCCTCGCGACTCTTCGACATGGGCGACGACCTGGCCAAGGCGGAGCCCGTCGGGCGCTGGCTTACGGCCATTCGGCAGGCGGCGGCGCCGCAGGACCGTATGAGGGCGGCGTCGGCATGAGTGTATTTCTGACACTGGAGATCGAAGTCTTTGGTGACATTCAGGTCGTCACCCTGAATCGGCCAAATGCGGCGAACGCCCTGAATACGCAGATGGGTCTGGATCTCGTTTCCTATTTCGAGAGGGCGTCGCTCCTTGAGGTCAGGCTCGACTGCATCGTTCTCACAGGGGCCGGAGACAAGGCCTTCTGCGCCGGCGGCGACCTCAAGGAACGCGACGGCATGATAGCCGCCGCCTGGGAAAACCAGCACCTCATCTTCGAAAGAATGGCGCGCGCCATCAGGGATTGCCCCATCCCCACGATCGCCGCCGTCAACGGCGCGGCCTATGGCGGCGGCTGCGAAATCGCGGCGCTGTGCGACTTCGTCTACGCGTCCGAGCAGGCGCGTTTTGCCCTGCCCGAAGCCAGCCTCGGCATCATACCCGGGGCGGGCGGCACCCAGACGCTCCCTCGAGCGATGGGCGAGCGGCGAGCCAAGGAGATCCTGCTGTCGGCGCAGCCGTTCACCGCTCAAGAGGCGGCGACCTGGGGACTCGTCAACCGCGTCACGCCCCATGCGGACCTCATGGAAAGCGTTCTCGACGTCGCCAGGCGGATCGGCGCGAACGCGCCCCTGGCCGTGCGCCGGGCCAAGCAGGCCGTCCACGTCGGATCACAGTTGTCCCTGGCTGACGGCATGGCGTTCGAGATCGAAGCCTACAATCGGCTCGTCTCCACCGATGATCGTGTCGAAGGGATCCAGGCCCGTAACGAAAAGCGACCGCCTCGCTTTTCAGGAAAGTGAGCGCCATGACGCCAGACGTCATTCTCCGGGAAGTCGGGCTGCGCGACGGCTTGCAGCTCGTGACCGGCGACCTGCCGACCGGCCGAAAGATCGACTGGATCCGACGCGAAGCGGCCCTTGGCGTGCGCGAGATCGAGGTGACTTCCTTCGTTCCAGCTTCGGCCTTTCCGATCTTCGCGGATGCTCGCGCCGTCGTGGCTGCGGCGCATCAGATTCCGGATCTCCTGGTGTCGGTGCTGACCCCCAATCTCAAGGGAGCCGCCTTCGCGATGGATGCCGGCGTCGCCAAGATCAACTACGTTGTTTCCGCCAGCGAGGCGCACAGCATGGCGAACGTGCGCCGATCGACAGCCGAAGCCATCGAAGATTTTGCCCGCATCGTCCGCCTCAGGCAGGAGCGCGGGCTTTCCGACCAGGTGCAACTGAGCTGCGGCGTGGCGACGGCGTTTGGTTGCACGATCCAGGGGGTTGTCGAAGAAGGCGTCGCGTTGGACGTGGCGCGCAGGCTCATCGACATCGGCGCCGATGAAGTGATGCTCGCCGACACCGTGGGCTATGCCGATCCGACCCAGGTCGAGCGGATGTTCGACACCGCTCTGCAGGCCTTGGGTGATTTTCCCCTGGCGGCCCACTTCCACGACACCCGGGGACTTGGGCTCGCCAACATCGCGGCCGCGGCCCGTGTCGGCATCCGCAGATTCGATGCCTCTCTCGGCGGCCTTGGCGGGTGTCCCCATGCGCCGGGTGCCACGGGCAACGTCGACTTCGAGGACGCCGCCTTCCTTCTCGAGACGATGGGTCTGTCGACGGGCCTGGATCTCGAGGGGCTCATTGCCTTGAGAAAAGACGCCCAGGCCTGGCTTCCTGAGGAGCGCTTCGTCGGCGCCCTGGCGCGATCCGGCCTGCCCAAGACCTTCGTGCGAGCCCCTCGGACGCGCCTTCAACACTCATAAAAGCGATGAGGAATTCGAGATGACCGCATCTTCGCCGTCTGCACAGGTGTTGTTCCAGCCGTTCCGGGCCGGCGGCCTGTCGCTTCCCAATCGCATCGTCATGGCGCCGATGACGCGCTCTCACTCGCCGGGCGGCGTCCCCACCGCGGACGTCGCCGCCTACTACCGGAGGCGCGCCGAGGGCGGTACGGGCTTGATCATAACCGAGGGAACCTGGATCCCGCACGCCGCTGCGGCGAACGACCACAATGTGCCTCGGTTCTACGGCGAAGACGCCCTGGCGGGCTGGGCGGAGGTGCTTCGGCAGGTCCACGGCGCCGGCGCCAAGATCATTCCTCAGCTCTGGCACATCGGCATTTCGCCCAAGTCCGAGGTCGCCGAAATTTACGACGATCAGCCCGAGGCCAACGCCGAACAGGTGGGCCCGTCCGGCCTGGTGCGTGCGAACGAGCCCAGCGGTCGCGCCTTGTCATCAGGCGAGATCCTGCAAATCGCGAAGGCCTATGTCACCGCCGCCGAGACCGCCTTCAGAATGGGGTTCGACGGCGTCGAGCTTCACGCCGCCCATGGCTATCTGCTTGATCAGTTTCTCTGGCCCGACACCAATATTCGCACGGACCAGTACGGTGGCGATCTCGTCCGCCGGAGCCAACTTCTCGCCGACGTGGTCAGGGGCATCAAGCGCCGAACCCATGCCGATTTTCCGGTCATGGTGCGGTTTTCGCAGTGGAAAATGCAGGACTATGCCGCGCGTCCCTGGGCCAGTCCCGACGACCTAGAAGGCTTCCTCGCGCCACTGGTGGACGCGGGCGTGGACATCTTCCACTGCTCGCAACGGCGCTTCTGGAATCCGGAGTTCGCCGGCAGCGATCTCAACCTCGCCGGGTGGACCAAGAAGCTCTCGGGCAAGCCGACGATCACGGTGGGCTCGGCGTCGCTGAGCGCCGAAATGATCGAAACGCTGATGGAGGGCGCGCCCTCGCAGATCAGCACGCTGGATCCGCTTCTCGAACGCCTTGAGCGCAACGAGTTCGATCTCGTGGCGATCGGCCGGGCCATGATCGCCAACCCTGACTGGGCCAACAAGGTGCGGCATGGGGATCAGGCGTCTCTGGTTCCGTTTTCGGTGTCGTCTCTGGCGGCGTTGAACTGAACTTGCCGGGCAGCCAGACCAAATGTCGGGGTCGCGTTGTCCCGCCAGATCAGTTGCCCGACAGGGTGGCGACATGCGAATCCCGGAACTCGCATTCCAAACCGGCACGACTGCGCGGGCTCTACGATACCACGAGGATCTCGGACTTCACCAACGGGGTCGATCGGGACATCAATGCCGTTCGCTTGGCCATCACTTCCGACTGGTCGAACGGCCAGATCGAGGGTCAGATTGTGGATCGGCGTGGAAAAGGGGCTCTGACTCAGTTTTGATGAAGTTGGCTGGCTGACTGGCGTGAGGTGCACATCTGGATCAGCGTCATGGCAAAAGCCCTTTCTCCGTCCAGCCTCATCCCAGCCGGCTTCGCCCTAACCGGCGTTTGGTCCGGCGGTGATCGCACCACCATCGACATCCAGAGCGCGGGTTCAAACAGTCGATGCCCAGAGTGTGGAACCGCGAGCCGGCGGTTCATCGCCGCTACAGTCGCCGCCTCTTTGATCTGCCGATAGCGGGCAAGTCTGTGGTGCTGCAGGCAAGCGCAAGACGATTTCGCTGTGAGGTCGTGACCGCAGGCGGGGTGATTCGAATTTTCCGCAGATTTCAGCGGATTTCACCGAAGTGCACCCGGTCAATGAGCACGCCACTGATCGCCGGCGGATCATTTTGGTAGCGGTGTGGTAGCGGCGGGAAAAATAGGGTGGGCGATCCCGCTGGGATCGCCCTGCCGTAACCTATTGATAGCCTTGGCTATCTCGACTGGAGCGGGCGAAGAGATTCGAACTCTCGACCCCAACCTTGGCAAGGTTGTGCTCTACCACTGAGCTACGCCCGCAATCCGTAAGGCGCTAAGTGTGCGCCCCGTCGAGGAGGGGGCGTATAGCGGAGGGTTGCGGCGGACCGCAAGCTCTTTTTTGCGGCTATCGCGCTTCGCGCTGCTTGAGCCGGATTCACGCCTAAACGGCCGAAGCCGGGACGCCCCCACGCTCGCCGCATGAGGGCTTCGCGCTCAAGCAGCGAGCCGCCGCGCGGCGAGCGATGGCGCGCTAAAGATGTCAGCGCGGCGCCAGCCTGATGGCCCCGTCCAGACGGATGCACTCGCCGTTGATATAGACGTTGCGCGCCAGCTCCAGCACCAGCGACGCATAATCGGCGGGCGTGCCGAGGCGGCTGGGGAAGGGGATGGCGGCGGCCAGGCTGTCCTGAATCTTCTGGTCCATGCCGGCCATCATCGGCGTCCACATGATGCCGGGCAGGATGGTGTTGCAGCGCACCCCTTCCTGGGCCAGGTCGCGCGCGATCGGCAGGGTCATGGCGTAGACCCCGCCCTTGGAGGCCGAATAGGCCGCCTGGCCGATCTGGCCGTCCTGGGCCGCCACCGAGGCGGTGTTGACGATCAGGCCGCGCTCGCCGTCCGCCATGGGCTCCAGGGTCACCATGCCCGC
>Ga0114984_1000136_pt1 | contig 29016 bp, 26 predicted proteins | sample Shrwel1BS1Day1_FD_96987 | JGI IMG/M metagenome (GOLD analysis project Ga0114984, IMG submission 96987) | Subsurface microbial communities from deep shales in Ohio, USA - Utica-3 well 1 S-1-Day1 | ecosystem: Environmental > Aquatic > Deep subsurface > Shale gas/oil reservoir > Produced water/Flow...
TCCACCATCGCGATGGTGGACTGGATGCTGTCCATGGGGCCGTCGCTGGCGGTGGGCTTGCCCGCGTTGATGGTGACGCTGTCTATATTGGGTTACTTCAGCGTACGTTTGGCCTGGAATATTGGTGTGCGAATTGCAGTGGTGCGCAGGCGAAAGCGTCGGCTTGCTGTTGACCACTGAAAGCAGAACTTACTCTGTTTTGAGTTCGCCTTTCTCAAGCCTCAACACCTTGCTGCACTTGCGGGCCAGTTCCATGGAATGGGTTACGATGATCAAGGCTGATTTGTTGGCAGCCTTGCTGTGAATCAGGCTTTCAAACACTTGGTCAGCTGTGTCCTGATCCAAATTGCCCGTGGGCTCGTCGGCTAAAATGGCTTTCGGATTGGTCACCATGGCACGCGCAATCGCCACGCGTTGGCGTTCTCCGCCAGACAATTCCGCAGGGCGGTGGTTCAGCCGGTGCTCAAGCCCGAACTGCTTCAACAGCACCGCACTTTTTTCACGGGCCACCTGTTTGTTTTCACCGCCAATTCGAAGGGCCATGGCCACATTGTCCAGCGCATGAAATTCTGGCAGCAAGTGGTGAAACTGGTAAATAAAGCCCAGGGTTTTGTTGCGTTCAATGCCCAGTTTGCGCACAGACCAAGGCTCAATGGCCTGACCTGCCCACAACACAGAGCCGCTGTCGGCTTTTTCCAGACCACCCAGCACATGCAGCAAGGTACTTTTGCCCGCGCCGGAGGCACCCACGATGGCCACGGTTTCGCCAGCCTGTACTTGAAAGTTCAGGTTTTTGATCACTTGCGTGGCTTGGTCATTCGCTGTGATTCCCTTGAATGCCTTGCTCAGGTTTTTGGTTTCCAGAACAACATTACTCATAACGCAGGGCCTCCGCAGGTTCTGCGCGCGATGCACGCCAGCTTGGGTAAATGGTGCTGAGCACGCTTAGCACCAGGGCCACAGTCACAATGGTGACCACATCGCTTGCGCGTGGGTCGGAGGGCAGCTGGCTGATGAAGTAGATTGATTTTGGCAAAAACTCAACGCTGAGCGCCCGTTCAATGGCGGGCACAATCGTGCCCAAATTAATGGCAAGCAACCAGCCGGCAGTTACGCCCAAAAAGGTACCTATCCAGCCAACCAGTGCGCCTTGCAACATGAAAATTCGCTGAATGGCAAATGGGCTTGCACCCAGGGTGCGCAGAATTGCGATCTCTCCGCGCTTGTCTTTCACGGTCATCACCAGCATGGACACCAGGTTAAATGCGGCCACCGCAATAATCAGGGTCAGAATAATGAACATCATGCGTTTTTCGGTTTGTACCGCAGCAAACCAGGTGCGGTTTTGCACTGACCAGTCACGAACCCACACGCTGGGTGGTAACTGGCTTTCAATGTCTCTGGCCACAAACGGGGCTGCATCCATGTCGTTTAACTTCACACGAATACCGGTTGGGCCAAGGCTGCGGTAAAAGCGGGCTGCGTCGTCAATGTTCATCAGCACCAGGCCACTGTCGTATTCATAGTGGCCAGTGCTCACCAAGGCTGTTATCTCGAAGGCCTTCAAGCGGGGAATCATGCCAGCTGGGGTCATTTGGCCTGAAGGGGCAATCAGCGTAATGCGGTCGCCCACGCTTACACCAATCTGTTTGGCCAACTCGATGCCTAGTACCACACGAAATTCGCCAGCTTGCAGGTTACTCAGGCTACCCGAAATGACTTCTTTGAAATCAGATACTTCCTGTTCTTGGGCGGGGTCAATACCGCGAACGATGGCTGGGCGCAGCAGGTCTCCATGCGCCAGCATGCTTTCGCCAGCCACATAGGGAGCGGCGCCGATTACTTTTGGGTTGGCAGCCTTGATTGCACCCACCAGCGCTTCTGGGTTCTCAAAGCCTTCTTGGGGAGCCAATACCTCGATGTGTGCAATCACCGACAACATGCGGTCGCGGACTTCTTTTTGAAAGCCATTCATCACCGACAACACCACGATAAGCGCCGCTACGCCAAGCCCAATGCCGGCCATGGACAATCCAGAGATAAAGGAAATGAACTTGTCACGGCTTCTGTGACCGCCACCGCGCACATAGCGCAGTGCAATTTCAACATCAAAGGGTAAACTAATCACAAATTGTCCCGAATTGTTCAAATGCGCTGTTGAAGTTTCAAAGCGCTCTCATTGTAGTGTGAATAAAACCGTGTCCAAACCTAGCAATGCGCCTTTGTGGGTGTTCGTTCCCAACATTCTGGTGCCCGAGATGGCGCTGCAACGCCTGTCCGCCCATGCCCAGAGCCAGTCTTTTACAGGCTTGCCAGCCGGTTTGCTGCAAACCATGGCCAGAAATGCTGCACCGGAATACCAAAACGCCGATGGGCTGGATCGCATCGAAGCCTGGTTGATGCGCTACTTGGATTCACAAGCGCAAGCAAAGTTCGACCAGTACCCGGCCTGGGCCATGCTGCAAATGCCGCAGGTTGATAGTGGCCTCGCGGCTGTAACCCCTTTCACCCGGTTTTGGGGGACAGTGGGTTGTCTGGAAATTGAACGCGATGGTGTGCGTTTTACACCGCCCGAAGTATTGCAGCTCGGCCAAACTGACCTCGACGCCTTCTGGCAAGTGGTGCTGCCCCTGTTGCAACTACACGGTTGGGCACTGAACACGCCAGCGGGTTTTCACAGTTTATTGAGTAACCCGACGCCGGTGCCCATGGAACAGGCGTCGCCGTGGTCGGTGCAGGGCATTCGCCTGACAGATTACCTGCCCATGAACCAGGAATGCAGCGACTGGCGGCGCATGTGGCTGAATATGCAGGTGGAGTTGCACAACGCCGAATTCAACAAGGCCCGCGAAGCCAAGGGATTGAAGCCCCTGAATGCGCTGTGGTTTTGGGGTGGAGGTGAGGCCTGGCAAACTGATGTGGCCGTGCCGCGTGTGAAATCGGTGTCAGAAGATGGCGTGTTTGATGCGGTGAAAATGACCGACAGCGCAGACGAGGCTGTGAACCGATTTGTGTTCTGGACCCAGTTGTTGGGTTCTTTGCAAAAGAGCTCGGTACAAACCGAAGCGAGCGAGTCTGGGGCAAAGCCCGACAACGTGTATTGCGTGAACTTTCAGGGTTGGGGCGGCAATATTGGCGTATTCAAACTGCTGGAAAGCGAGGTGCTGCAACCCATGCGCTTGGCTGGCTTGGCTTTTAACTGGGTGCTGTTGGGCAACCATGGCTGGAAAACTTTAAGAAGCAACTGGATGAACCGATTCAAGTTTTGGCAAAACAAGCCTGACTGGGCTGTGCTGGGAGAACCTGAAATGCAGGAGGGGCCCACTGAGGAAGACCTGCAAGCTGCGTGGCAACAAGGCCAGCGCGACCAAGACAGCATTCAGGCCGAATGGGAGGGGCGGTGATGAATACCACTACCGTTGAGCACCGGGTTCGTACCCCTCGCCCGCAAGTTGAAGCGGTGCTTCGCAGCCAGGGCATGCACCCCTTGATGGCGCGCCTGATGGCAGCGCGGGGTGTGGATTCTCAAGCGGAAGCTGAAACCAGGCTCGCTGATTTGATTCCACCTTCGCAGCTCAAGGGCATTGACCAAGCCGCAGAAATTCTTGCAGACGCACTGGAGGCCGGTGCCCGCATTGTTGTGGTGGGCGATTACGATTGCGACGGCGCCACCGCAACCGCAGTGGGCGTGCGCGGCTTGCGCATGCTTCTGCAAAGCCTGGGTGCAGATGAAGAAGCTGCCAAATACCACATTGATTTTTTGGTGCCCAATCGCTTTGAATACGGTTATGGGCTAAGCCCTGAAATCGTTCAATTGGCTGCGCAGCAGTTTGAACCTGATTTGCTGGTGACCGTGGACAACGGCATTGCCAGCGTGGAAGGTGTGAACGAAGCCAATGAACTGGGCATCGGCGTGATCGTGACCGACCACCATTTGCCTGGCGACCAATTGCCGCAAGCGCTCGCCATTGTGAACCCCAACCAGCCCGGTTGTGAGTTTCCAAGCAAATCAATCGCTGGCGTGGGCGTGATGTTTTATGTGTTGCTGGCCACCCGTGCTGTTTTGCGCGAGCGTGGCGTGTTCGATGCCGCCAGCCAACCGCGCATCGATGCACTGCTTGATTTGGTGGCGCTTGGCACCGTTGCCGACGTGGTCAAGCTGGATGCCAACAACCGCCGCTTGGTGGCGCATGGTTTGCAGCGCATTCGCGCAGGCCGCGCCCAGCCTGGCATGTTGGCCTTGTTTCATGAAGCCAGCCGTGACCCGCGCAAAGCCACCGCGGCCGACATGGGATTTGCCTTGGGCCCCCGCCTGAATGCAGCAGGCCGGCTGGCCGACATGGCCATTGGCATTCGAACGCTGCTGGCCGACGACGCGGGCGAGGCCAGCGCACTGGCCGCCCAGCTGGGCAAAATGAATGAAGAACGCAAGCGCATTGAAGCCGACATGAAACGGGATGCGCTGGAAGACATTGAAAAATTCATCAGTCAAGACGAACCCGCCGCAGGCATTGTGGTGGCGCACAGCACTTGGCACCAAGGCGTCATAGGCATTCTGGCTTCTCGCATCAAAGAACGCCTTTACCGCCCAACCATTGCATTGGCCCCGGGCGATGATGGTTTCTGGAAAGGCAGTGGTCGTTCCGTGCAGGGCGTGCATCTGCGTGATGTGCTTGATTTGGTGTGCAAGCGCCTGCCCGAGGGCAGCATGCCCAAGTTCGGTGGCCACGCCATGGCCGCTGGCCTGACGATCGCCGAAGAGGCCATTGATCAATTCAAGATTGAATTTGCCAAGGCCATTCTGGATTTAAGCGATCCCAGCGCGCTGACGCAGGTGGTTGAAACTGATGGTTCCATTCCGGCTGATTACATCGCGGCCAGCGCTGCGGACTTGCTGGAAACACAGGTGTGGGGGCAGGGCTTCCCGGCACCTTTGTTTTGTGATGAGTTTGAGGTACTTGAACACCGTCTGCTGAAAAACGCGCACAGCAAGTTCACCCTGCGCCGCGACGGCAAAACCTTTGTGGCCTTGCGCTGGCGTGCAGTGGAGGCACTACCCGCCAAAGTGAAACTGGCTTACCGGTTTGAACGCGACACGTTCACCGGCGGCGATGCGGTGCAAATCATTGTGGAGCATGTGTTGTAGGGCGGCTTGCGTTACAATATCGGGTTACGCACATTGAATTTGTTAGAGAAACATGGAAGCCGAACGCCTGAATGCCATCATCAACGCCCTGACTGACCTTGCCGACCGCGCAGGCCAGTTGCGGAGGTATCTTTGACGTCGACCGCAAGGCCGAGCGACTCACGGTAGTTGACGCCGAACTGGAAGACCCCAACGTTTGGAATGACCCCAAACACGCTCAAGAGCTTGGCAAAGAAAAAAAGATGCTGGACGGCGTGGTGGTCACCATGAACACCGTGCAGTCGAATATCAGCGATTCCAAAGAGCTGGTAGAGATGGCCGAGGCCGAAGGAGACTTCGACACCTTGGAAGCCATTGAAGGTGAAGTGGCTGAATACGAGAAAGTCATTGCGGATCTGGAATTCCGTCGTATGTTCAGCAACCCAGCCGACCCGGCCAATTGTTTTATCGACATCACCGCTGGTGCGGGTGGCACCGAAGCCCAAGACTGGGCGAGTATTTTGCTGCGTCAGTACCTGCGCTATTGCGAACGCAAAGGCTTCAAAGTTGAGGTGATGGAACAATCCGACGGCGATGTGGCAGGTATCAAATCAGCCACCGTCAAAGTGGAGGGTGAATATGCTTTCGGCTATTTGCGCACCGAAACTGGTGTGCATCGCCTGGTTCGAAAATCACCATTCGATTCCTCCGGCGGTCGCCACACTTCTTTTGCGTCGCTTTTCGTGTATCCCGAAGTGGATGATTCTTTCGAAATCGAGATCAACCCGGCCGATGTTCGCACCGACACCTACCGCGCCAGCGGAGCAGGTGGTCAGCACATTAACAAAACCGATTCCGCGGTTCGCTTGACCCACATTCCTACCGGCATTGTGGTGCAGTGTCAGAACGACCGTTCCCAGCACCGCAACCGCGATGAAGCCTGGGGCATGTTGAAAGCCAAATTGTACGAGTTCGAGATGCGCAAGCGCATGGCCGAGCAACAGGCTTTGGAAGACACCAAAACCGATGTGGGCTGGGGTCATCAAATTCGCAGCTACGTGCTAGACAACAGCCGCATCAAAGACCTGCGCACCGGTGTGGAAATTTCCAACACCCAGCGTGTACTGGACGGCGACCTCGACCCATTCATTGAAGCCAGCTTGAAGCAAGGTATCTAAACCATGAACGACAAAATACAAGCCGCTGGCGACGAATTGCCAGTGGACGAAAATCAGATTATTGCCGAACGCCGCGGCAAGCTGGCCAAACTGCGCGAGAAGGGTCAACCTTTCCCCAACAGCTTCAAACCTGAACACCGCGCTGCCGATTTGCATGCCCACTATGGTTTGCTCGACAAAGAAACACTCGATCCGCAGGGCATTGAAGTATCTGTGTCTGGTCGCATGATGTTAAAGCGCGTGATGGGCAAGGCCAGTTTTGCAACAGTGCAAGACGGCACTGGCCGCATTCAGTTTTACATCAACAACGAAGGCGTGGGCGAAGACGTTCACGGCGAATTCAAGCACTGGGATTTGGGCGACATCATTGCTGCCAAAGGCAAGCTGTTCAAAACCAACAAAGGTGAGTTGAGCGTGCATTGCACGGAAATCCACTTGTTGGCCAAAAGCCTGCGCCCTTTGCCTGACAAATTCCACGGCTTGGCTGATCAGGAAATCAAGTACCGTCAGCGCTACGTGGATTTGATCGTGTCCGAGCAAACACGCGACACCTTTGTTGCGCGCTCAAGAGCCATGTCATCGGTTCGCAATTTCATGGCCGACCACGGTTTTCTGGAAGTGGAAACGCCCATGTTGCACCCCATTCCTGGTGGCGCATCGGCCAAGCCTTTCATTACCCACCACAATGCACTGGACATGGAAATGTACTTGCGCATTGCGCCCGAACTGTATTTGAAGCGCCTGATTGTGGGCGGTTTCGAGCGTGTGTTCGAGATCAATCGCAATTTCCGCAATGAGGGTGTCAGCCCACGCCACAACCCTGAATTCACGATGATGGAATTCTATGCGGCGTACTGGAACTACCGCGACTTGATGGACTTCACCGAGCAGGTGATTCAACACGCCGCCACCACTGCGACCGGCAGTGCGAGGTTGACTTACCAAGGCCGCGAACTGGACTTGTCCAAGCCGTTTGCACGCCTGACGATTGTTGAGGCGATTCAGAAATACTTCCCGGAATATAGTACGGAAGACTTGCAGAACATTGACTACCTGAAAAAGGCCTTGGCCAAGAAGGGTGTGCATGTGGACAAAGAGCCTGCGCTGAAAAACGCGGGCATCGGTGCATTGCAGTTGGCCTTGTTTGAAGAAACGTCTGAAAGCCTGTTGTGGGAACCCACCTTCATCGTGGACTACCCGGTTGAAGTGTCGCCCTTGGCGCGTGCCTCGGATGCCAATTCACAAATTACCGAACGGTTTGAATTGTTCATCACTGGCCGTGAAATTGCCAACGGTTTTTCTGAGTTGAACGATCCAGAAGACCAAGCCGACCGGTTCAAAAAGCAGGTTGAGGCCAAAGAAGCGGGCGATGATGAAGCCATGTTCTTTGATGCTGACTTCATTCGTGCGCTTGAATATGGCATGCCACCCACTGGTGGTTGCGGCATTGGTATCGACCGTTTGATGATGCTGATTACCGATAGCCCCAATATTCGCGATGTGATTTTGTTTCCGCATCTAAGGCGCGAAGATTAATCAAGTTTGACTCACCGTGCATGCGTGTTTACAGCACCGTGCGCGGTTTGTATTCGACGCATGTGTTAGTTCTCCCAACGTGTAAGTCCACCGCACGTGTTCCACCATCCCGCCTTGGCGGGCTTTTATCCCTTCTTGATTGCTGGCTCGGTTCATGCGAAACGCAAAAGCGTGTTCGCATCGATTGCTTGCGCAATCGCCCCTCGCTGCCCATCAAGCCGGAAGCCCACCTGAAATCGGCGGAACGGCGCGACACATGCAGCGAACCTTTGTCTGGTGACACACAACTGAGCATTTAATTTGCTTACTGTGGTCATGCCATTACACTGAGCATCCAGAATATTTCCCGGCTCACTATGCGTCGTTCAGCCTTTTTTGTGTTCGTTGCTTCCCTTCCGATTGTTTCTGCATGTTCCGCGTTTGATCAACGACTATCAACTCAACTGTTTGTGCATTCGAAAACAACATGCGAGTTGACATTCAAATCTCATGAAGTGCTAATCATCGAGAATTTTTGCGACACTGATCAGAGACCAATCTTAATCAAGACGGCTGATCACGAAATCAGGTCTGACTGGATCGATGAACGGACTAGCCGCTTTCTCTTTCAGGAAGGTTGCGCCAGTTCAGATGAATGTTTCTATGAGCTGAGTACAAACGAAGTCGGGGTGCGTGGCCGCTTCTCATATCGAATCAATATGACAGAAGGTGAATACAGCTTCGAAGTCGATAAGTCTGGACAGTCGAAGGTGTTCAAGCAGTCATCCAAGGATATTCCGTCTTGAAAGGATTATCACAGGCTTTTTTAAGTCTCTGCGCATGTCGCTTCATCTCGCCGATTTCAGGTGGGCTGCCCGCTTGATGCACAGCGAGGGGCGATTGCGCAAGCAATCGATGCGAAGACGCTTTTGCGTTTCGCATGAACCGAGCCAGCAATCAAGAAGGGATTCAAGCCCGCCAAGGCGGGATGAAGCGACATGCGCAGAGGCAATCAAGAAACTGGCGATGTCTAAAAAACCGTCACCGCCACCTTCAAGGTATGTTCCCCGCCACCATGCACCACACCCCGCATCGGCGGCACATCCGCGTAGTCTCGCCCAACTGCCACAGTCACATACCGGGTATCCGGCAACTGGTTGTTGGTCGGATCGAAGTCTACCCACCCTACATCAGGACCACACCACAGTGAAACCCAGGCGTGGCTGGCATCAGCACCCAACAGCTTGGGTTGCCCTGGCGGTGGTTCGGTCAGCATGTAGCCGCTTACATAGCGGGCTGAAAGCCCCAGCGAGCGAAGCACGCCCAACATTACATGCGCGAAGTCCTGGCAAACGCCCTCGCGGCTTTGCATGACCTCCTCAACCGTGGTCTGGATGGTGGTGGAACCACTCTGGTAGCTGAATTCCCGAAAAATACGCTGCATCAAGGCCTGCCCGGCGTGCACCACCTGGCGCCCGGGCCAGAAATCTAGACTGCCGTAATCGCGCAGCGAATCGAGCAAAGGCACATGCTTGGATTCAAACCTGAACTGGTAATCGTCAGAAATTGCCTGGCCAGCCTGGTAGCGCAGCTGGTCCACCAACTCATTCCAGCTTGGACTGATCAAATCGTCAATTGGCCCTGTGTGTAAAAAGCTGCTCACCTCGACTTCGCTTTCGCTGTGCACTTCGAGGTGATCGTGTGGGTAATTCATCTCGAAGTGATGAACGACATTGCCGAATGCATCGGTGTTGCTTTGTACGGTCGACGGGTTGGGGCGAATTTTCAAGGTGTGCGAAATCAGCCTTTGACCCTTGCGCAAAGGCCCGGCTTCCATGCCTTCGCCTTCTTGCGGCTGCAAAATGCAAATTTGCTGCGAACATTCCGCAGGCTGTTGATAGTCGTAGTCAGTGACATGGGTCACCTTTCTTCTTTCCGAGAAGGGCATTGATTTATCTTCCCTGAATGACCTGGTCGGGCAACTCTGCCAGTCTGAAATATTGGGCACCCACCAGGTCTGAAACCTTGTAGGCCGTGTCGAGTAAATCTTGCAACCAGGCGCGTAATTTGCGCCCGGTATCGGCCGGGAAGGGCGGTTGCAGTCCCTCCAGGCTCAGGCCGTCCGGCATGTCGCCATTGCGGTACACGCTGTTAAACAGTTGTCGAATCTGGCTGGTGTCGCCGGGCAAGCGGTCAATCACAATGTCCAGCTTATACAGAATTCGGCGAATGGCATAGGGCGCATCTTCGTCAAAGATCAACAAGTCGAGCGTGGGCAACCACTCAAAGCGGTGTTGATAACGCGACCTGTAGGTAATGGTGCTGTCCGCCAATGCAATGGCCAAAGCCAAGCCGTGCTCGCCAGCACGCCCCGGCATGCTGGTCAGTGACAGCAAACAATCGCAGGCACCGCACAGGCGTTCAAGTTGGCGACCCAGCTGCAAAAAGCGCCAACCGTTGTCGCGGGTCATGTGATCGCTTTGCTCGCCGTGCATGGCCAGCAAATACAACTGAACCTGCTCCAGCGAAGCGGTGGGCAAGCTGCGTTGAAAACGTACCCACTCAGGCTCGATCAGCACTTTGGCGCAGTCGTTCAGCAATCGCCAGTGCCCGCTGCTCAAGCGCTCCCGCAATTGGCCAGCCACATTGGCCAAACCATTCAATTGCCCAGCAAGGCCCACAGCTGCGGGTTCATCTACACCAGTTTTGTACCAAAGCCTCTCGAGAATATTGGCCTCAAGTTCATCTTGGGTCAGTGGTTCGGCCGGGTCAAACTCGGTACTCAATCCTTGCTTGCCGCACAATTCATGCAACAAACCCAAGGTCGTGGTGTCGAGGTATTCTTCTTCGTTCAGCAACAATTGAGCGCGCATCAACAGGCGCAATGAAAAACTGGCCCGCTCGGTGTAACGCCCAAGCCAGAACAAATGCTCTGCAGCCCGGCTAGACACTGGCCTGCGCAACGCCTGCAAATCTTTGGCTTGCAGTTTTTCTTTCAGGTTGGTGGTGCGTTCGACAGGTTCGCCGCTGCGCACCCAAGTGTCCAGGCTGGTGCCGCCTTTTTGCATGCTCACAATGCCGTGTTGGTCACCGGCCACGCGGGTCAGCCCACCCGGCATCACGGTGTAGTTGCCCTGTCCATCGGTCACGGCAAACAGGCGCAGCATCATGGCTCGTTCTTCAATACCGCCAGCACCGGTCCAGATCGGTACGCGCGAAAGCGGTATCAATTCCTGAAGGGTGTATTGCGAGGGTCGCTGACTGATTTTGGATAACCAGGCCCGCTTTTCTATTTCATCCAGCTCCGAGCCCATGATGGAATCCATGGTGCGTCCACGGCGGTTTGGCCCGGTCGATTTGATCACCAGGTTGTTCAGCCGTTCGCTGGCCTGTGCCCATGCAGGTGATTCGCCGCACCACCAGCTGGGAACGCTGGGCAACAGCAAATCTTCTTGAAGGTAGTGTTGGCCGAGCCCCGGCATAAAGCCGTGTATGGCCGGGCTTTCCAACCAGCCAGCGCCGGGCATATTGGCCATAACAACACCACCGGTGCGAATGGCCTGCAACAGGCCAGGCACGCCCAGTTGGGAATCCTCGCGCAGCTCGAGCGGGTCGAGCCATTGGTCATCCGTTCTGCGAATCAATCCATCGATTGGCTCAAGTCCATTCACGGTTTTTAGAAACACATTGTTGTTGCGCACAGTCAGGTCGCTGCCTTCAACCAGCGAGATACCCAGGTAACGCGCAAGGTAGGTGTGTTCAAAGTAAGTTTCGTTGTACGGGCCAGGGGTCAGCAGGGCAATGCGTGCATTTTCACCCTTGGGCGAAAGCCTGCGGATACCATCGATGTAGTCTCGGTAAAAACCGGCCAAATGCTGAATGTGCATTTCTCGAAAGCCGCGCGTAAAACTGCGCGAAATACTCAGACGATTCTCAAGTGCATACCCAAGCCCGGAGGGAGCCTGCATGCGATGGGTGATCACCCACCATTTGCCATCCGGGCTGCGGCCGAGATCGAACGCCACCATGTGCAGCCACACCTTGTTAGGTGGTTCCGTGCCTTGCATTTGCGGCAAGTAGCCTGAATGCCCAAAGACCAGGTCTGCAGGGAGCAGACCTTTGGAAAGCAATTCGCGCTTGCCATACACGTCGGCCATCATCGCATTCAACAGGCGCGCGCGCTGGGCAATGCCTGTTTGCAGCACCGCCCAATCGGCCTGATCAATAATGAAAGGCAGCAAGTCGAGCGACCAGGGGCGTGAAGTGCCCTGTGCGTGGTCGGCGTACACATTGTAGGTAATGCCGTTGTCGCGAATTTGCTTGGCCAGCGCGTTTAATTTGCTGTCCAGGTGATCACTAAGCCCGGTGGTGGGCAATCGGCTGACAAAATCTGCCCAGGCTGGGCGCAGAACACCTTTGACCGCCAGCTCGCTGTAGTACGCGCTGGTGCCTTGAAGGATGCTCTGCTGCCAGGGCACCTCGACATTTGCTAGGGTGGTGTTCGGGTTCGCGCTCAAAGCGGTCACTGCCTAAAGTTCGGTGCCCTATTGTAAATGCCTAACACCATCTTAGGTCTAGTGTGATGGGGAACTCGGGTCTTCCACTTGGGCTTTTTACACTAACCTTGCCATGGGTATGGCCCATGCGGAAGAAGCGGGTTAGGCGCCGGCTTTCTGCTTCGAAGGCATTCACCGGGAATAGGTCATAATTGCGCCCACCCGGGTGGGCCACATGGTACTGGCAACCACCCAGGCTGCGGCCATTCCATGTGTCGATCAAATCGAACACCAAGGGGGTGTGTACGCCAATGGTGGGGTGCAGGGCATTGGGTGGTTGCCAGGCCCGGTAGCGCACGCCAGCCACGTATTCGCCCTCGGTGCCCGTGCTGTGCAGGGGCACTTTTACACCATTGCAGGTCAGGGTGTAGCGTTCATCGACAAAGTTTTTTACTTTCACTTCCAGGCGTTCAAGTGAAGAATCGACATACCGCACAGTGCCACCGGGCGCGCCTTCCTCGCCCAATACGTGCCAGGGCTCCAGGGCGCTGAATAACTCCACCTCAACACCACGGCTGGAAAAGTCGCCCATCTTCGGAAAACGGAACGCAAAGTGCGGTGCAAACCAGTCCAGTTGAAACGCAAACCCGGCAGCATTCAGGTCAGCCACCACATCCGCAATGTCGTTTTTGACGAAGGTGGAGAGCATGAACTGGTCGTGCAGGCGTGTGCCCCATTTCACGAGCCTCGCCGTGTAAGGTGTTTTCCAGAATTTCGCAATCAGGGTGCGCAGCAGCAGTTGCTGCGCAAGGCTCATTTGCGCATTGGGTGGCATCTCGAATGCACGCAACTCAAGCAGGCCCAGGCGTCCTGTGGAGGTGTCGGGGCTGTACAGCTTGTCAATACAAAATTCGCTGCGGTGGGTGTTACCCGTCGAATCGATCAAAATGTTGCGCAAAAGGCGGTCGATAATCCACGGCGGCGGGTTGCCTCCATGCTTTTGCATTTGCCGATCCAGCTCAGTGAGTGCCAGTTCAAGTTCGTGAACCTGATCGCTGCGTGCTTCGTCTACGCGCGGGGCCTGGCTGGTTGGGCCAATAAATAATCCTGAGAACAAATACGACAAGCCTGGGTGGTTGTGCCAATAACGCAGCAGGCTGCCCAGCAAATCAGGGCGGCGCAAAAAAGGGCTGTGTTCGGGGGTTTCACCGCCCATCACGAAATGGTTGCCTCCACCCGTGCCGCTGTGCCTGCCATCCAGCATGAATTTCTCGGTAGAAAGGCCAATGAGTCGCGCTTCCTCATACAAATTCGTGGTCAGGTGCAATAGTTCACCCCAGCTTTTGCTAGGTTGAACATTCACCTCCAGCACGCCTGGGTCGGGTGTAACTTGCAACATGGTCATCCGCTTGTCACGTGGTGGCGGGTAACCTTCCAAAATCACTGGCTGGCTCATCGCATCTGCGGTGTCTTCAATTCTGGCTACCAGTTCAAGATAATCGTCGAGTACTTCGAGTGGGGGCATAAACACATACAAATGTCCGTTGCGTGCCTGCACACACATGGCGGTACGCACAATGTGTGTGGCCGATTCTTTCAATACAGGGGCCTTGTCATCGGCCACACCGGCTGCACTGGCTTTAGTACCGGGTTTTTGTAAAGCCACGCGCGCAGGTGCAGGAGGTGCGAACGGGTCAGCAGGAATGGTGTACGGATAGTCCTTTTTGGCCACCCAGGGTTGTGAATCCAGCGGCAGGCGATAGCCCATGGGCGAATCGCCAGGAATCAGGTACATACGTTCGTCGCGCAAAAACCATCGCCCTGTGCGCCATTGTCCCTTTTCGGATTGAATGGGCAGGCAGTAACCCACTTCTTCGGTCAAACCTTGTGTGAACACCTTGTTCAGGCGCTTGCGCTCAAGTGGGTCGTCCAGCCTCGAATCGAACGGGTCCACATTCACAGGCAGTTTGCGCTCGCGCCACATGTAATACCAAGCGTCTTCGAAGCCGGGCATGACATACCGTGGGTGCAAGCCCAAACGGCTGCACAACCCTTCCATAAACTGTTTGGCGGTGGCCTTGTTGGCTTTGCCATTGGCTTGTTCATGGCTGAGCAGTGTCGGATTTTTCCAGATTGGTTCGCCACTTTTAAGCCAGTAAAGCGAAAGCGCCCAGCGTGGCAACTGTTCACCGGGGTACCACTTGCCTTGCCCAAAGTGATACAGGCCGCCCTTGCCATAATATTTGGCGAGCTTATTCAGCATCTTGATGCCGTAATCGCGTTTGGTCGGGCCCAGTGCATCAATATTCCACTCAGCAGCACCCCGGTCTGTGTTGGCCACAAAGGTGGGTTCGCCACCCATGGTCAGCCGTACATCCAGTGCGTCAAGTGCTTTGTCTACTTCGAAGCCCAGTGCTTCAATGCCTTTCCATTGCTCATCAGAATAAGGTTTGCTGGTGCGTGGCGATTCATACACGCGCTGCACGCTCATTTCATGTTCAAACTCAACTTCACATTCATCCAGCGTGCCGGTGATGGGTGCTGCGCTGCCGGGTTCGGGCGTGCAGGCCAATGGGATGTGGCCCTCTCCGGCCAATAAGCCTGAAGTGGGGTCGAGGCCAATCCAGCCAGCACCGGGCAAATACACTTCGCACCAGGCATGCAGGTCAGTGAAATCTTTCTCTGGGCCATCGGGGCCGTCGATGGCTTTGACGTCGCTGGTCAGTTGAATCAGGTAGCCCGAGGCAAACCTGGCCGCCATGCCCAGTCTGCGGAAAATTTGTACCATCAGCCATGCGGTATCTCGGCAGGAACCAGAGCCATTGCTCAGTGTTTCATCGGGTGTTTGTACGCCTGGCTCCATGCGGATCAGGTACTTGATTCGCTTTGCCAAATCCTGGTTCAGGCCCACTAGAAAATCAATGGTTTTAACCCGGCTCAAGTTCATCTCGGCCATGTAGGCGTTAAAAGCCTTTCCCGTGTGGCAGGGCACCAGGTAAGGCGCCAGTTCCTGGTCCAAGGATGCATCGTATTTGAACGGAAAAAATTCGGCCGCTTCTTCGAGGAAAAAATCGAAGGGATTCAGCACCGACATTTCGGCTACCAGATCCACTGCAATTTCCAGCATCTCGGTGCGCTCTGGAAATATCAAGCGCCCCATGTAATTGCTTTGAGGGTCTTGTTGCCAGTTGATGAAGTGGGTTTGCGGCAACACCTTCATGCTGTAGGAGAGAATGCGCGTGCGACAGTGTGGGGCCGGGCGTAAACGCACCACTTGGGGGCCCAGGTTGATCAAGCGATCGTAGCGGTAGCGTGTAATATGGCGCAGAGCAACGTGAATAGACACTGTGTAATCCCAAAAATGAAGCCGAACAAACAAAACCCGTTTACGGCATGGAGAGAAGCATGAACCATGCCGAAGAAATCTGGAAAACTTTGGTGCGCGCCACGGTGGACAAAAAACACCCTTGGCGTGTCGTGGGTTTCAGCACGGCAGGCCTGAAAGGTCCCCAAGTGCGCTCGGTCATCTTGAGGGCAGTAAACACGGACGATCATCAACTGGTGTTTTACACCGATCGTCGAAGCCAGAAAATGGCCGATATTGCTCACGATTCACGTGTGGCGCTTTTGTTTTGGAACCCACGCAGCAACACCCAGCTTCGAGTATGTGGCATTGCAGCGCCGCAGACCAGTGAATTGATTGTGAACAGTCTTTGGGCGCGTATCCCCGAATATGCCCGAAAAGACTACGCAACCCTGAGCGCCCCCGGTGACGCACTCACTGAGGGCGATCTGGTTTACGACTTTGATACAGCGCGTGCCAACTTTGTGGTGTTGAACGTGAAGGTGTTGAGTTTGGAACTGCTGGAATTGAAACGGGAGGGACATTTACGGATTGGTTTCGATCTTGACTCGGATGGTCGCTGGTTGGCACGTGGCCTGGTGCCCTGAAATGCTATGCTTCCATCACCCGAATAGACAGGAAACGTGGATTGTGAATATTGTACCTACCCCAGTAACAGCAGCCTTGGCCGGGGTTTTTTCGGCTATTTTCTGGCCCATCTTGTGGAACAAGTTTGGTGGAGCAGGTGCCGCAGGCAGTATAGAGCTGATTGTGGGCACTTTGCTGATTATCGCCCTGCCGGCGCATGCTTTTGTTGTGGGCTTTGGGCGCAGCCTGAGTGCCAGGGCAATAGACAAACCAATGATTCAACGAGCAGGCATGTGGTTGCTCGCGGCAATCCTGACTGCGTTGCTGGGCGGCTGGCTGGATTGAGAATCTGCCTGGCTATGTCAAGCACTACCGGCAATTGCAACTTTCATTTGCTATGCTGAAACATTAATTTTTTTGAACAAGCAGCGAGCGAAGCGAGGTCATTGCAATGAGCGACACAAAATACACACCACCCAAGGTTTGGGTGTGGGACAAGGAAAGCGGTGGTAAGTTTGCCAATATCAATCGCCCCATCGCAGGCCCTACTCACGAGAAGGCATTGCCCGTAGGCCAGCATCCCTTGCAGCTTTATTCACTGGCCACGCCCAATGGCGTGAAGGTGACTGTGATGCTCGAAGAATTGCTGGCTCTTGGTCACACAGGTGCTGAATACGACGCCTGGTTGATCAATATTTCCAACGGCGACCAGTTCAGCAGTGGCTTCGTGGAAGTGAATCCCAACAGCAAAATTCCTGCGCTGCTGGACCGCAGCACCAACCCCGCCACGCGAGTATTTGAGTCGGGGTCGATCCTGTTGTACCTCGCCGAGAAGTTCAAGGCATTCTTGCCCACCGACCCAGCCAAACGGACAGAAACCTTGTCGTGGCTGTTCTGGCAAATGGGCAGTGCGCCCATGCTGGGTGGTGGTTTCGGGCACTTTTACGCCTATGCACCCGAGAAATATGAGTATCCAATCAACCGTTATGCGATGGAAGTGAAACGACAATTGGATGTGCTGGATCGTCAGCTGGCCGACCACGAGTACATTTCTGGCAGCGAATACACGATTGCGGACATGGCCATTTGGCCTTGGTACGGTGCCTTGGTCACCAACAAGGTGTACGAGGCTGCCGAGTTTCTGGAGGCCCACACATACACCAATGTGCTGCGCTGGACCCATGAAATTGCCAAACGGCCAGCGGTTATTCGTGGGCGAATGGTGAATCGCGCTTGGGGTGAGCCCAATGAGCAGGTGCTTGAGCGGCACAGTGCCAGCGATTTCGACGGCAAAGCCATTTAAAGGCGGCTGGCTGGGGCACAATGTGCCCTTTCTGTTTTATGGACAGTGGAGTTTTATGGTGTACAAGCTTGTGTTTGCATTGGTGGTAGCTGGTTTGGCGGGTTGCGCGTCAACCCATGATTTGTCCAAAGGCAGCAACATGCTGGGCGGTGGTTACAAACAAGAGGAAATGGGTCCAGGCCTGTTTTATATTTACGCTCGCTCAAACCACGCCCCTTGGACCAATCTTGAGGCCGCCCGAACAACTTGGCGTACCGGAGCGGAGCGGGCTTGCGCGTCTGCTGAATATGATGAACTCGCCATTGAAGAAAACGAGAAAGACACCGGCCTGCAAAACAGCAGCGGCGTGCGTTACCTTGTCACTGAGCGAACCGGGTATGCCAAATGCGACTCATCGACGTTAAACAGCGCAGAGATCAATCAAATTATCGGAAAGGACTCGGCAGTTCGATAATCACCGGGGAGAGTGAATGCGTTTGTTCAGCGCGATTTTCGTTGTGTGCTTCATGTTGGTAAGCACCGTGCATAGCGCATCTACACCCGTGGTGCATGAACGACAGGACTGGAAAACATTTTTCGATCAGCACGACGCTGTGGGCACGCTCGTCGTGTTGGACCAACGCAGCGCCAATCCTGTTTTCCAGGTCTATAACCCGAAGCGTGCCAGCACCCCTTACCTGCCAGCCTCCACTTACAAAATTCCTCATGCCTTGTTTGCACTGGAACACGGTGTGGTGAAAGACGAGTTTCAGGTTTTTAAGTGGGATGGAAAGAAGCGCGATTTCGACGTGTGGAATTCTGATCACAATTTGCGCTCGTCCATGCGGGGCTCTGTGGTGTGGGTGTATCAGTGGATAGCGCAACAAATTGGTGAACAAGCCGCCAAAACCTACCTTGAAAAAGCAGGCTACGGCAACGCAGACCCCAGTGGTGGAAAAGACGGTTACTGGCTGGATGGAAACATTCGAATCAATGCTTTTGAGCAAATCAGTTTTCTACAAAAACTGTATGCGAACAGTTTGCCTTTCCGGGTAGAACACCAGCGCCTTGTGAAAGACATCATTATTGTCGAGGCTGGGCGAGACTGGATACTGCGTGCAAAAACAGGCTGGGAGGGCAGCTTTGGCTGGTGGGTCGGTTACGTTGAATGGCCAAACGGCCCAGTATTTTTTGCGTTGAACATCGACACGCCCGGGCGCATGAGCGATCTACCTAAGCGAGAAGCGATTACTCGTGCGGTGCTTCAGTCAATCAGGGCTTTACCCCAACCATGAAATGCCTATGTGCCTTGATCAGACCGCTGTATATTGAATGACAAACTCACTGGAGCGGAAATTGGTAATCAAATGGATGACCATTTTTTTTCTGCTCTCCAGCCTGTTGCAAGGTTGCGCTTTGCCCCAGTTGAGCGATCGCACTCAATCCAGCGCACTCAGCCCACAACTGGCCAGCGAAACGACACTTGGAAAATCCCTGGCTGGGCGATTGGCACAGAATCCGGGCAAGGCTGGCATTTACCCCATTCAAGATCCCAAGCAGGCCTTTGCCAGCCGTGTTGCATTGGCACGCGCTGCGCAGCGAACCATCGATATTCAATCGTATTTGTGGCACAACGACACCACCGGCACCTTGATGTTGAATGAGTTGTTCGCAGCGGCAGAACGCGGTGTACGCGTGCGTTTGTTGCTTGACGACAATGGGATCACAGGCCTGGACAATCAATTAAATCGAATTGATCGCCACCCGAACATTGAAGTACGTTTGTTCAACCCATTTGTTATTCGCAATCCCAAGTGGTTGGGTTATTTCACTGACTTCTCCCGCGTCAATCGGCGTATGCACAACAAGTCATTCACCGTGGACAATATGGTGACCATCTCCGGCGGTCGCAACATCGGCGATGAATATTTCGGTGCCACTGATGCAGAATTGTTCACCGATCTCGACATGCTGTGTGTTGGCGCGGTGGTTGATGCTGTGTCTCGCGATTTCGATTTGTACTGGAAAAGTGATTCTGCTTATCCTTCGAGCAAAATTCTATTGCCCACCGAACCCACAGTGCTGGATCAACTCGACAGCGAGAAGTTAAGCGCAGAGCAGCAGGAGCGTGCTGCGGTTTACACGACACAGGTTCGTGAATCGGTGTTTTTGCAGGAATTTTTGAGCGGAAAATTACCTCTGCAGTGGACCGAAGTGCGCATGGTCAGCGATGACCCTGCCAAAGGTTTGGACGAAGCCAGTCGGGAGGACTACCTGGTCGCGGAGCTTCGGGATTTCATCGCCGAGCCTAAATTCAGTTTGAGTGTGGTGTCGCCGTACTTTGTCCCCACTGAGAAGGGCGTGGCTTTCTTTTCACATCTGGCCAAGGCTGGTGTGAATGTACAGATTTTGACGAACTCTCTGGAGGCCACCGATGTGGCTGCAGTCCACTCGGGTTACGCAAAAACCCGGGTGGAGTTGTTGAAAGCTGGCGTCAAGCTGTTTGAATTGAAAAGCAGTGCAGGGGTTCAAAACAAGCGGCAGGGTAAGCGTAATTCGATGCTTGGAAGTTCTGGTTCGAGCCTTCACACCAAAACTTTTTCAGTGGATGGTTCACGGGTGTTTGTGGGTTCGTTCAACTTTGACCCGCGATCAGTGAACCTGAATACCGAAATGGGCTTTTTAATACAGAGCACTGCATTGGCCACCCAGATTGATTTGGCATTTCAGGCTTTGCCAACCATGGCCTATGAGGTGCGGCTTGATGACGATGACTCGTTGGTGTGGATAGAGCGGGAGGGTGGCCAGGAAATTCGGCATGACCTGGAACCCAAGGCCACCACATGGCGCAAAATCGTCGTGTTTTTCTACTCTTTGCTGCCCATCAACGATTTGTTGTAATCAGTCCTGCTCTTCAATCCAGGTCATCTGGATGGCTTCCAGAATTTTCTCATTGGACTTTTCCGGATCGTCGTTGAAGCCGGGCAAGGCGCAAACCCACTTGTGCAAATCCGTGAAGCGAATGTATTGCGGGTCTACATCGGGATGAGCGTCAATCAGTTCCAGTGCAATGTCCAGGGTATCAGTCCATTTCATGTTGCTACTCCCTTGATCAATGATTTTCGCGTGCGTGGTTGATGGTGTACTTCGGCAATTCAACCACCAGGTCTTTGTCGGCCACTTTCACCTGGCAAGACAAACGGCTTTGTGGTGTCAAGCCCCAGGCCATGTCCAGCAAATCGTCCTCATCGTCGCTGCTTTCGGTCAGGCTGTTGAAGCCTTCCTTGATCACCACATGGCAAGTGGTGCAGGCACAGCTCATTTCGCACGCGTGTTCCAGCGCAATGCCATTGGCCAGGATGGTTTCACACAGTTGCGAGCCCGTTGGAGCTTCAAAAGTTTTGCCTTCCGGGCACAAACTTTCATGGGGCAAAATTTTAATGATGGGCATTTCTCAATCTCTCGTGTTCGGTTAATGCGCTTCTATTTCGAAGCACCGCCCAGCGTGGTGCTGACGGTTTCAATGGTTTTACCAGTCAAGGCTTTGCGAATACCCGCATCCATTCTGCGAGCAGCAAAGTCTTCGGTCAGGTGGCTCAAATCTTCAATGCCTTTTTCAATCGCGCGCAAGTCATCGGTTTGCGCCAATTCTCGCAAGGCATTCACGCTGGCATTAATCGTTTCAAGCTCGCTGGCGTCGAGCAGTTCACTGTCTTTGCCAATCGCTGCTTCAACCGATTCCACCAAACGCATGGCTTCAACTTGCTGCTCGCGAAGCTGACGTGCATTCATGTCTGCTTCGGCGAATTCAAAGCTGTTTTTCAGCATGCCTGCAATTTGATCATCGTCCAGCCCATAGGAGGGTTTCACTGTGATGTTCGCTGAAACACCTGAGCCTGTTTCCATGGCATTCACAGCCAGCAAGCCGTCGGCGTCCACCTGAAAGGTCACGCGAATGCGTGCAGCACCAGCCACCATGGGTGGAATGCCGCGCAGCTCGAATCGGGCCAGTGAGCGGTTTTCAGAGACCAGTTCACGCTCGCCTTGTACCACGTGAATGGCCATGGCGGTTTGACCGTCTTTGAATGTGGTGAATTCCTGCGCTCGCGCCACAGGGATGGTGCTGTTGCGGTTGATCACGCGTTCAGTCAAGCCACCCATGGTTTCAAGGCCAAGGCTTAGTGGAATGACATCCAGTAAAAGCAGTTCATCGTCGCTGCGGTTGCCAGCCAGGGTATCGGCCTGAATGGCGGCACCAATGGCGACCACTTCATCCGGGTTCAAATTCACCAGCGGGTCTTTGCCGAAAAATGCCTTTACTGCTTTACGAATCACGGGCATGCGGGTAGAACCACCCACCATGACCACGCCGTCAATGTCATCGATACTCAGGCCTGCATCGCGCAAAGTTTTGCGGGCGGATTGAATGGTGCGTTTCACCAAGGGCTCAACAATGGTCTCAAATTGTTCTGCGGTCACTGTTTCCGCGATGGTTTCACCGCTTTTGAACTCGACGCTGAGAAATGCGGTGTGCTCGTGGGAAATTTGCTCTTTCACACGGCGGCAGGCCATCACCAGGCGCGAACGCTGCTGCGGGTTCAGTTCCTGAAAACCGTGGGTGGCAATGAAATGGTCTGCCATGGCGCGATCGAAATCGTCACCACCCAAAGCGGAATCTCCACCTGTGGCCAGCACTTCGAACACACCGGCCTGCAAGCGCAGAATGGATACATCAAATGTGCCACCACCGAGGTCGAACACCACAAACTGTCCTTGCGCTTTTTGATCCAGACCGTAGGCTACAGCTGCAGCGGTTGGCTCGTTGATCAGTCGCAACACGTTCAAGCCAGCCAGTTGGGCTGCATCTTTCGTGGCCTGGCGTTGGGCATCGTCAAAGTAAGCGGGCACAGTTATCACAGCGCCCACCAGCTCACCACCCAAGGTGGCTTCAGCGCGTTTGCGCAAGTTGCGTAGAATGTCGGCAGACACTTCAACCGGACTTTTGGTGCCGTAATCAGTTTCAATTTCAACCATGCCGCCTGAATCTTTCACGCGGTAGGGCAGGTTCAAGCCTTGTACATCAGCATACCCGCGACCCATGAGTCGCTTCACTGAAAACACCGTGTTGAAAGGATCGGTGTCGGCACAAGCCAATGCGTCTTCACCCATGTTTTTTACTCCGGTTTCGCCATAGCGAACCACGCTGGGTAAAATGACACGGCCTGAAGAATCTGGCAAACATTCAGCACTGCCGCTTCGCACGCTGGCCACCAGCGAATGCGTGGTGCCCAGGTCGATGCCCACAGCAAGCCTGTGCTCGTGGGGCGCAGTCGACATGCCGGGTTCGGCAATTTGTAACAAAGCCATTAGCTGGCGTCCTCCAGTTGCTCCAATTTCTTGGTCAACTCAATCATGAATTTGTCGATAAACAGCAAGGCTTGCGCTGTGCCATTGGCCGCTTGCGCATTCTTCTCGCTGTCAATTTGCTGCGCAATTTGCGTCAAGCAACGTTTCTTTTCCGCGGCCACCTCATCCAGCAACTCTTCGAGTGCTTCAGCGCCGTCAATTTCTTCCAATGCTTCGCGCCATTCCATTTGCTGCATCAAGAGCGCTGGTGGCAAATTGCTCTGCTGCCCGCGTGGGTTTTCGCCGTTCAGTTCACACCAGTAGATGGCGCGCTCCATCGGGTTTTGCAAGCGCTTGTATGCTTCATTGACCCGTGTGGCCCACTGAACAGCCAAACGTTTTTCCTGTGCACTTGAATTTGCAAAACGGTCGGGATGGGTTTGACTTTGAAGGCGCAGGTAAGATGCAGAAAGGGCTGCGCTGTCCAGTGCAAACTGGCAGGGCAACCCAAAAATTTCAAAGTCATTGTCGCTGAGCTTAATTGCCGAATTAGCCATTACACAGTGAAGCTTTCACCACAGCCGCAGCGCGCCTTTTCATTCGGGTTATTGAATTTGAAGCCTTCATTCAAGCCTTCACGGGCGAAATCAAGTTCGATTCCTTCCAGATAGGGCATGCTTTTCGGGTCAACAAACAGTTTTACACCATGGGCTTCAAATACATTGTCTTCGTCGGCAACAACATCCACGAATTCAAGCTTGTAGGCCATGCCGGAACAACCGGTGGTGCGCACACCAATGCGCAAGCCAATTCCCTTGCCGCGTTTGGTCAGGAACTTGCTGATGTGGTCGGCGGCGCGTTCTGTCAATGTAATCGCCATGGTGTCAACTTCCTTCATGAATTAAGCGTGCTTCTTTTTGTAATCTTCAACTGCTGCCTTGATGGCGTCTTCAGCCAGAATGGAGCAGTGAATTTTTACAGGTGGCAATGCCAGTTCTTCAGCGATTGCAGTGTTCTTGATTTCCAAAGCCTGGTCCAGGGTTTTGCCCTTGACCCATTCGGTCACCAGTGACGAAGAAGCAATGGCTGAACCGCAGCCATAGGTTTTGAACTTCGCATCGGTGATCACACCGTCTTCACCCACCTTGATTTGCAGCTTCATCACGTCGCCGCACGCTGGTGCACCCACCATGCCAGTACCTACTTCATCGTCGCCCTTTTCGAACGAACCGACGTTGCGGGGGTTTTCATAGTGGTCTAAAACTTTTTCGCTGTATGCCATGGTACTTCTCCTCAATCTTTAAATATTTCAGTGCTCAGCCCATTGAACGGTGCTCAGGTCGACGCCGTCCAGGTGCATTTCCCAAAGAGGCGACAATTCTCGCAACTTCGCCACTTTGGCTTTCATCAATTCAATCGTGAAATCAATGTCGGCTTCGGTTGTGAAGCGGCCAATCGAGAAACGAATCGAGCTGTGCGCCAGTTCGTCGCTGCGACCCAAGGCGCGCAACACATATGAAGGTTCCAGAGAGGCCGATGTACAGGCTGAGCCTGAAGACACCGCAATGTCTTTCACAGCCATGATCAGCGACTCGCCTTCCACAAAGTTGAAACTCACGTTCAGGTTGTGTGGAACACGCTTTTCAAGATCGCCGTTCACGTAAATTTCGTCGATGGCTTTCAAGCCGTTCAGCAAGCGATCGCGCAGTGCTTTCATGCGGGGCAGTTCGCTGGCCATTTCTTCTTTGGCAATGCGGAATGCCTCGCCCATACCGACGATTTGATGGGTTGCCAAGGTGCCGGAGCGCATGCCGCGTTCATGGCCGCCACCGTGCATTTGCGCGTCGATGCGAATGCGGGGCTTGCGGCGCACATACAGTGCACCAATGCCCTTGGGGCCGTAAGTTTTATGGGCGCAGAAACTCATCAAATCGACTTTCAGCTTTTGCAGGTCGATTTCAACCTTACCAGTGGCTTGCGCGGCATCCACGTGGAAAATAATGCCTTTCTCGCGGCACAGTTCGCCAATTGCGGGAATGTCTTGAATTACGCCAATTTCGTTGTTCACGAACATGACTGAAATCAGTACTGTGTCGGGACGAATGGCGGCCTTCAATGCTTCCATGTCGACCAAACCGTTTTCCTGAACGTCCATGTAAGTGGCTTCAAAGCCATGGCGTTCCAGGTCGCGGAAGGTGTCCAGCACGGCCTTGTGTTCGGTTTTCACAGTAATGATGTGCTTACCCTTGGTTTCGCCGTAAAACAGCGCCGCACCCTTGATGGCCAGGTTGTTTGATTCAGTCGCGCCCGAAGTCCATACGATTTCGCGCGGGTCGGCATTCACCAAAGCGGCAACATCCTCGCGGGCTTTTTCAACGGCTTCCTCGGCGGTCCAGCCATAGGCATGGCTGCGGGATGCCGGGTTGCCAAAACTTTCACGCAGGAAAGGGATCATGGCGTCGGCTACGCGCGGGTCCACCGGAGTGGTGGCGCTGTAATCGAGGTAAATCGGCATCTTCATAATGTGTGTGCTCCAATCAACTGCTGTTTAATGTGTGTGCTGTGCGGCCGTGGCATTAGATGCTGTTGGCCTTTCACGAAACTGAATGGTTCGTTCCGCGTCTTTCTGTTTGTGCTTTTCAACCAGGCATTGCAAGGTTACTGAGCCCAGGTATTCCAGCATTTTCGTATTCAGGCTGCTCCAAAGGTCATGCGTCATGCACTGACCTTCATCTGTGCAGTTTTCCTTGCCGCCGCATTGCGTCGCATCCAGGGGTTCATCAACTGCCAATATCACGTCGGCTACACTGACTTCCTTCAAGGCGCGCGCAATATGATAACCGCCACCGGGCCCGCGAACGCTTTCAACCAACTCGTGGCGACGTAACTTGGAGAACAACTGCTCCAAGTACGACAGGGAAATGTTCTGGCGCTGGCTGATGCCGGCGAGCGAAACCGGCCCCGTGTCTTGCTGCAAGGCAAGATCAATCATGGCTGTGACGGCAAATCTGCCTTTCGTGGTCAATCGCATGGCATCCCTTTTTAATTCCTACTATTTTGGTCAAGTATAGCAAAGTTGACTGTTTTACTCAAGTATTCGTGGGGTTGTTTGGTCTAGGGGAAACCTTGATCTGACAAAGAAAAACCGCCAGCCAAGGCCAGCGGTTTTTGACTTCAGCGCCCGCCCATGGCGGGTTGTGCCGGTTTATGCGGCAGCGAACTGAAACACGCGCTTACGCAACACTTCCAACAAGCCTGTGCAACTGTCTTCGATGTAGTTCAGTACGGTGTCGAAACCATCGGGGCCGCCATAGTAGGGGTCGGGCACGGTGGCTTCATCGTGTTCCGTGGCGTAGCGCATCATCAACTGAATTTTGTGCGCGTACTGGCGTGGGCACTGCTGTTGCAGCAGGCTCATGTTGTCCCAGTCCATTGCCAAAATCATGTCGCTGTCGCGGAAGTCGTCCGCAGTGACCTGGCGTGAAATCAGGCCGGAAATGTCGTAACCACGCTTGGCAGCAGCAGCCACCGCGCGGGGGTCGGGCGTTTTGTCCAAATGGTAGGCATGCGTGCCGGCTGACTCAACAGAAATTTCATGGTCAAGACCCGCTTCGCTTACCATCTGCCTGAAAACGCCTTCCGCTGTTGGTGAGCGGCAGATGTTTCCCATGCACACAAACAAAACTTTGCTTTTCATATTGGCTTCCTATTGTCCTGAACCCATTAAAGTAAAACTCTTAAAACCTGTGTGGCGCGCTGCCTAACCTTGTCAGGCGCTGCGCTTGGCATCTAGCGATGTCACATTCGAATCGCCCTTGCTGCCAAACAACTGTTCTTTCAACAAACCCAGCTGGTCGCGGGCCTGGGCGGCTTTCTCAAACTCCAGGTTCTTCGCGTGATCCAGCATGAGTTTCTCAAGCCGTTTAATTTCTTTTGCCAACTGCTTCTCGCCCAGCGGTGCAACCTCCATGGCCTTGTCGGCCTTGCGTTGCCTTGAAGCATTTGGATCGAATACGCCGTCAATTAGTTCCTTGATCTGCTTGTTCACGCCCCGCGGTGTAATGCCGTTCGCCGTATTGAACTCAATTTGCTTGTTTCTGCGGCGGGTGGTTTCGCCGATCGCCAATTCCATGGAATTAGTAACCCGGTCTGCATACAGAATGGCTTTGCCGTTTAAGTTTCGGGCGGCCCGGCCAATCGTTTGAATCAAACTGCGTTCACTGCGCAAAAAGCCTTCTTTGTCGGCATCCAGTATTGCAACTAGGGACACTTCCGGAATATCCAAGCCCTCGCGCAACAAATTAATTCCAACCAGCACGTCAAATTCACCCAAACGCAGGTCGCGGATAATCTCTACACGCTCTACAGTGTCAATGTCAGAGTGCAAGTAGCGCACGCGCACGCCATTGTCGCTGAGGTAATCAGTGAGGTCTTCGGCCATGCGCTTGGTCAACGTTGTGACCAATACTCGATCGCCAGCGCGAGTTCGTTCGTGGATCTCGCTGAGCAGGTCATCGACCTGGGTGGTGGCAGGGCGCACCTCTATCACAGGGTCTATCAGCCCTGTGGGGCGCACCACTTGTTCAACCACTTGGCCAGAATGCTCTTTCTCGTAATTCGAGGGCGTGGCTGAAACAAACACTGTTTGCCGCATTTTGGACTCGAATTCTTCGAAACGCAAGGGGCGGTTGTCCATGGCAGATGGTAGACGAAAGCCGAAGTTAACCAAAGTTTCCTTGCGGGAGCGGTCGCCACGGTACATTCCGCCCAGTTGGCCAATGGTGACGTGGCTTTCGTCAATGATCATCAAGCCGTCTTTGGGCAGGTAATCGATTAGCGTGGGAGGCGGTTCGCCAGGTGCTGCGCCGGACATGTGTCGGCTGTAGTTCTCGATGCCCTTGCAAAAACCAAGTTCGGCCAGCATTTCAAGGTCGAACCGGGTTCGCTGCTCCAGGCGCTGGGCTTCGACCAATTTCCCGGTTTTTACAAAGAAATCCAGCTGTTCGCGCAATTCTTCCTTGATGGTTTCAATGGCACGCAGCACCGTGGCGCGGGGCGTTACATAGTGGCTGCTGGGGTAAATGGTGAAACGGGGCAGCTTCTGGCGAATTTTGCCGGTGAGTGGGTCAAACAACTGAATGCCATCAATTTCATCGTCGAACAGGTCGATTCGAACCGCCAATTCGGAATGTTCTGCGGGATACACATCGATGGTATCGCCCCGAACACGGAAGGTGCCGCGCGTGAAGTCCAGATCGTTGCGCTTGTATTGCATGGCGATCAAGCGCTTCAGGATATCCCGCTGGCTGAGTTTGTCGCCGTGACGAATGCTCAAAATCATGGCGTGGTAGTCGGATGGATCGCCAATACCGTAAATGCAGCTTACGGTGCCCACAATAATGGTGTCGCGGCGTTCCAGCAGGCTTTTTGTGGCCGAAAGCCGCATTTGTTCAATGTGCTCATTGATCGAGCTGTCTTTTTCGATGAACAGGTCGCGGCTGGGTACGTACGCCTCAGGTTGGTAGTAGTCGTAATAGCTGACGAAGTATTCCACCGCATTTTTCGGGAAGAATTCGCGCATTTCGGCATACAACTGGGCAGCCAGTGTTTTGTTGGGGGCCAGCACCAGAGCAGGGCGCCCAGTTTGGGCGATTACATTGGCCATGGTGAAGGTTTTGCCTGAACCCGTTACACCCAGCAGGGTTTGGAATACTTCACCGTCGTTAACGCCTTCCACCAGTTTTTCAATCGCGGTCGGTTGGTCGCCAGCCGGGGAATAGGGCTGGTAAAGCTCGAACGGACTGTTGGGGTAACTGATAAATCCAGGGGCCATGTTAAACTGCAAGTCTTGATGCGAGGCAACCACAAAGCACACAGGTTTTAGCCAATGATTAACCCAACGGGTTGAACCTTCTGGCCAATCCCGTAGAATTACGGAGTTGCATCATTGGGCTGATGGCTGCAGAAATTTCGCAGCATTTTGTGATAAGCCAATCCTGCATTATCGTCGGAAACTAGTTTTATTTCCAGACTTGACTTTTTCTTTTTTCACTCCCAGACAACGGAATCATGCTTTCAAATCGCGCACTTACGATCAAACCTTCCCCTACACTTGCCGTGACAGCCAAGGCGGCCCAACTGAA
>Ga0114984_1000137_pt1 | contig 28569 bp, 22 predicted proteins | sample Shrwel1BS1Day1_FD_96987 | JGI IMG/M metagenome (GOLD analysis project Ga0114984, IMG submission 96987) | Subsurface microbial communities from deep shales in Ohio, USA - Utica-3 well 1 S-1-Day1 | ecosystem: Environmental > Aquatic > Deep subsurface > Shale gas/oil reservoir > Produced water/Flow...
CTCAAGGTGTATCTCGATGAAGAAGAGCAGGCGCAGCTCGACAGCGAACCCTTCGCCCTCGACGGCCTGCAGCGCTTCCTGCAACTGGTAGCGCTGCAGGCCGTCGAGGGCGAAGGGTTCGCTGTCGAGCTGCGCCTGCTCTTCTTCATCGAGATACACCTTGAGGCGACGGGTGAAGAAACACTTCACCGGATCACGCAGGAACGACTGCAACAGCTCGGGCGCAAGCTGCTGCCCCTCCTCCCAGGCCGGCAGGGGCGCAGCACTTTCGCGGGCAGAGACCTGGCCATGCAGAGCTGCCCACTCGTGGGCATAACTGAACAGCTGCCCCTGGCCATCGAAGTAGCGGCGACTGAAGGGTTGCAAGGGGTGCTCGGTGGTCAGCCCGTGCAGCAGGTCGCCACCACCGGCCAGCGTCCAGGCACTGGCAAGATGGTCGCGCAACTGACCGACCAGCACGGACGGAGGGCGCTCGCTGTTGTCGCGAATGCTGCGCCCCACCCAGCTGATATACAGGCGATCACGCGCTGCCAGCAGCGCTTCCAGCAGCAGATAGCGGTCATCCTCGCGGCGCGAGCGGTCACCGGGGCGGTAATCACCGGCCATCAGGTCGAAATCCAGCGGCGCCTGGCTGCGCGGATAGTCCCCATCGTTCATGCCCAGCAGGCAGACCTGACGGAACGGAATCGCGCGCATCGGCATCAGGGTGCAGAAGTTTACCGCACCCGCGAGAAAACGCTGACTCAGCCGCCCCTGGTCGAGCTCGCCCAGCCAGGCTTCGCGCACCACCGGCAGGGTCAGAGACTCTTCCAGCGTCGCCGCCTCGCACAGCTCCAGCCAGGCATCCAGTGCATCGAGCAGTTGGGTCGTCAGTACGTCTTCACGGTCGCTCTGCGGCTGAAAGAAGTCGTCGAGCAAACTGCGCAGGCGCTCACCCCACTGCACGGGTGTGGCCGGCTCGCGCAATTGCTGCAGGTGCCGGTCGAGGCTTTCCAGCAGCCGCGTCACCGGGCCGATCAGCGCGGCATCGAGTCCGCCAATTTCGTCGTACGGCTCGATGCCGGCAAAGGCGTCGGCCGTACCCACGGCATAGCCCAGCAACATGCGCCGCAGACCGAAGCGCCAGGTGTTCTGCTCCAGATTCTCGCCCAGGCCGAGCGCCTGCCGCTGGCTCGAATCCAGCCCCCAGCGCACACCGGCGCCCTCCAGCCAGCGGCGCAGGGTGGGCAACTGCTCCTCGGTGATGGCGAAGCGCTGACGCAACGCAGCGACATCCAGCAGATCGAGAATCTCGCTGACGCTGAAGCGGCTGTCCGGCAGGCGCAGCAGGTGTTCCAGCGCGATGACCATCGGCTCCTTGCCGCGCAGCCCCTGGTCGGCCAGGGTGAAGGGAATGAAGCGCGGATCGTCACTGGCGAACTGGCCGAACACAGCCTGGATATGCGGTGCGTAGGCATTGACGTCGGGCACCATGACAATGATGTCGCGCGGCCGCAGCGTAGCGTCCTCGCTGAAACAGGCGAGCAGCTGGTCGTGCAGCACCTCCACCTCGCGCTGGGCACTGTGGGCGATATGAAAGCGCAGCGAATGATCTTTGGCCGGGTCGACGGGAGCCCAGGTGCTGCGTGTTTCCGCCAGCGGACGCAGGTCGAGGATGTCGTTCTGGAGTTGGCCGAGCAGGCTGTCCTCACTGGCCGGGCTGAACAGGTCGATACGGTCGAACTGCTCGCGGTAACGCTGCGGCTCGTCGTACTGATCCAGCAGGTTGATGTAGTCGCGCCCCTGTTTGCCCCAGGCTGCCAGCAGCGGCTGCCCGTGCTGGTGCATGTCCTCCTGTTCGAACAGACCGATCTGTACGCCCGGCCTGCCCTTGCGCTGCTGGCGACGGTACTCGTGGCGCAGCAGGTCCTTGTCCTCGACGATATCGCCCCAGTGGTGCTGACAGGGGTTGTGCACGTAGAGCATGACCTGGCTGAAGCGCGCCATGGCTGCCAGCGCCTCCAGTACCTGGGCCGGCAACGAAGAGATTCCGAAAACGGTGATGCGCCGCGGCAGTCCGGCTGGCGGCGCGTCCAGCTCGGCCAGACGGGCGACGAAGCGCGGGTGCACGCCGGCGCGGCTCTCGGCCAGATGCTGCTCGCCAACGTCCGCCAGCAGGGCGCGCCACAGCGCGGGTTGCCAGCGCGAATCGCCCTCCAGTGGCCGCTCGCCGCCGCGCGAGGTACGCAGGCGATCCTGCCCGGCGGCCCAGTCGGCCAGCCAGTCGGCGCGGTAGACCTGGTACTGGTCGAACAGATCGGCCAGACGCTCGGCCAGTTGGTGGCGCTTGCGCAGGTCCTGATCATCGGCGAGGAAGCGGCGCAGCGGAGCGAAGGCCTCCTCGGCCAGCAGGCCCGGCAACAGCCGCATCAGGCGCCAGGTCAGCGGCGCCTTGTCCAGGGGCGACTCTTGCGGAATCGCGTCCCTGCCCAACACGTTGCGATACGCCTGCCAGAGAAAGCGCGCCGGCAGGTCAACGTCCAGCGCCGCCGCGATGCCGCAGCCGTCACGCTCGGCCAGCGCCAGCTTGAGCCATTGGGCGATGCCGTTGCTCTGCACCAGCAGCACTTCGTTTTCCAGCGGCCGCAGCGGATAGCGCCGCATCCACTGCACCGCCAGCGCACGCAGCTCTTCGAGGTGATTGCCGTGAATGACGATAAGGCCGGGGGACAACTCCGGGCTGGCGGGCATCGACTGACTCCTGTCGAAAATCGAAGCGCAAGTTTGCCAGCATTTGGCGGCGAGGTGAGCCGCCGAGAGTCATGTCACGAACGATTAGGCCTGGCAGAACGCTGGATGTCCGCTCATGCGCATGCCTTACTTGAGCACCCCGAGCAGCTTCCACAATCGCCTGGATTCGGCGTCGGCGCTGATCAACTCATCCAGCAGTTCGCCAAGGGGCTGGTTACCCCACTCCACAGCCCGGCGAATGACATATGGCACCGGGCTATGCGGCTCGGTTCTAGCCAGGTAGTCAGCGATCAGCGCAAGCTGGCGGTAAGCCTGCTCACGATTGCTGGGCATACCGGCCAGAGGCAGCGCAGGCGCGCAAGCCTCGTCAGGCTGACCGTCTCTCAGGGTATCGTGCTCGGGGTCAGGTGGAGAGATGTGTTCTGACATCGGGACGAACTCCTCGATCTGCGCAAGTAGGCTGGTCAGTGTCTGGCGCAGGGCAGCAAAGCTGGGGGCGGACTCAGCCAGCCAGCCATCGCTCCAGGTTTCCAAGCGTTCAAGAGCCGCAAGCGCAGCCTGCAGGCCAAGAACAGTGGTGCGCAAATGCCCTTCGGGCGCCTGTCTCAGCTTTTCATGCAGCTTGCGATATTCCAACCGGGCCGCTTCTGCCGCCACCTTGTCCTGCTTGCTGTCACTCATTTGAACCTGACGCTGCTGCAACTGCAGCCAGTCGTGCAGGGTTAGGTGCATGAACTCCTGCGCATCGATGTCAAAGAGCGGCGTCTGGGTCAGGAGGGTAGTGCTGTATTGACGAACCATCCACTCCAGCGGAAACACACGCCAGCTGCGATCGCCCTCCTCGGGCTGAGGATGCAGGGTATCCGGATAGCGTTCACACAACCCCGCCAGCAACTGCAGCGCCGACGCAGCCCCAGTCACCCCGTGGCGACGTATCCAGGCTTCGCCCAACCAAACGGCGATCATCAGGTCCTTGCTGCGCTCACGCAGCAGATCGCCAGCCAAGTGCTCCAGCGCGGCCCAGTCACCGCGCTTGAGATCACTCTGCCAGACACCGGCCGGTAAACTCGCATCATCCTCTCGACGCAGTTCTCGCAGGCGATCCCAGACACCCTCGTAACGCAGGCTGGGGCCGCAAGGGGCATCGCCCGGCACAGGTTCAAGATAGGGCTCGATCGAAATGTACGTCACGGCGTGGCAACTCCGCCTTGCAAGGCCTGCAGCTGAAAGCTGGAAAACGGCGACCCGGGCGCGACCACGGGCAGGGGCTGGATCGACAAGGGCAGCTTGCTGCCCTGACCAAGCAGTGACAGGCGCATGAACATTTGCGCCTGCGCGCCGGCATCAGGCGCCCCCCGCACCGGGACCTGCAAGGTCAGGGGAAAGTCCGTGTAGTCCATGTTCGGCAACCGTTGGGGCACCACATGCGAGCGCATCATGCGCAACAAAGCCCAGGGGCCACGATACTCCCATCCGGCTTCGAGACCATTCACGGCCATACTGGGTTGCAGAGGATCAATGACCGGACGCTGGCTGCTGTCACGTGCCCAGCGCAACACCAGCTGTAGCGGATCACCAACGCTCCAGCGCAGGCGCTCGCCGGATTCGCCGGGATGAGTGATCTGGCGCCCGGCCCCATTCAAGGTCCAGGCGATCACCTGGTCTGCACCCCGCTCGTCTTCACGATCAGTTCGCCAGCGCACCTCAAGCTCCACGCCGACCGCCCCGGTTTTGTCGCGCACGAACATGGGGCCAAGCCAGCTCCTGGCCTGTTTCATCCGCGAAAGGAAGTCTTCGGCCGCCAGACGGCTACCAGGGGGCGCCAGAACCAGCCCCTTCTCGGCGACTTCAAGGTGGGTATCGATCAAATCCAGCAAGTGCTTGACGCGAGCAGGATCAGCATCGCCATTTTCCAGGCTGTACGAAAATGGAAAGCGGCCCGCCAAGTACTGATTGAAATAGTCCGCCAGTGCACTCCAGGCCTGTGCGGCGCCTTGTACCTGCAACTGGCTACAACGCCTGTGTACCTGATCGGTGATGTCACGGGTATATCGAGCAAGATCACCGCCACCCTGAGGCAGGCTTGCAGTCGACAGCACCTGCAGACAGTTGTCGATATCCAGTTCTACCAGGTCCCTGCTGACCAGTTGCTCGAACAATGCAGGAGCGCTGGTAGGGTTTTGTGCCTTGTACTTCTGCATTTCATCCATGATCGAACCAAGCCTCGATACCTTGTCCTGCAGGGACAAGGGCAGGTCTGCCTGCGTCCTCAACCATGTCAGTTCCGGCCTGACCCTGTCGATACTGACGCTGATCTGCGCGAACTGCCGAGATAGGGAGGCTTTCAGATCCTGCACGTCAGTGGCCCGAAACAGCTTGAGTCCCAGATTGGGCTTACCGTCCCACTCGGACACCGGGTAGCGTTCGGTGAACAGTGGCAAGCTGTCGATATCGGCGAGTACGGCATCGACATCGGCCATGGCGCGCAAGGTCAATTGGGATTGCAGAGTATTGGCCAGATCGGCACGCCCGAGGGCTGCCAGGGCCTGAATGACCTCCATGGCCTTTTCGACAGAGACGTTGAACCGGCTCTCCGAGGAAACCTGGACATAAGATCCGGCAGAAGTGGTCAGCTCCGTCCACATCGCGAGCGCTGCTGCCTGTTCGGCAGCCTTGAGCATGCCTGGACGATAGGCCGGCGATATCTGCGCCAGTTCCTGAGCCACGAAGCTCTGGTAGCTGCTCTGGTAAACCAGCGCCCGGGTGATTTGTTGCTCGGTCAAATGAATCACTGCCCGAGCATCAACGGCGCTATCAGTACGGCGCATTGCGCTGACCGCAAAATCTCGCTTGAGCAGGTCACTGATGCTCCTCGACAGCTTGCTGATGTGCTCCTGCAGCACCAGTGTGCCGCCAGCCTGCCGCTGTAGCAGATTGTCGCGACTGGCGGCCCCCTCGATCCACTGGCTGTGGAATCCTTTGCGCAGCTGCTCGGCCTCGAGGGTGACGGAGGCTTCGACGGCTGGCCCCAGAAGCCGGCTCTGTTTCACATCATTCATCAGGTCACGGTACCCCGCCACCAACTCCTCGCCACTGCCATGGCTCCATGCGGAATTGGTAAGAATGATCAGGTCCTCCAAGTGCCCGACCAGGCTGTTGATTTCCTCGAGCTTGTTCAGCGAGGTATCCCTGCCATATTCCAGGTCGTTCAGGCTCCTTTTCAGATAGCCGGCGGGCGTAACGAAGTTCCCTGCCAGGAAGTACTGCGCCAGCCAAAACTTCATCAATGTCTGGAACTGTGCAGATAGATGTTTACGGTTGGGCTCCAGATCCACGGGGCGCAACCCAGGCGCGGCCAGGCTCCTCAAGGTCTGATCGTAAAAGGCTCTGCGAGGCAGGCTGGAGGGATCGAGATTCAGTCCCAACGCATCGTTGCTGAGTTGCGCCAGTGTTTCGACGAAGCCCTCCTGGCCGGTCAGGGCATCGTTGAGCAGACGATTTTGTCGCTCGAGGCTCACAACCCCCTCAGCCAGGGTGCGGGCCTTGACGTAGTTTGGCCACTGATCCGGTTGGGCGCTTTCGACATCAGGGCGCCGCTGCTCGTTACGAATATCCAGCAGCGTCTTCAGTTGGTATTCCTGCAACTGCTGCAATGGCAGCAGCGCCTCGCGACGAGCCATGCCACGCAACAGCAGGTCCATCTGATTATCCAGAGAAGAGCCCCAGGAAGTGGGATAGACCAAGGATGAAAAATGCCAGCGCGGGGTTTGCTGCAGCAAACGCCAGAACCCCTGAACGTTGAGTCGGGCTTGCTCTTGGCGCCGCTCGGGAGCTCGCAGGTTCACATGGCCGGAATGCACCTCCTGCACCAGGCGGCTCAACTCACGCGCATCCTGCTGTCTTGCCTGCCATACCCACAGCATGCCCACCAGCCAGCACAGCGCCAGTACTGCAGCGACGCCGCCCACTGTTTTCTGCCAGCGTTGGCGAAGGCGCAGAACGCGCGGAAGGGCCTGTGCCAATCCCTGCTCGGCCAGCAACCGCTGTCGCCACAACAACTGGGTGAACGCCCCCTGCGTCGAGACCGACTCACCTGGATAGAGCTGCTCGCCATTCGACTCTTCGCGCGCCTGCGAAGCTCCCAGGTAAAGACCGCGCAACCTGGGGGCCTCGCCTTGGGTATTGCCCTGAAAAACCGGTTCCAGCAGGTTACGCAGGTTGCCCTTGAGAGCCAGCAACAGATCGGGCAGGCGATACAGATCCTCGGCCAACTCGCCTTTCAAGGCCCCGACCTCAAGGATGGCTCCCTGCATGCTTTGAACTACGGATTCCAGCGCGTCATCGAGCCAATAACTTTGCCAGCCGGCATCCAGACCATAGGATGATGACCACCCCAGCAGTCGCGTGCGGCCTTCCTCCGGAAGCGCGGATACCAGTTCCTGAAACCCCGGCATTTCCTCCAGCCCGGTGATCAGGACATACACGGGAAGCCCAAGGCCAAGGCGTTGAAGCAACTCAGCGAAGCGACGGCGCAGAACGATCACATCGGCTGCACTCTGCGCACCATCCTGCAACTGGCCGAGCGGTATGTTCCAGATCACGCCATCCAGAGGACGCTGACCCCGTAGCCTCAGCAGCATGCTGAGCAGACGACGCCAGACGAACGTAGAGGCAGTACTGCCATCGCCAGGAAGAAATATGCCTTGAGGCACCACCAGCAAGGCGCCATCCTGATCGGCCCACCAGCGACCGAACCACGCTGGACGCCCAACGGGCGTGAGCTGCCAATCGAGGCAAAGCTGACTGCCCTCCCGCGGATCGCCGATCAGCATCAGCCAAGGAATCTGATAGCGCGACTCGATGCCCTGCTCGTGCTCCATCCTGCGTACTGCGGCATAGAAGGTGCGGATCGCCATGCCAGATTGCGTACGCAACCACCAGAACAAGGCAGCCAGGGCGATGACCAGCAGGATGATGCCGACCACGCCGAGAATGATCGCGAGTGGGCTCATTCTGCCGGGCTCCCGCCGTCGTCCAGAGTGATCAGGTGCTGCAGCGAAGTCAGCTCCGACTGAATGTCGCTCCACATCCAGTGCCCGATCACGCTCAGGACCACCAGCAAGCCGCAAATCGCCAGTCCCAGGCGCATGCCGTCTGGCAGCACTCGCCTCATGGGCAGGCGCAAGGGCGCCGCACGGCTGGGTCGAGACAGGCTGCTCATCACCCCGTTCAACGCCGGCTCGCGTTGCCAGGCGAAAGTAAAAAGTGCACGCCGCCAGCGTGCATGCAGTGCACGACCACGGTCGCTGCGCAGGCCGCCATAGAAGCCCAGGATCAGGCACTGGAGGTAGACGTTGGCCAGATCGCGGGAAGCCGGATCTCGCTCCTTGAGCAGCTTGTGGATGGCGCGCGGCAACCGCTCCCCCGCATTACGCGAACCGTAAAGGCGGGTTTCCAGCGGACGTGGCTGCCAGGCCGTACGGCCTGGCCAATCATCGAACAACAGGCGCTCGTCAACCAGGGCGACGAATGCATAGACCATGGCCTTGACCTGGCTCGAGGAGGACGCCCCTACGCGGGCGAATGCACTGCGCCATAGACGACGGACCACGAGGGTCGTGGCCTCGGCCATGCGCTCGATCTGTTCATTGCCAGGGTTGTTCAAGCCAGCCATGCCATCCCAGGCATCCCGCCATTCGATCCAGGCCTCTCGAAAGGCCTGGCTAAGAGGTGCCTCTCCGAACTCTGGGGGATAAAGCGAAACGCTCCTTTCCGACATCGATGCATCCTTGGCTGGTGAAGGCTGACTTCAGTGGCTATCGGTCGTGAATAGAAGAACTTGCCAGGGACTTGGACTCGCTCTTTGCGAAGTGACGGTCAGGCAAAGCGGCTGTTCGGGATCGAACCAATCACCTGAAGCCTGGATCAGGAAGAGGTGCGTTTCCTCCCCCACACCGTAGGCAGCTCGCTCGTTGCGGCTCATGGGCTGGTGGGGCAGACCGCTCATGCGTTGCTGTACGAGCCTACTCACGTGTTGCCGGGAGGCGATCACGACCTGCCCCAGCCATGCCTGAGCGGCTTCCTGGCCGGTGCCCGCGGGCATGCGCAGCCCCACCACAAGACGCTGGCGACGAGCCTGGGCATCCGGCAAATCAATGAAAAAGCCTTGTTCGGACTGCTCGAACACCAAGCAACGGTAACCGACGCGAATACTGTCCAGATTCCGATGGAGCCACTCGATTACTTCGTCAAAGCCTCGCTTGAGATCGAGAAAATCAAGAGGTGCGAAAGCAGGCACACCGTTCAATGGATCTAACGCACTCCAAGCCCCCGCCAGCCCGGCCATCAAGCCATGCAGATGGGCCGGCGTAGCCACTCGGCTGTTCAAGGCGACTTCAACTTCGGGAAGACGGGCCCACAACGCCGTCAACTGACGCCTGAGTTCCTGCACATCGTCGCGATTACCCGCCTGCTCTGCCTGGCGCAACCGTCCGGCAAGGAACATGCACTTTTCCCGCCCCCGCGCGCACAGCGCAGAGATCATCTGCCCCAGATCCGACTCCGGCAGAATCAGCCCCATCGGCGGCACGTAGGGTTGCCTGACGAAGCCGCCACCCTCCCTGGAAATCCGCAACAGGGGCAGACAAATCGAATCAGCCCTGTCGCCATCAGCCACCAGACGCAAATTGGGACGCCAGACGACGATCGGCTCGGGATGCTCGCCGCTGGCCAGATCGGGGATGGCCTCCGCGAGATGTGACTGCAATCGTCCATTGAGCGGCAGTACCTGGCCGCTGCGACCAAGGGGGTTGACTGCCAGATGAACAGTGACGCAGGCATTGGTCGAAGCCGCTACTGCAGGACCGGCATCGAACTCCAAAGCCTTGCCGCTCCCCGGTTGCACGCTCACGGGCAAGCCATCTGGCAGGATCGCCTCAAGCGAACGAATACGTACCAGACCGGTACTGAGTGCGGCTGGGTCGACCTCCAACTCGGTCACTCCCCAAAACCAGGGATTGCTGGCCCCAGCATAGAGCGCGGCGACGACCTCGGCACGTATTCCTTGCAGTTGAAAATGCTGAGGCAACAGTTGCATGCCTTCGTGCCAGCAGACTGCATCCGGCAACACCTTCATACGACTCCCCTTCGACATCCGCTGTTTGGCATGCGAGCTGCGTACGCCACTGGCTAGGGGTCCCGATCTGTCAGCAGACGCATTTCCCTGCTATCGAAACGTAGCCACACACGGCCTGACTCGATCAGGCGCAAGCGGTGCGCACCAGGAGTGTTATAGCCGGCGAATACCAAAAGTCCAGCGGCCTGGTCACCCGAAAAAGGGAAGTCTGGAACGTCGCGAAATTGTCCGGGCACAAGCTCCAGACTCCATACCGAAAACGACTCCCGATAGTCGCGGCGGTACTGCTCTCGCTCGGCGAACCACTGTTTGGCGGGGATATCGGACAGCAGTTTGAGCAGCTCCGTATCGCGCACTGCGACGAAGTCCACAGCGATGGGCGTATCGTCATTGGCGCGCTCCGCCACGTCCAGCGTCAGGCTGTCCAATCCGATCCTTTCACCGCGAAAGGAGCACCCGGCCAGTAAGGAAATCAAGACCAGCAGCAGGCAAGAAAAACAGGAAATCGCACGTCCCTGTGTCATGAAGATTTCACCTTGAATTTCGCATTTGCAAATTTATAGACCTGATCTAGCGTCTATGAAAGTTCGTCTTCGTGACGGATCTGGATGGATCGTCAAGAACGGTTCGGGTGTGTGCCGCCCCTTCTTGATCACGGTCCAGCAAGGGAGTGCGAGCATAGGATCCTTCCGCTGCATTGCGCTCCAGGTACTGCCCCGGAGCCCAACCAACATGGCTGAGAGCACGCAACACAAGCTGGACCGAATCCGTCCTCCACGAGTCCAGATCACCTACGACGTCGAGATCGGCAATGCCATCGAGAAGAAGGAGCTGCCCCTGGTGGTCGGCATCCTCGCCGACCTCTCCGGCAAGCCCGAAACGCCCCTGCCCAAGCTGATCGAACGTCGTTTCACCGAGATCGACCGAGACAATTTCAACGAGGTGCTCGCCTCCATCGAGCCGCGTAGCACCCTGCAGGTGGAGAACACCATCAGCGGCGACGGCAGCAAGCTCAACGTCGAGCTGCGCTTCCGCCACTTCGAGGACTTCGACCCGGTCAACATCGTCAAGCAGATCACCCCACTGCGCCGCCTCTACGAGGCCCGCCAGCGCTTGCGCGACCTGCTCACCAAGCTCGACGGCAACGACGACCTCGACAAGCTGCTGCAGGAAGTGGTGAGCAACACCGAAGGCCTGCAGGAGATCAAGTCCGCACGCCCTGAAGACGAGGCCCCGGCTGCAGAAGGCGCCGCCGCGTCCGATGACGAAGCACCGGCCGAGCCGGCCTGACCGACCCCGAATTCCCGGAGACAACGCAATGGCAACCGAAGCCGGTGCATCCAGCGAGAGCACGACCCAGACCCTGACCCTGCTCGACCGCATCATCGCCGAGGGCCGCATGGCCCACGACGAAAGCCAGCAGGACTACGCCCGCGACATGCTCGCGGAATTCGCCACCCAGGTCCTCGACGAAGGCATGGCCGTCGACAAGGACACCGTGGCCATGATCAACGACCGCATCAGCCAGATCGACAAGCTGATCAGCGACCAGCTCAACGAAGTCCTGCACCACCCCGACCTGCAGAAGCTGGAGGCGTCCTGGCGCGGCCTGCACATGCTGGTGGACCAGACCGAGACCAGCAGCCGCCTGAAGCTGCGCCTGCTCAACGTCACCCAGAAGGAGCTGCAGAACGATCTGGAGAAGGCGGTCGAGTTCGACCAGAGCGCGCTGTTCAAGAAGATCTACGAAGAGGAATACGGCACCTTCGGCGGGCATCCGTTCAGCCTGCTGGTGGGCGACTATGCCTTCGGCCGCCACCCCCAGGACGTGGCCCTGCTGGAGAAACTCTCCAACGTTGCCGCCGCTGCCCACGCGCCTTTCATCGCCGCCGCCAACCCCAAGCTGTTCGACATGAACAGCTTCACCGAGCTGGCCGTGCCGCGCGATCTGAGCAAGATCTTCGAGAGCCTGGAGCTGATCAAATGGCGCAGCTTTCGCGAGAGCGAGGATTCGCGCTACGTCTCCTTGGTGCTGCCGAACTTCCTCCTGCGCCTGCCCTACGGCCCGGACACCAAGCCGGTGGAAGGCATGGACTACCTCGAGGACGTCAACGGTACCGACCACTCCAAGTACCTTTGGGGCAATGCCGCCTGGCTGCTGGCTGCCCGCATCACCAGCGCCTTCGCCAAGTACGGCTGGTGCGCGGCAATCCGTGGTGCCGAGGGCGGTGGTGCGGTGGAGGGTCTGCCGGCCCACACCTTCCGCACCCTGTCCGGCGACCTGTCGCTGAAGTGCCCGACCGAAGTGGCGATCACCGACCGCCGCGAGAAGGAGCTCAACGACCTCGGCTTCATCTCCCTCTGCCACAAGAAGAACACCGACATGGCGGTGTTCTTCGGCGGCCAGACCACCAACAAGGCCAAGGTCTACAACACCAACGAAGCCAACGCCAACGCACGCATCTCGGCCATGCTGCCTTACGTACTGGCGGCCTCGCGCTTCGCCCACTACCTGAAGGTGATCATGCGCGACAAGGTGGGCAGCTTCATGACCCGCGACAACGTGCAGACCTACCTCAACAACTGGATCGCGGACTACGTACTGATCAACGACAACGCGCCCCAAGAGATCAAGGCCCAGTACCCGCTGCGCGAAGCCCGCGTGGACGTCTCGGAAGTCCCTGGCAAGCCGGGCGTCTACCGCGCCACGGTGTTCCTGCGCCCGCACTTTCAGCTGGAGGAGCTGACCGCCTCGATCCGCCTTGTGGCCAGCCTGCCACCTCCGGCAGCAGCCTGATCCGACGCCCCCGCCGGCCAATCCGGCGGGGGCTCGCCCCAGCATGATCCACCCCGTTTCCAGACCCAGGAGTTATCCGCGATGGATGCCATCATTCTCGACCTCGGCGAAGACATCAAAGGCGACAGCCTGCTCGAGGGCTACACCGACAAGATCGAGTTGATGTCCTACAGCCACAACGTGGCGATGCAGGTCACCAACGACGTCAGCAACTCGGAGCGCACCTCCGGCAAGCCGCACATCGGCGAATTCACCGTCACCAAGTTCGTCGACACCGCCACCCCCTCGCTCAACGAATTCTGCTGCTCCGGCAAGCCCATCGCCACGGCCAAGATCACCATCGGCCGCAACGCCGCCGAAGGCGACGGCAAGCTGCTGCCGTTCATCATCTACACGCTCGACAACGTGGTGCTCTCCAACGTCAGTGTCAGTGGCGGCGCAGGCGGCAAGCCGGTGGAAACCCTGTCGCTGAACTTCACCAAGATCAAGTGGGAGCTCACTGCGCAAAAGGACGATGGCACCAAGGAGGGCACCGCAGCCTCCACCTGGGACCTGGCAGCCAACAAGCTCGTCAAGTCCAGCTGAGTTAAGGACTCCGGCGCGCCATGCCGTACAGCGGACTGCTACCCCCCCTGCTCGAGCGCCTATCCGCTCAGGCGGACGAGGCGCCGGACTTCGACCGCGACGCCCTGGCCGAGTCAGTCCGCCTGGAGCTGGCACGTCTGCTCAACACCCGCCGCTCGCCGCGGGCTCCCGGTCGACCGCTGACGGTGCTGGACTACGGCATCGCCGACTGGAGCGCCCTGCAGGCCCTGCGGGTCGACGACCGCCGCCTGCTGCTGCGGGAGTTGCGCGCCGCCGTGCAGCATTTCGAGCCGCGCCTGCAACTGAGCGCAATCGACGTTGACGCCATGCCCGACCAGCCCCAGCGCCTTGGTATCCGCCTGGCCGGGCACCTGCGCAGCGGCCATCGCATCTGGCCCGCGCTGTTCCTCCTCGCCCCTGGCGACGACGGCCTGGAGGTGCGCCATGAGCGACTCGATTGATGCCGACCTGCTGGACTACTACCAGCGCGAACTCACCTGGCTGCGCCATGCCGGCAGCAGCTTTGCCCAGCGCTACCCGAAAGTGGCGCGGCGCCTGGAACTGTCCCCCGGCGAATGCCCGGACCCCCATGTCGAAAGGCTGCTGGAAGGCTTCGCGCTGCTCAGCGCGCGGCTGCACCGACGCCTCGACGACGACTACGCCGAATTCAGCGACGCCCTATTGGAGCAGCTCTACCCGCTGACGCTGAGGCCCCTGCCCTCCTGCGCCATCGTGCAGTTCGAGCCCGACCCGACCCAGGGCAGCCTCGCCGAGGGCTACCGCCTGCCCCGTGATACGCCGCTGTTCGTCACTACCCGCGACGGCGCCAGCGTGCACCTGCGCACCACTGCCGAGGCGGTGCTCTGGCCGCTGCGCATTCGCGAGGCGACTCTGCTCGATGGCGACGCCGCCGTGGCCTTCTCCGGCCACCCGCGCGCGCGCTCGGCCCTTCGCCTGACCCTGGAATGCCTCGGCGAATTCGACTGGTCGCAACTGCCGGTGCGCCACCTGCGGATACACCTGGCCGCCTCACCGATGACCAATGCCACCCTCTACGACCTGCTCGGCGCCCATAGCCTCGGCATCTGGAGTGGCGCAGCGGAAGGCCCGCTGCAGGCGGTGCCCGCCGAGATCGCTGCGGTGGGCTTCGCCGACGACCAGGCGCTGCTGCCCGACGAAGACGGCCAGCATCCCGGCCTGCGCCTGCTGGCGGAATACTTCGCCTTCCCCGACAAGTTCGCCTTCTTCGACCTGCCGCTGCTGCCACCGGCGGGAGACGGGCGCGAATGCCAGGTGCTGATCGCCTTCGACCGCGCCCCGGCGGGCCGGCCGCACCTGCAGGCCAGTGAACTGCGCCTGGGCTGCGCCCCGGCCATCAACCTGTTCCCGCGCACCTCCGAACCCTTGCGTCCGGACGGCACCCGCAGCGAATACCGCCTGGTGGCCGACGCCCACCGCGAAAGCAGCGTGGAGATCCACAGCATTCGCAACGTACGGGCCGCAACGCCGCAGGGTGTGCGCCGCGTGGCGGCCTACTACGGCCACAGCCACGCCGGCGCAGGCCTGTACTGGCACGCCCGGCGCGTCCAGGGCCTGAACCCGGCACGCCCCGGCAGCGACCTGCTGCTGAGCCTGGTGGACACCGCCTTCGACCCGCTGCACGATGCCCCCGAATACAGCCTTACCGCCGAGCTGCTGTGCACCAACCGGCATCTGGCGGAGAACCTGCCTGCCGGCACCCGCCTGGGTTTCGAACGACCCGGCCCGGTTGCCCTGGCCAGCCTGCTGGCACCACCAACACCACAGAGCCTGCCACGCCTCTCCGGCCCTTCGCGTTGGCGTCTGGTGTCGCAACTGAGCCTCAACCACCTGTCCCTGGTGGAAGGGCCGCAAGCTCTCGACGCACTGCGCGAGTTGCTGCATCTGCACAACTTGCGCGACGAAGCCGGCCCCCGGCGCCAAGTAGACGGCCTGGTCGAGTTGACCGCTGAGCGGGTGGTAGCGCGAGTCGGCAACGACGCCTGGCGCGGCTGGCGCAACGGCCTGGAAGTGCGCATCCGCCTAGACCCACAGCACTTCGCCGGCAGCAGCGCCGTGCTGTTCTCCGCCGTGCTGGCGCAGTTCTTCTCCCTCTACGCCACGCCCAACCGCTTCGTGCGCACTGTGCTGGTAGACGCCGACAAGGAGGTGCGGACATGGCAGCCCCAGGCCGGCAAGCCCCTCAGCCTCTGAGCCAGCGCCTGCGCGCAAAACCCCAGGCCTTCGAGTTTCTCCAGGCCCTGTTGCTGCTGGAGCGCGAACGCCCCGACGCCACGCCGCTGGGCAAGGGCAGCAGCCCGGACGACGAGGCCCTGCGCCTGCGCGGGCCGCTCACGCCGACCTTCGCCGCCAGCCAGGTGGAACGCCTGGAGGAACAACCGGGCCAACAGCCGGTACTGAGCACCGCGGTGTTCGGCCTGGGCGGCCCCGACGGCCCGCTGCCCTACGCCTACCAGGAATGGCTGCAACAGCGCGCGCGCCACAAGGACCACGCCCCAGCAGAGTTCCTCGACCTGTTCCACAACCGCCTGCTCGCCCAGCTCTATCGCGTGCTGGGCCGGCATCGCCTGGCACTCGGCTTCGAGCCGCCGGAACAGGCGCCCGTGCACCAGCCGTTAATGGCACTGGCCGGCCTGCTACCACGCAGCCTGCAACAGCGCCTGGACCTGCCGGATGCCGCCGTCACTGCCCGCGCCGCGCTGTTCAATGGCCCGCGCCGCTCCCTGGCCGGCTTCGCCGTACTGGTGCGCCATCAGTTCGGTGTAGCGGTGGACTACGAAGCCTATCAAGGCGCCTGGCGTGAGATCCCAGTGGCCAGCCGCAGCCGCCTGCAACGTGGCGGCCGCAACCTTGGCCTGGGCCATGACGCCATCGCCGGCACCCGGGTGTGGGACGAGCACGCCAGCATCCGCCTCACCCTCGGCCCGCTGAGCACCGAGCAAGCCAACGCCTACCTGCCTGACGGCACGCAGCACCAACGGCTCGCCGACCTCGCAGGGCTCTACCTCGGCCCCGATCTGGACTGCCACCTGCGCCTGCTGGTGCGCCCTGGCGCGCCGCTGCGTCTGGATCGCAAACAGCCCCCGCGCCTGCGCTGGAGCGGCGGGCTGCATCTGGTTGCCGGTAGCACCCTGCAACGCATCGATACCCGCCTGCGGCACAAGGAGATGCCCTGATGGAACTCGCCGCACTCATCGGCCGCCTCAACGCCGACAGCCGCCGCGCCCTGGAACGGGCCGCCCAGCGTTGCCTGCAGCGCACCCACCACTACGTGGAGATCGAGCACCTGCTGCTGGAGCTGCTGGATATAGAAGGCGGCGACCTCGCCTGGCTGCTGCCGCGCTTCGGCCTGGAGCGCGACGCCGTGGCCACCGAAATCAACCGCGCCCTGGAGCTGTTCAAGGCCGGCAGCACCCGCACCCCCGCCCTCTCCGCCCAGACCATCGGCCTGCTGGAAGACGCCGTGGTGCAGGCCAGCGTGCAGGGCCAGGCGAGCATCCGTTCCGGCCTGCTGCTCGTGGCCCTGCTGGACCGCGATGAACGCCGCAGCCTGCTGCTCAACAGCGCCTCCTCGCTGCTACGCATCCCCCGCGAAGCCCTGCGCGCCAACCTGCTGGAATGGACCCAGACCTCCCGCGAGCACACCGGCAGCCCCGGCCCGGCTGGCAAGGCCCGCCCCGCCCAGGAAGCCCCCCAGGACAGCGTGCTCGACCAGTACACCCAGGATCTTACCGCCGACGCCCGCGCCGGCCGCATCGACCCCATAGTCGGGCGCGACGGCGAGATCCGCCAGAGCATCGACATTCTCCTGCGCCGTCGGCAGAACAACCCGATCCTGGTCGGCGCCCCCGGCGTCGGCAAAACGGCCGTGGTCGAGGGCCTGGCCCTGCGCATCGCTGCCGGTGACGTGCCGCCGCCCTTGCAGAACGTCATCCTGCGGGTGCTCGACCTCGGCCTGCTACAGGCCGGCGCCGGGGTAAAGGGCGAGTTCGAGCAGCGCCTCAAGGGCGTGATCGACGCCGTGCGCAGCAGCGAACAGCCGATCATCCTGTTCATCGACGAGGCCCACACCCTGATCGGCGCCGGCGGCAGCGAAGGAGGCAGCGACGCCGCCAACCTGCTCAAGCCGGCACTGGCCCGTGGCGAGCTGCGCACCCTGGCTGCCACCACCTGGCTGGAATACAAGAAATACTTCGAGAAAGACCCGGCCCTGGCCCGCCGTTTCCAACTGGTTCAGGTGGAGGAACCCGACGAGGCCAGCGCCGTGGAGATGCTGCGCGGCGTCGCCGCCAAGCTGGAGCAGCACCACGGCGTGCAGGTGCTCGACAGCGCCATCCACGACGCGGTCAAGCTCTCCCACCGCTATATCTCCGGCCGCCAGTTGCCGGACAAGGCCATCAGCGTGCTCGACACCGCCTGCGCCCGGGTCTCCCTCGGCCAGCACGACGTGCCGCCGCCGCTGGAGAGCCTGCGCCACCGCCAGCAGGCTCTGGGCGAGGAACTGCAGCGCCTACGCCGGGAACAGGCCACCGGCCTCGACCACCGCGAACGCATCACCGCCCTGGAGCAGGAGTCTACCGGCAACCAGGCCGCCATCCGCGAGCTGGAAACCCGCTGGGGTGAAGAGCGCGAAGCCGTGCGCGAACTGCTGGAAGCCCGCCGCGAACTGCTGACCCTGAGCGAGAGCGCCGACGCCAGCCACCCCGACGAAGCCCTCGACGAGCGCATCGACCACCTCGCCGCCGAACTCACCCGGCTGGAGGCTGGCCTCGACGCCATTCGCCAGGACGACCCGCTGGTGCCCGAGCAGGTGGACTCACGTACCGTAGCCGCCGTGATCGCCGGCTGGACCGGTATCCCCATCGGCAAGATGCTCGCCGACGAAGCCTATGCCGTGCGCACCCTCGGCCAGCGTCTGGGCCAGCGGGTCATGGGCCAGGACAGCGCCCTGGGCACCATCGCCCAGCGTATCCAGGCCTACCGCGCCGGCCTCACCGACCCGGCCAAGCCGGTGGGCGTGTTCCTGCTGGTCGGCCCGACCGGCGTCGGCAAGACCGAAACCGCCTACGCCCTGGCCGACGCCCTCTACGGCGGCGAGCGCAACCTCATCAGCATCAACCTCTCCGAGTACCAGGAGGCCCACACCGTCAGCCAGCTCAAGGGCGCCCCGCCCGGCTACGTCGGCTACGGCACCGGCGGCGTGCTCACCGAAGCCGTGCGGCGCCGGCCCTACTCCGTGGTGCTGCTGGACGAGATCGAAAAGGCCCACCCCGACGTGCTGGAAGCCTTCTACAACGTCTTCGACAAGGGCGTGATGGAGGACGGCACCGGCCTGGTGGTGGACTTCAAGAACACCGTGATGCTCGCCACCAGCAACGTCGGCGCCGAACTGGTGCTGGACGCCCCCACCGACCAACTCGGCAGCGACGCCTTCAACGAACGCCTGCGCAAGGTGCTGCTCCAGGCCTTCCGCCCCGCCTTCCTCGCCCGCTTGACCGTCGTGCCCTACCGCCCACTGGACGAAACGACGCTGGAAGGCATCGTCCTGGCCAAGCTGGAAAAACTGCGGGAACGCTACAAGGCCGCCACCGGCAAGCCATTCGACTTTGACCCCGCCATCGTGAAAGCGGTGCTCGCCAAATGCAGCGCAGCAGGCGCGCGGGATATCGAGAATGTGCTGATGGCGCAGGTGACGGGGAAGTTGGCGGAATGGGTGTTGGAGTGATAGTTAAGGTCATAAGGACAGCGAAATATGCCTAGAGGAAAGTATGGAACTTATTTCACAAGCAAGGTGGAAAGTTGCATCAGCAAGGACAAGCCTATAGTCAGTGGAAACTACATCTTTGACCCAATAGACATTGGTGGCGGAAACAATCCCTTTACCCTCAACTCAGAATACGCGACCGTTGTCCTTGCAAAGGTTTGCGGGATAATTTTTGGCCGATTCTGCAACAACACGGGAGAGCCAAAGAAATATAAAATTGGCGAAGAAACAATCATAGGCGACCACAGCGAAGACTACTTCATGGCAACTTGGGAAGAGCTCTGGGACGAACCTATAATGAAGCAAATAAGAGCTCTTCAAGACCTTCAAGGAAAGCCAATTGTCATAACACTAAAAATAACAAAATCCCCCTGCGACCAATGCTCTAAAAAATTAATAAAATTCATACAGCACTACAATGTAAATCTGCGCCTAAAAATACTTAGGCTTTACTCTGGGGACCAGGGGCCAATAGTGAATTCATTTGCACTGCTGTCTCTTGCCAGCACCGGTGTTGCGGTAAAAATGTGGGACGTTCTAGCAAAAGAAAAAGGATTCCAAAAAAAGACAAAGCGTGGACAGACACACGAAATGAAATACATGACACAACATCTTAAAAGTTCTTTCCTTATGACCATCGATGAGGATGACGCCGTTGAGGAAAAAGAAAAAAGCAATATAGAACTACTAAGCGACGCATTTAGAAAACAGATACTTCAAATGCAAGAGGACTCAAAGCAACAACTTCAAAAAAGGCTAATTGAAATGAACACAAAGGAGCTTCATGTAAAAAAAACTAAAGCAGCCATCCAGAAAGATTTTTTGCAACTATCAGACGGCGACTATCTTTATGCAATATCAAATATGGAAGACTTTCTAAGCCCCTATCTTTACAGCCTCGTAAAAGAAGAAAAATTCAGCTTAGAGCTAGTATGCAACGCCATTGGTTTCGACCTGTGCGACTAATACATCAAGATCAAGTTAAAAGAAGCCAAAAGAAAAGGGACGAATTCATTTACTAGCGCGCTTGCCAAGAATAAATAAATCCCCTTTGGCTATCGCTATTACGACATATCCCCCGAGTCTCCCCAAGGAGTTGAAAGTGCCCAACATGGGATCATGGTGTAGTCACTCAGTCAGTACAGCATCAACCTGAACCTCGCAGACCGAAAGCACCATAGGTTCAGCCGTAGTTGAAAATGGATGCAGCCACAAAGCCATGTGTCGTCAGATTGATCGATGCCTGACGACAAACTTTAAAAACGGAGCCCGCTCAATGATTCCGATGATCGTTTTTGTTGGCCCCAATGGGGGGCTGAGCTGGGACAACACCCAGACGATGATGCGCAACAATTGGTCAGCCATCTGCAATCTGATGGGTACCCACGGTGTAGCCATTTCAACCTTCGCAGGTCAGCGCACGTTCGAATCCAATTTCAACTTCGATGCCTTCAAGTGCGAAGGCCAGTGTGGTGGGCGGGTATTGCCTCTAGACTGCGCCCAGATGGATCACCGCATCACCCAGGCCACCCTGCAGTCCAACTTCGCCCATCGCCTCGGCTCCTTTACCCAGACACTCGTCGGCAACCAGTACCAGGGAGGCTTCGTTCCCACCACAGGCGTACTGGGTAGGGATGCTCTGACTTCGATCTGGAAGGTGTGCGATCAGGGTACGATCCAGATCATTCCCCACCAGGGGCCCAATGTCATCACGGCAAACTACGTCTACACGCCGCTGAACCGGACCGTACTTGTGACCTTTCCACAGGCGACGGGTCTGAATGCCCAAACCGTAAGCTACGACCTGATCGAACTCATGCGAAACGACATAACTAATGTCCGGCCTCTCTGCCCGCCCTGCAACGGCGCGAGAAACGGCAACCCCCATCTTTACTGACCACAAGGACGACAGGACACGCGATGGATCGAGCAACGGACACCAACTCCAGCCTTTCACTTACGGCAGGCAGTCTAACGGCTCTCTACCCCGAAGCTGCATCCGGGCGTGAAACACTGGGGCAACTCGACGAGCTAGTCCTGCTCGGCAACAGCGCCACTGCCCTCCCCCTACCCGACGCCATCGCCACCCACATCACCCTTACCCTCCACAACGACGCCAACCAGCGCCCCCTCGATGCCCTGGTCGCGGAAATCCGCCAGCTCCCCGCCGATGCCACCGCCGATCGTTATCAAGTGGTGCTACGCCCCTGGCTCTGGTGGCTGACCCTGGCCAGCAACAACCGGGTGTTCCAGAACCTTTCCACCAGCGACATCGTCACCACGATCTTCAAGGCCCATGGCTTTACCGACTTCAAGCTGTCGCTCTCCGGCAGCTACGAGCCGCGCGAGTATTGCGTGCAGTACGGGGAGACGGATTTCGCCTTCGTTTCGCGGCTGCTGGAGGAGGAAGGCATCTTCTGGTTCTTCACCCACGAAGACGGCAAGCACACGCTGGTGCTGGGCGACAGCAGCGATGCCTTCGTGCCGATCCCCAACGGGCCGAAGGTGCCCTACCTGGGCCAGGGCATCGGCGTGCGCGAGCTGCATGGCATCCGCTCGGCGCAGTACAGCGTGCAGGCGGTGAGCGGGGTGTACAGCGCCACGGACTATGCCTTCACCACCCCCACCACCTCGCTCTACAGCAAGGCCGAGGCGGTGGCCGGGCCGCTGTCGGTGTACGAGCACCCGGGCGGCTATATCGCCAAGGCGCGCGGCGATGCCTTGACCAAGCAGCGCGTGGACGGGCTGCGCAGCCAGGAGAAGCGCCTGATAGGCGAGAGCGACTGCCGCTGGCTGGTGCCCGGCCACTGGTTCACCCTCACCGGGCATGACGACGCCAGCCTCAATATCGACTGGGTGGTGACTGCCGTCACCCACGACGCCAGCCACGAGCACTACCGCAACCGTTTCGAGGCCATTCCCAAGGCCACCACCTACCGCCCGCCCCGGCTCACGCCCAAGCCACGCATGCATACCCAGACCGCGCAGGTGGTGGGCAAAGCCGGCGAGGAGATCTGGACCGACCAGTACGGCCGCATCAAGATCCAGTTCCCCTGGGATCGCGACGGCAAGAACGACGAAACCTCGTCCTGCTGGGTGCGCGTGGTGCTGCCCTGGAGCGGCAAGGGCTTCGGCATGCAGTTCATCCCGCGTATCGGCCAGGAAGTGATCGTCACCTTCATCGACGGCGACCCGGACCGCCCGCTGGTCACCGGCTGCGTCTACAACGGCGACAACACCCTGCCCTACGCCCTGCCGGACAACCAGACGCAGTCGGGCATCAAGACCAACTCCTCCAAAGGCGGCGGCGGTTTCAACGAGCTTCGCTTCGAAGACAAGAAGGACGCCGAGGAAGTCTTCCTCCAGGCGCAGAAGGACATGAAGGTCAACGTGCTCAACGACAGCACCGCCACCATCGGCCACGACGAGACCCTCACGGTGCAGAACGCCCGCACCCGCACGGTGAAGGAAGGCGACGAGACCATCACCCTGGAGAAGGGCAAGCGCACGGTGACCATCCAGGCCGGCAGCGACACCCTCGACGTGAAGGACAGCCGTACCGTCAGCGTTGGCGCCGACCAGACCCACAGCACCGGCGGCAACTACAGCCACAAGGTCAGCGGCAATTACGAGCTGACCGTGGACGGCAACCTCACCATCAAGGTGACCGGCACCCTCACCCTGCAGAGCGGCGGCGACTTCACCGCCAAGAGCGACAAGAACCTCACCACCCAGGCCGGCATGGCCCTCACCGACAAGGCCGGCACCTCGCTCACCAACCAGGCCGGCACCTCCCTGGACAACAAGGCCGGCACCACCCTGATCAACGACGCCGGCGTCAGCCTCACCAACAAGGCCGCCGCCGAACAGACCGTGGACGGCGGCGGCATGCTGACCCTCAAGGGCGGACTGGTGAAGGTCAACTGAGACGCCCATGGCCAACGGCAACCTCGACCTCACCCGCGGCGACAGCCACCTCCAGGGCCGCCTGGAGGATGGCGCCCTCGACGGCCCGGTGCGCATTCAGGAGGCCGGCCGCCCACAGGCCCAGCTCGGCTACGCCAATGGCATGCTGCACGGCCCCAGCATCCTCTACCACCCCAACGGCCAGATTTCCGCGCAACTGCCCTACGCCGAGGGACGCCTGCATGGCGTGGCCCAGTACTTCGCCGCCGAAGGCTGGCTGCAGCGCAAGGTCGCCTATCGCCAAGGCTTGATGCACGGCGAAGCCAGCAGCTACTACCCGGATGGCAGCCTGGCCGAACTGGAGCTGTACCGCGATGGTGTGCGTGACGGTCTCTATCAGCGCTTCCATGGCAACGGCCAGGTAGCGCATCGCAGCCGCTACGCCAAAGGCAAACCGCTGGACGAAGGCCAGGGCTTCGCCGATGACGGCCGTCCACTGGACGCCGACGGCAAACCCATCTCGCGGCTGCGTTGGTGGTGGAGAAGGTGGAACGAATCGGCCGACGCCTAGCAGATTACTGAAAAACGTAGGCAAGGCAGCCGGTGCAATACCGATGGCGGCCCCACAGAAACAGGCGAAAAACGATCGGAGTCGCGGCCGACTTTACGAGCTGTAAATGAGCATTTTGATGGGGGCGCCTAGCTCGAACTCGCGCACGAGCCTGTTCTTAACGCTGCAATGGCAACGCACGACTGCATGGACACATGAGGTAGAGCGACGCAGGAAGCCAAAGCCGAGGTAGTTTCAAAAGCCTAAGGAATCAGCATCTGGACCTGGCCGGGCATCACCACCTTGATCACCCCGGCCCAGTTGCACATCAACGTACAGTTGGAATCCAGCGAAGGCATGTTGCCCAGCAGCATGGTCGGCGCTCCGGGTATCCAGGGCGATGCCGTAGCGGGTATGCAAGGCATGGGCGTCAGGGCTCCCAGCGCCGCAGCGGTAGCCGCAGCCACCATGGGGTTGGCCAGGCTCTGACACATGCCGAAAGGCATGATATTCACCAGCGGAATATGATCCATGATGTTCGCCGCCGGCATGCCCCCTGTGAGCGTGCGGTTCGTCGGCAACACGTTCAACATGCTTGGAGCAACACCAAAGCTGCACTGTAGCGTGGCGCCGCTGCATACCTGTGGACAGCCCATTGGTTACCTCGTCCGTAGTGGCGATAGTCAGTCTAGTTGAAGCTCAGCGGTTTTGGCCGAAGCGCCAATACTTCCCTTGCCATTGCCGACTTGAGTACCAATCACGAGGCTGAAGGCTTTACAGAGCGGAAGGTTCGGTAACCCTGTCGCATCACGCAGCCAGACGGGCCGGACAGCCGGCCCGAATCAATCGTGCATGCACCCAGAGGCGAAACAACGTTTCACGCAGATGGACATTGTCCGTTTCAACCCTGCAACCGGATGCTGCGATCAGGCTTACACCAGTTCAATTGCCCCGATAGGTCGAAAACCCATAGGGGCTGAGCAACAGCGGAATGTGGTAATGCGGCACGGTACCGTCGACCTCGAAGATCACAGGCACTTCGGGGAAGAAGCTCTTCGTGTCGTGCTTCGCAAACCACTCACCGGTCTTGAACGTCACGCGATAGGTGCCCTTCTCGAGGGTTTTGCCTTGCGGATACAGGGCGGTGATACGTCCCTGCTCGTTGGTGACGCCTTCGTTGAGTGTCTGCCAATTCTGGCCGTCCTTCTTTTCCAGCGTCACGGCGACGGCTGGCGACGGCAAGCCATCCTGCAGGTTCAGTACATGGACGCTGAGCGGATTGGTGTCTGCCAACGCCAGGGAAGAAAGACCACTCAGGACTGCACCTGCCAGAAGGGTTTTAAGAGTCTTCATGCTGTATCTCCGATTTTATTGATGGATGGAAAGAATCTGTTCGATGGCCTTGAGTGCACAGGCCTCGTCATTGGCAGCACCGCCAGCGCCTGCGACGCCAAGAGCCCCGATCACCTGATCCCCTACTTTCAGCGGTACACCGCCGCCCAACAGCAGAAGTTCGTCGAGAGTGTTGAGGTTCTCGGCGTCGGGGGTACTGCGGGCTCGCTCGGCCAGCAGGCGTGTCGGTGTTTTCGTCGACAGTGCCGTGAAGGCCTTGCGCTGCGCGGCCGCCGTGTTGTGGGGGCCGACGTTATCGTCGCGCTGAAGAGCGACCAGGTTGCCGCCACGGTCGACGACCGCCGCGACCGCGCTGCGGCCATCGGCGTGGCAGGCGGACAGGGTTGCATCCAGTAGCTGATTGGCCAGCGGCAGCGTCACGTCCTGACGCATCGCGACTGGCTCGGTGGCCCATGAGCTGGACGCGAGGATCGACAGCGTCAGTGCGGACAAGGTGATGTGAAGCTTGGGCATGCCGTTCTCCTGGTAAGGCTCTGCTGAGCGGATGCCGGCAATCCTGCCCACCGGCGACCGTCAGATGGATTGCGTCAGGATTACGAATTTGTAATGGGAGTCGGCAGCGGTTGCGCCTAGGCTATGCACAGGTTCAGGAGACAGAAATGCGCATTCTGCTGGTTGAAGACGAAGTCAAAACGGCTGACTACTTGAGAAAGGGCTTGAGCGAGTCGGGCTTCATGGTCGAGGTGGCGCTGAACGGCCTGGATGGTCAGCACCTCGCGCAGGAATTCGACTTCGACCTGATCATTCTCGACGTCATGCTGCCGGGACTCGATGGCTGGCAGTTGCTGCAGGTCATACGGCGCAAGCTCGACACCCCCGTGCTGTTTCTGACCGCGCGTGACGCCGTGGAAGATCGCGTCAAAGGGCTGGAGCTGGGCGCCGACGACTATCTGATCAAGCCATTCTCCTACGCAGAGTTGCTCGCTAGGGTTCGCACGCTTCTGCGCAGAGGGCCAGCGCGGGAGATCGAACATTTCCAGGTGGCCGATCTTGCGCTCGACCTGCTCAAGCGCAAGGTCAGCCGCGCGGGTGATCGCCTCAACCTGACGAACAAGGAGTTCGCCCTGCTCCACCTTTTACTCAGCCGCCAGGGTGAAGTGCTGTCGAGGACGCTGATCGCCTCGCATGTCTGGCAAATGAATTTCGACAGCGACACCAACGTGGTGGACGTGGCCATCCGGCGGCTGCGCGCAAAAGTTGACGATCCCTACCCCCTGAAACTGATTCACACCGTGAGGGGCATGGGCTACATGCTGGATCTGCAGGCATGAGGCTATCGCCCAGAACGCTGAGCCTACGCCTGGCGCTGATGTTCGCGCTTTCGAGCTGCATGCTGCTCGGCGCAGTGGCGGCCTACCTGTATCACTCTCTGGAGCGTGAAATCCTCTGGAGAGACGACCAGGCTCTGCTGGGTCGCCTGCAACGCATGCAGGCGATTCTGAACGATACCGAGAGTATCGAAGCGCTGCGTAACCGCCCTCAGCTTTACGAAAACATGCTGGGCAACAGGGACAGCTTTCTGTGGATAGTCGGTGCGACTGATCGAGCCCTGATCGAAGTAAATCCTGGTTCGCTGCCGCTGCCCGAATTGCCGGATACCTCCTCACCCGTACTGGGCAATGCTCCAAACAACAGTTCACTGCGCCTGGCATGGCTGGACGTAGCAAGTGCCGGCGGTAGCCTCAAGTTGATCGCAGGCAAGCGCTCGGATGAGCGCGACCAGATGCTGGGCGCCTATCGCGCCAAAATCTGGATGGCACTTGGAGCCGGTGTGTTCCTGGCCTTTGCGCTAGGCTGGCTGGTCAGCCAGCGCGGCTTGAGACCCGTTAGAACGCTGGCCGCTCAGGCAGCGGGCATCGACGCTCGTCATCTCCACCTGCGCCTCGACGATTTCGCCGATACCGCCGAACTCCAAATCCTGAGTCAGGCACTCAACCAGATGCTGGACAGGCTGGAGCAAGGCTTCGCCCAGCTGTCGCGCTTTTCAGAAGACCTGGCCCATGAGATGCGCACGCCTTTGACCAACCTGCTGGGGCAGAGCCAGCAATTGCTCGGCCGAAACCGCTCACCCGAGGAATACCAGAACGCGCTGGCCTCCAATCTGGAAGAGTACGAGCGACTGGCCCGAATGATCGACAGCATGCTGTTTCTGGCCAGGTGCGAGCAGCCCATGGCAACGATCAAGCGGGAGCCGGTAGACCTGCAGGCTCTTGTCGAACAGCTGTGCGAGTATTTCGAAGGTATGGCAGAAGACCGCGGCATTTTGTTGGTCAACCGCAGCCATGGACAGCTCGAAGCGGAGCCTGAGCTACTGCGGCGGGCGTTGGCCAATCTCCTCGCCAACGCTCTACGCTATGGTGCCGCTGATAGCCAGGTGACCATCAGCACCAGGATGGAAGGCAACAGCCTGGAAATTCTGGTTCACAACCATGGCAACCCCATAGAGGCCGCGCACCTGCCCCATCTGTTCAAGCGCTTTTATCGCTGTGATGCCTCACGCAATCAACCCGACGACTCCGGCGGGCTCGGGTTGGCGATCGTCCAATCAATCATGCATGCGCATGCGGGAGAGGCCAGCGTCAAAAGCGACGCGACAGGAACCGTCTTCAGCTTGCATTTCACGACCAGCCAGTCGCTGGGAAAACGGAGTGCATTGGCACGCTGAAACGCTGAGAGCTGCGCTCAAGGGCGCCGGTATATGGGGAACGACCGGGCTTTGTACGGGTGACAGGCCCGCAGGCAGCCCACTCCGATTCACCGGATGAACGATTCGGCATGAAAGAAAGCCCAGGTCAGAGCAGCGAAGAAGTTCCAGGAGCGTTTTCTGCGCCCTGCCCCAGCTGGATTTGCTTCGATCCGCGTTCACGATCTGAAGCACACCTTCGGCCGAAGACTTCGGGCGGCTGGGGTAACGGAGGAAGACAGGAAGGCTCTGCTGGGGCACAAGAACGGTAGCATCACCAGTCACTACTCAGCCGCCGAGCTGGGCAAACTGATCGATGAAGCCAACCGGATTTCGGCCACCGACTCGCGCGGTCCGGCCCTGACAATTTTGAGGAGAATGGCAGGATGAAAAAAAGTCCCGCAAAAGTCCCTACGCTTCTACGTGTGAAGCGCCCATAAAAAAATCCAGTCACCGCTAAGTAACTGGTTTTTTTAGGGTTTTTTGGTCGGGACGGAGTGATTCGAACACTGAATCGCCCCGGGTTTCGTGGAGGCCTCAACTCTTGAGAAGATGAGGCCATGAGAAAGACTACGACCTACTCCCCTGAAGTCCGTGAACGTGCCGTGCGCATGGTTCTGGAACACCTGAACGACTATCCGTCCGAGTGGGCGGCCATCGAGGCCATCGCGCCGAAAATCGGCTGCGCAGCGCAAACCCTGCATGGCTGGATTCGCCGCCAGCAGACCGATGCCGGTCAGCGCCCTGGTCTGACCAGCGAAGAGCGCGAGCGCATAAAGGCCCTGGAACGCGAGAACCGCGAGCTGCGCAAAGCCAACGAGATTCTACGCCTGGCCAGTGCGTATTTTGCCCAGGCGGAGCTCGACCGCCGCACCAAGTCCTGAGGGCATTTGTCGATCAGCATCGTGACCGTCTCGGGGTCGAGTCGATCTGCCGTGTCTTGCAGATCGCCCCGTCCGGTTACCGC
>Ga0114984_1000138_pt1 | contig 28490 bp, 23 predicted proteins | sample Shrwel1BS1Day1_FD_96987 | JGI IMG/M metagenome (GOLD analysis project Ga0114984, IMG submission 96987) | Subsurface microbial communities from deep shales in Ohio, USA - Utica-3 well 1 S-1-Day1 | ecosystem: Environmental > Aquatic > Deep subsurface > Shale gas/oil reservoir > Produced water/Flow...
TCAGCATGGCAACTCCTTGGCACGGGATTGCCATGTTGCCAGAACTGCTTGCAGTACCTCTCGGCCATGCAGCAACGGACGCTTGTTTTTAAGCAGCCAATCGTCCGGGACCCGACAGCTAGGTACGCAGAACAATTGCTGGGGCGGCCGGTATGACGCTGGTAGGAGCTGAATCTCTAGGGAGCGTCCTTGGTAAGGCGTTGATTTCTGCCGCCAAAGGCAATTCACATACGGCCGTGTCAGCCGCTGCGGTGCTTTGGCCTGACAAAGAGAGGCAATGGGAAGCCGTGTTGCCTGCCCTGCGCGAACTGTTGCCTAGTCTTTGTACTTTGGGCGAGTACGCACCTGCAAAGCGCAGCGGCCCTACCATTTGGCTCAAGTGCGCCATCGCAGGCCTGATGTCTGAGGTGGCGGTCACGCGGGGCACCGTAGTTCCTGTGGTGTACCTGCCTGGTGTGGGCCGTGCCGACCTGCGTGCCATTGAGGATTGCCCGCGTGATTTGCAGCCGTTAGCAGAACTGCAGTACCGGGGTGTTTTTTGGAGCCAGGCCAATGCCAAGGACTGGACACCGTTGGCATTCTTAGCGTCGAAGAACGGCGGCCTGGGCCTGGACGTGGCGCAGGACAAAGCCACCCAAGAAGCGCTGCTGCAGGCGCTGCAAGCTGGTGTTCTGCTGGACCGCAGCGTGAACGACCTCAAGGGTCGCACCATCAACGCGGAGTGGCTGCTGAGCCTGTTGGCACCGAATCCCACCCGCGACCTGCTGCTGTGGATGAATGCGCCCGAGGCAACCCGCAGCCAGTGGAGCGACGTGCTGTGGGACGTGTTCGCCAAGCGTTGCAAGATGGATTTTGGCTTCGACCCGATGGCCGACGGCGTGCTGGTAGCTGCAGAACGGCTGGCGAAGGCGGAGGGCAAGTGGGCTGCCGTTGCCGAGCTTTACCGAGATTCCTACAGCAGCTTTCCCAACATCTTCGGGCTGCTGGCCAAGTTGCAACCGCCGCAAATGGGTCTGTTCCCGGACCAAAGCTTGCTGGCGGGCTATCCACAAGCCAATGAGCAAAGCGAATCCGCTCTGCGCTACGCCCTATCGGCCTGCGCCAGCATGATGGCGCCCCAAGCCTGTGCAGCGGTGTTGGCGGCGGAGAAGGAGCACGGTCTGCGCCGCGCGTGGTTGTGGGCAAGTATGGGGCGTTCCCCGCTGGCTGAGGCGCTGGGGCATCTGGCCCTGGTAGCGGAGCGCAGCAGCCTGCTGCCGATGGGGCAGACGCCCGCCGACTTGGCTGCTGGCTACCAACAGTCCGGCTGGCAGGTGGACCAGGCAGCACTGCATGCGCTGGCCTGTGTGCATACCAAGGCTGACCTGGAAGCGGTGGGCGCCGCACTGCGCGCGATGTATCTGCCGTGGGTAGAAGAAGCCGCACGCAGGTTGCAAGAAGCGACCAAGGCGACAGGTGGCTTGCCGCCACTGCCTACAGAGCAGCCCAGCGGGCTTGGTGCGGGCACCTGCACGGTCTTTGTGGATGGCTTGCGCTACGACGTGGCGGTGCTACTCCAACAACGGCTGTTAGCCTTGGGGGATGCCAAGCTTTCGGCCCACTGGACCAGTCTGCCGTCGGTGACGGCTTCTGGCAAAGCGTGGTGCTCCCCTGTGGCTGCCCATGTCGCCGGTACGGTGGTTGATACCGAGTTTGAGCCCAGAGTGGCTGCGGACGGTAAACCACTGACGGGCCACAACTTGCGCAAGCTGCTGATGGACCAAGGCGTACAGCCGCTGGGCAAGCATGAGTCCGGCGACCCGCAAGGCCAGGCTTGGACCGAAGCGGGCGACCTGGACCATTACGGCCACGAACATGGTCTGCGTTTGGCGCGCGACCTCAAGACCCAGCTGGATCAGGTCGTCGAACGGGTTCAAGAGCTGGCAGATGCGGGGTGGAAGCGCATTCGCATCGTGACCGACCACGGTTGGCTGCTGATGCCCGGTGGACTGCCAAAGTCTGAGCTGGCCAAGCACCAAACCGTAACCCGCTGGGGGCGCTGCGCCGTCTTGAAGGACAGCGCACACGGCACACCACTGACCTTTGGCTGGGACTGGTGCAAGGAGGTGCAGGTGGCTTATGCACCGGGTGTGTCGAGTTTTATTGCGGGCGCCGAGTACGCGCACGGCGGTATCAGCTTGCAAGAGTGCCTGGTGCCTGTTTTGCAATTGGACTGTGCTGGTGCAGAGAAAACGGCAGCAGCGGTCACTATCCAATCGGTGACGTGGAAGGGTTTGCGCTGCACGGTGGTGGTGGATGGTGCAGGGCCTGGCCAGCGGGTGGACATCCGCACCAAAGCGGCCCTGGCGTCCAGTTCACTGGCGGCGAGTGACAAGCCCCTCGATGGGGGCAAGGCCAGCCTGGCTGTTGCCGACGATGAATACATGGGTGCTGCTGCCGTGGTGGTGGTGCTGACCGCCGAAGGCGAAGTGCTGCACAAGCAGGTCACCACGGTGGGAGGAAACTGATGATGCAGCTTGACGACTTGGATCGTAAGGCCACAAGCGCCTTCGAAGGCTACGTGGTGAGGAAAGACCTAGTGCGGACGTTCAGCCGCCAGTTCCCAGTGCCCACATACGTGGTCGAGTTTCTGCTGGGCCGCTACTGCGCCACAACCGATGAAGCGGAAATCCAGGAGGGCTTGGATATCGTTCAGCGCCAACTGGCCTCGCGGACGGTGAAGGCGGGCGAAGAAGAGCTCTTCAAGGCCCGCGCGCGCGAGTCCGGTTCCGTGAAAATCATCGACATCATCACAGCCCGCCTGGACTCAAAGACCGATTCCTACATCGCCACCTTGCCTAGCCTGCGACTCACCGACGTGCGGCTGACGCCTGAGATGGTCAAGGAGAACGAGCGCATGCTCACAGGGGGCTTCTATGCCGAAGTCACCCTGGGCTACGACGCTTCGATTGCCCAGGAAAAGGGTGGACGCCCTTTTGGAGTCGATGCGCTGCGGGCCATCCAGCTCTCCAAGCGCGAGGTGCTGGAGGTTATGGCCAAGGGCCGGGAGCAGTTCTCCACCACCGAGTGGCGCGACCTGCTGCTGCGCAGCGTCGGCTTCGAGCCCGAGTCCTTGCCCGAGCGCGGCAAAGATGCGTTGCTGCTGCGTATGGTTCCGTTCGTGGAACGCAATTACAACCTGGTCGAGCTCGGTCCCCGGGGCACTGGCAAGTCGCACCTGTTCCAGCAAGTTTCACCCTACGCCCACCTCATCTCGGGTGGCAAGGCGACCGTCGCGCGCATGTTCGTCAACAACGCCAGCGGTCAGCGCGGGCTGGTGTGCCAATACGACGTGGTGTGCTTCGACGAGGTGTCCGGCGTGTCCTTTGACCAAAAGGACGGCGTCAACATCATGAAGGGGTACATGGAGAGTGGCGAGTTCTCCCGTGGCAAGGAAAGTATCCGGGCCGACGGCTCCATCGTGCTCGTTGGCAACTTTGATGTGGACGTCGAGCACCAACAGCGCATCGGTCATCTCTTCGGGCCGCTGCCGCCAGAGATGCGGGACGATACCGCGTTCATGGACCGCATTCATTGCTTCCTGCCAGGATGGGATGTGCCCAAGCTCAATCCTGGGCTGTTCACTGCGCACTTCGGCCTGGTGAGCGACTTTCTTTCGGAGTGCTTCACGCAGCTTCGCAACCAGAGCCGGGTATCGACGCTGCAAGGGCGCGTGCGCTGGGGTGGTGCATTGTCTGGTCGAGACCTCAACGGGGTCAACAAGACCGTGAGTGGCCTGCTGAAGCTTTTGTACCCCGGCTCGGACATGGCGGTCAGCGAAGAAGACCTGGAGTGGGCCGTGCGCCTGGCTCTCGAGGTTCGCCGTCGGGTCAAGGAGCAGCAAAAGCGCATCGGTGCCGCAGAATTCCGCAACACCCACTTCAGCTACACCCTGGGTGCCGAGGGGGTCGAGAAGTTTGTCAGTACCCCGGAGCTGCAGAGCCAGGGCGGTATCGGGGATGAGCCGCTGGAATGCGGCCAGATTTGGGTGCTGAGCCCGGGCGGCGATGAAGAGCACCCCGGCCTTTTCCGGCTGGAAGTGAACGAGGGACCCGGCAGTGGCGTGCGCGTGCTGAACAACCCGGTTCCAGCGGCGTTCAAAGAGTCCATCCGCTGCGCTGAACAAAACCTGTATGCCCGCGCCCAGCAGTTGGTCGGTGACCGCGACCCGCGCTCCCATGAGTTTTCGGTCCAGTTGCGTGGCTTCGATGCTGCCAAGGCGGGCGCCAAGACCGGAGTCGGTGCGCTCATCGCCTTGTCCAGCGCGTTGCTGAAGAAGTCCGTCCGAGGTGGCCTGGTGGTTGTTGGCGAAGTGACCCTCGGCGGCACCATCGAGCCGATACACAACGCGGTCACTCTGGCAGAGATTGCGGTTGAAAAGGGAGCGAAATCCTTGCTTCTCCCCGTCTCCTGCAGGCGTCAGCTGTTTGACCTGTCCGACGAGATGGCGACGAAGCTGGATATCGAGTTTTATCAGGATGGACGCGATGCGCTGCTAAAGGCGTTGGCAGAGTGACCGAGCCATTTGATGGCAGGGGACACCGCGTGCCTATGCGGCGTATTCAGGCTTCACGCGCGTGCGCGTATTGTGAAAAAACTCTGCACGCTCTGTGGGGGGGCTTTCATTTAAATAGCATCAAGCGTTTGCTAAGCAAGGCATTTTGGTGCTTTAAAACAATCCTTGAGTTCAGCCCTCAAGCGGCGCATCTCGTCGGCTTGCGAGCCCTGTGCGTGGCGCTGATCAGGCGACATCTGCCTGGCCTTGATCCATTGATACAGGCTGTGCTGGCTGACGCCAAGCCGGACGGCACCTCTGCCACCTTGTGGCCTCGTTCGGTGATCTGCTTGACCGCTTCGGTCTTGAATTCTTCGGGGTATCTCAGCTTACTCATGGCACCTCCTATTGGGCCTCAGATTGAGGCTCGAAGGTGTCTACTGAACCCGGGTCGATTCAGACGGCCCAGTTCAGTAAATCGATTCAATATGGCTGCTCGGATGTGCAGCTCGTTGACTTGGCGTTCAAAGGTGCGAGACATCACGCGTTCACCTAGCCGCTTGATGCAGTTCATCTTCGTTTCCACCAGACTTCGCCGGTGGTAGCCAATCCAGCGTTTCCAGATACTGCGTCCCAAGCGCCTGCACACAGCAATAGCTGCATTGCGGTGTTCAAAAACTGTTCCCCTGCGCACTCGTGCATTCTTGCGTGGAGGAATGATGGGTATAGCCCCGCGCCTGATGACCGCTTCGTAGGCAGGCTGTGTATCGTAAGCTCCATCACCAGTAAGACTTTTAAGTGCTTCATCTGGTGGCAATTGCTCCAGCAAATCGCAGAGCATTGAGGCATCGCTGACGTTGTTGCTCGTCACGCAGATTGCCCGAATCTGCAAGGTGTCGGCATCGATGCCTATGTGCAACTTACGCCACTGACGGCGATATTCGGCCCCGTGCTTTTTGCACTTCCATTCGCCTTCACCCAGAAACTTGATGCCTGTTGAGTCAACCAGAAGGTGCAAGCCTGCTTTGCTGCGAGAGTACGGAATCTGGACATTCAAATCTCGCTGTCGCCTGCACAGGGTGCTGAAGTCTGGCACTGGCCATGCAAGGCCGCACAGTTGAAGCACCGATTCCACCAAGCCTGTGGTTTGCCTCAGCGCCAAGCCAAACAAGTTTTTAAGGGTCAAGCAAAACTGGATGGCAGCATCAGAGAACTTCGGACTACGTCCGCGTTTGCCGCTGCCAGCGGCAAACCAGGCCATGCGCTTGTCCAACCAAATTGACAGTGAACCACGTGCCTTGAGTGCTGCGTTGTACTGTTTCCAATTCGTGGTTTGGTAGCGAGGTTTGTTGGCTGGGCTCATGTCGCAAGCCTACACCTGGCGGCATAGCTATTTATGCAACAACGCCGCGGCCACTGAGAATGTTCTGTTCAATCTCGGTGAGAATTTTCCCGTGCAGCGACATGGAAGAGTGTTTGTCCATGGAGTGGATTACACCAGCAAATCCGGCCGGGTGCCGCTGCGCCTTCTAAGCGTTCAATACGGAGCGTGCAATGATGGTGCGCTGAATCTCGGAAGATCCTTCGTAGATGCGCAGGATGCGGGCGTCGCGCACATAGCGCTCCAGGGGCATTTCCCGGGTATAGCCGTAGCCGCCATGGATCTGCAGCGCCTCGTCGGTCACGAAGCCCACCATTTCCGAGGCGAACAGCTTGGCCATGGCCGACTGCTGGGTGAAGGGCTGGCCCTGCTGGCGCAGTGCCAGGGCCTGCATGGTCAGCGCCCAGGCGGCTTCCAGGCGCAGCTTCATGTCGGCGAGCTTGAACTGTATGCCCTGCTTGTTGGCTATCGGTTCGCCGCCCACCAGGCGCTGGTTGGCCCAGTCGGCCGCCGCCTTGAGTGCGGCCTCGGCAATGCCCAGAGAGGTCGCAGCCACGTCCAGGCGGCTGTTGTCCAGCACTTTCATGGCGGTCTTGAAGCCGCTGCCCTCGGCGCCGAGGCGATTGGCCGCCGGGACACGCACGCTGTCCAGCGAAACTTCAAAAGCATGTCCGCCGCGAATGCCCATGAGCTTCTCGGGCGACGAAATCTGTATGCCGGGCAGATCGCGCGGCACGATGAAGGCGCTGACCCCGCGTGCCGCAGCCTCCGCATCGGTCTTGGCGAACACCACCATGAAGCGGGCCTCCGCCGCATTCGAGATGAAGTGCTTGACGCCCGTGATCAGATAGTCGTCGCCGTCGCGCACGGCCCGGGTACGCATGTCTGCAGGGTGGGAGCCGCCGCGCGGCTCGGTCAGCGCAAAGGCCGCCAGCCATTCCCCACTGGCGCAGCGCGGCAGCCATTGCTCGCGCTGCGCCTCGTCACCGCCGATGAGAACGGCATCCGTGCCCAGGTAGTGAGCACCGATCATGGACGAGGTCGCGGCGCAGGCGCGCGAGATGGCGACCAGCGACATCAGCATGGCGGTGGGGGTGACGCCCGGTCCGCCAAAGCGTTCCGGCAGATTCATGCCCATCACGCCCAGCGCGGACAGGCCGGGCACATGGCGCGTGGCGGAAAAGGCTTCCTCGTCCATGGCCTGGGCCACGGGGGCCAGGGTTTCCTCGGCAAAGCGTGCAACGGCATCGGCAACGGCCTGATCTTCTTCGGTCGCGCCCAGACGAATCAATGACATGGCGGTCTCTCCTTGTTTTCTGTCAATCAAAATCAACCCAAAGCGCCTGCTTCGCGCAAGGCGGCAATGGCGTCCGTGCTGCGGCCGAGCCAGCTTTGCAGCAGCAGCTCCGTGTGCTCGCCCAGGGCCGGTGCGCGTTGCGCCCGATTGGGCAGAGCGCCGTTGAAATGCACGGGCTGTGTCGGCAGCTGAAGGCCCGGAAGGCGTTCGTCCTCGACCTCGCAGAGCAGGCCACGCGAGCGGATCTGCTCGGAGTTCAGGGCCTGCTCTATGTTCCAGATGGGGGCTGCGGGAACGCCAGCGGCTTCGAGCCGCGCCACCACATCGGCCACATCGTGCTGCGTGCTCCAGCCCTCCAGCGCGGCGCGCAATGCGGGCTCGTTGGCCGAGCGGGTTTCATCGCTGGCAAAACGCGGATCGCTGGCCAGCTCGGGCAGGTCCATTGCGGCAGCGGTGGCGTCGAACAGCTTCTTGTTGAGCACGGCCAGAGCGTAATGGCCGTCACGTGCCCTGTAGACGCCAAACGGCGCCGAGAGCGGATGTCGGTTGCCCACACGCCGGGCAGGCTGGCCGGTGAACAGATAGCGCGACATCGATGTCGCCAGAAAGCTCAGCGTGGTGTCGAACATGGCGACATCGACATGCTGGCCGACTCCGGTTCTCTGCGCCTGCAACAGGGCCGCCAGTGTCGCCCAGGAGGCAAACAGGCCGGCAACCACATCGCTGACCGCCTCGCCGACCAGGGTGGGCGCGCCTTGAGGCTCGCCCGTGGCCTCCATCAGGCCGCTCATGGCCTGAACAATGATGTCGTAGGCCGGGCGGTGGGCCAGCGGGCCGGTCTGGCCGAAGCCGGAGACGCTGACATACACCAGCCGGGGATTGAGGGCGCGCAGCGTTTCGGGGCCGATGCCAAGGCGCTCGGCCACGCCCGGCCTGAAGTTCTCGACCACCACATCGACCTGCCGGGCGAGCTCATGCACCACGGCGACCGCATCCGCATGCTTGAGGTCCAGCACCAGGCTTTGCTTGTTGCGATTCATGACCGTGAACAAGGCGCTTTGCCCATTCTTCATGGGGCCGATGGCGCGGTAGTCGTCGCCCTGAGGCGGCTCTACCTTCACGACTTCCGCGCCCAGATCGGCCAGCAAGGCCGTGGACATGGGGCCCGCCAGAACCCGGGTGAAGTCCAGGATGCGGATGCCGTCCAGCGGACGGGAGGCAGTTTTTTCGGTTGATGCAAGCATGGGAGTCCTGCTGTTGATCTGAAGCGATGCCTGCATGCTGCCCAAAACATGAATCAATGGAAAATATTCATTTCCCATTCACTGGATTCAAAAAATTGATTCAGATAAATCTGCGCCAGCTCGAATATTTTGTCGCCGCGGCACGCCACGGCAGCACGGCCAAGGCGGCGCTGGCCATCAATGTTTCACAGCCCTCCATCTCCAAGGCGATTGCCGACCTGGAGGCTCAGTGGGGTGAGCAGCTGTTTGTGCGCAAACATGCCGTCGGACTGGACCTGACCGCGGCAGGGCTGGCCAGAAGCCGGGAGGCCCTGAGCCTGCTCGAAGCAGCGCAACTGCTTCAGGAACCTCGCAAGCAGGCGGTTTCCGGCACGCTGAGGCTGGGCTTTCTGAGCACGCTGGGCGCGCTGTGGATTCCGCAGCTGCTCACCCAGATGCAAAAGCGCCACCCTTCAATCGACATCGAGCTGGTCGAAGGGGACATCGCCTCACTGACGCGGCAAGTGGAACGCGGGGAGATCCATGCCGCACTGCAATATGACCTGGGCCTGGCTCGCCCTCTGCTGACCATGCACCCGGTTGCCGCATTGCCGCCCTATGCCTTGCTGCCTGCCAGGCATGCCCTGTCTGCGGCGCCCAGCGTGAGCCTGGCGGAGCTGGCCCAGTCGCCGTTGCTGCTGATCAACCTGCCGCAGAGCCGCGAATACTTTCTCTCGCTGTTTCGGGAAGCGGGCGTGGTTCCCACGGTGAACTATGAACTGGCGTCGATAGAGCTTGTCCGCTCCATGGTCGCCAACGGGCATGGCGTCAGCGTTCTGACCACGCGGCCGGTGGTCGACCGAACCCACGACGGCAAGCGGCTGCTCTGCAAAAGAATCAAGGGCCGCGTCGCCAAGCAGGCCGTGGTGCTGTCGGTGCCCAGGAGCAATGCCTCGGCGCTGATTGCACCATTTCTGACCGTGGCAAAAAGCGTGATTGCACCCGACTAGCGCAACGCGGGTGCTGTTTTGGTGCGCGTCCCCAGGAGCCGGCGGAGGCGGTCTGCGGGCGAGCGAGTTGGCACATAGCTTGCTTTTGTGGATTGTTGACTCATGTCTATACAGCTGGGAAATGCGGCAACTATGACGCTCGGGTAAGCCTGTATATACATGTTCAATCAGCAATCGCAAACTTCGCTGCCTGCACTGTCGTGCAACGCTTGAAGTCCGCATCAACAACCGAACTGCTCTGGCATCTACCGAGGAGAGTCCCATGAAATCGACACGTCGCGTTCCAATCTGGCAACTGGCATTAGCCGCAACCGTTCTAGTGTCTGCTGCACAACATGCAGCGGCTCAGGAGACCAAGATCGTCCTGGGCATGTCGGGATGGACAGGCTTCGCGCCATTGACGCTTGCGGACAAGGCCGGGATCTTCAAGAAGAACGGCCTCAATGTCGAAATCAAGATGATTCCCCAGAAGGACCGGCATCTGGCGCTGGCCTCGGGTGCCGTGCAATGTGCCGCCACCACCGTGGAAACGCATGTGGCCTGGAACACCAATGGCGTGCCCATCGTGCAGATCTTCCAGATGGACAAGTCCTATGGTGCAGATGGCATTGCCGTGCGCAATGACGTCAAGAACTTCGCCGATCTGAAAGGCAAGACCGTAGCCGTCAGCGCGCCGGGCACGGCTCCCTACTTCGGTCTGGCCTGGATGCTGAACAAGAACGGCATGACCATGAAGGACATCAAGACCGTGTCGCTGGAGCCCCAGCCTGCGGCCCAGGCCTTTGTCTCCGGGCAGAACGATGCGGCCATGACCTATGAGCCCTACCTGTCCACGGTCCGCGCCAACCCCAGCGCCGGCAAGATTCTGGCCACCACGATCGACTACCCGATGGTGATGGATACCGTGGGCTGCGATCCCAAGTGGCTCAAGGCCAACACGGCAGCCGCCAAGGCGCTGACCCAGTCCTACTTCGATGCCATCGCCATGATCAATTCCGACAAGGAAAAGAGCTACGAAATCATGGGCGCGGCCGTCAAGCAAAGCGGCGAGCAGTTCGGCAAGTCGGCAGCCTTTCTGAAATGGTCGGACAAGGAGGCCAACCAGAAGTTCTTTGCCAGCGATCTGCTGCCTTTCATGAAGGAGTCTGCCGCCATCCTCAAGGAAGCCGGCGTGATTCGCAGCATTCCTGAGAACTACGGCGTCATGTACGACGCCAGCTTCATCAAGTAAGCGCAAAGAGGTTGCACATGGAAGCGGTATCACCTTCTATCAAGTCTGCATCACCCGCATCGGTTCAGGTGGCATCGCCTTCCGTGAGGCCGGCTCGCCGGCGCTATATGGCCCCTCTGGAGCCTGTCAGCCCCAGGGCCAAATGGCTGCTGGGCACGGGCTTCTTCCTGCTGTTCCTGCTGATCTGGTCGGCCGTCACCTTTGGCGGACTGGTCTCGCCGACCTTTCTCGCCAGCCCGCTGACGATGCTGCGCGAAGGCATTCTGCTGTTCACCGAGTTCGACTTTCACCATGACATCGGCATGACCGTATGGCGCGTCATGGGCGGCTTCATCCTGGCCAGCATCGTGGCCGTGCCGCTGGGCATTGCCATGGGGGCCTGGAAGCCCGTGGAGGCGTTCTTCGAGCCCTTTGTCTCGTTCTGCCGCTACCTGCCCGCCTCGGCATTCATTCCGCTGCTGATCCTCTGGGCCGGCGTGGGCGAGGCCCAGAAGCTGCTGGTCATCTTCATCGGCTCGGTGTTCCAGATCACCCTCATGGTGGCCGTGACCGTGGGTGGTGCGCGCAAGGATCTGGTGGAGGCCGCCTACACCCTGGGCGCCAGCAATACCGGGATCGTCAAGCGGGTGCTGATTCCCGGTGCCGCTCCTGGCATCGCGGAAACCCTGCGTCTGGTTCTGGGCTGGGCCTGGACCTATGTGATCGTTGCCGAGCTGATCGGCTCGTCCTCGGGCATCGGACACATGATCACCGACAGTCAGGCGCTGCTCAATACCGGACAGATCATCTTCGGCATCATCATCATCGGGCTCATCGGTCTGGTGTCGGATTTCATCTTCAAAACCGTCAACCGTCGCATGTTCGAGTGGAGTTCCCTGTGATGAACCAGCTGTCCATTCAAGGCGTTTCGCGCACCTTCACCAGCCACAAAGGCGTCAGCACCCAGGCGCTGCTGCCGGTGGATTTCGAGGTCCGGGAGAACGATTTCGTGACCATTCTCGGGCCCTCCGGCTGCGGCAAATCGACGATGCTGCGCATTGTTGCGGGTCTGGATTTCCCGACGACGGGGCAGGTGCTGCTGGACGGGAAGCTGGTGCAGGAGCCCGGCGCCGACCGCGGCATGGTGTTTCAGAGCTATACCTTGTTCCCCTGGCTGACCGTGGCGCAGAACATCCGCTTCGGGCTGCGCGAGAAAGGTGTGAGCGAAGCCGTCCAGAAAGAGCGCAGCGACTACTTCATTGCCAAGGTGGGCCTGCGCGGGTTCGAGAATCACTATCCCAAGCAGCTGTCGGGCGGCATGCAGCAACGCACGGCGATCGCGCGTGCGCTGGCCAACGACCCCAAGATCCTGCTCATGGACGAGCCCTTCGGTGCGCTGGACAACCAGACCCGGGTGCTGATGCAGGAATTGCTGCTGGGCATCTGGGAGGCCGAACGCAAGACGGTGATGTTCGTGACCCACGATATCGATGAAGCCATCTTCATGGCCAATCGCGTGGCCGTGTTCAGCGCGCGTCCGGGCCGCATCAAGGCAGACATCCCGGTCCATCTGCCGCATCCGCGGCATTACACCGTCAAGACCTCGCCCGAGTTCATGGAGCTCAAGGCCCGGTTGACGGAAGAGATTCGCGCCGAGTCTCTGGCTGCGGCTGCTCACTGAGGCCTGCATCATGAATGTCCGAGATCCTGCCCAGCGCAAAGCGGCTCCTGCAGCCCAGATGCCGCTCGCGTTGTATCAGCAGGTCAAGGACCATGTGCTGCGCAAGATCGGCGACGGATCGCTGGCGGCCGGTGCGCGCGTGCCTTCCGAGCAGGAGCTGGTCAACGAGTTCGGCGTGGCGCGCATGACGGTGAACCGCGCGCTGCGCGAGCTGGCCGAGCAGGGCGTGATCGTGCGTGTGGCGGGGGTCGGCTCCTTCGTGGCCGAGGAAAAGCCGCAATCGACCCTGCTGCGCATTGCCAATATCGGTGAAGAGATCACCCAGCGCGGCCACGATCATCGCTTCGAGTTGCTCGATATGCGCCGCGAGTCTGCCTCGCCCGAAGTCGCTGCGGCGCTGGATCTCGCGGTCGGCGCCTCGGTCTTTCACCTGCACGGCGTGCACTTCGAAAACGAGTTGCCGGTCCAGATCGAAGACCGCTATGTGAACCCCCGCCTGGTCCCTGACTTCATGGACCAGGATTTCTCTGCCGTGCAGCCCTCGGTCTATCTGGTGCGCAATGTGCAGTACGACCAGATCGAACATGTGGTCGATGCGATTTTGCCGACGGCCGAACAGGCCCGGCTGCTGCAGATGGCTATTGACCAACCTTGCCTGATGCTCACGCGCCGTACCTGGCTGCGCGGCGTCCCGATTACCTGGGTGCATTGCGTGCATCCAGGCATGCGCTACCGACTCGGTAGCCGTTTCCGAACCGATTCAGTGCACGGCGGCTGATCCCGGCCAGGCCCTTGAATCCTCAGTACGTTTTTGTTTCTCTTGACTGTATAGACAGGTATAGCCATGAACACTACCACCACCCAAGAGCTTTCGAACTCCGAACTGGAACTGCATCCCGGCGAGCTCACGCTGGCTCAGCTGCGCCGCATTCAGGACGGCGGCGTGCAGCTCAGCATGGCGCAGGCTGCCTATGGCGCCATGCGCAAGGCCGAGGCACATGTGCAGCACATCGTCGATGAAGACCAGGTGGTCTACGGCATCAACACCGGTTTCGGCAAACTGGCTTCGACCAAGATCGCGCATGAGCGTCTGGCCGAGCTGCAGCGCAATCTGGTGCTTTCGCACAGCGTGGGCACGGGTGATCCGCTGCCGGACCATGTGGTGCGTCTGGTGCTGGCCACCAAGGCCGTGAGTCTGGCCCGCGGGCATTCGGGAGCCCGCACGGCACTGGTGGATGCGCTGCTGGCTTTGGCCAATGCCGATGTCCTGCCCGTGATTCCCTCCAAGGGTTCGGTGGGCGCTTCGGGCGATCTGGCGCCGTTGTCGCACCTGGCCTGTGTGCTGATCGGCGAGGGGCAGGCCAAGGTGGACGGCAAGCTCGTCTCCGGCCGTGAAGCCATGAAACACATCGGTCTGGAGCCCTTTGTGCTGGGCCCCAAGGAAGGGCTGGCACTGCTCAACGGCACCCAGGTCTCCACCTCGCTGGCGCTGGCGGGTCTGTTCCAGGCCGAAAGCGTGCTGGCCGCAGGCCTGGTGGCCGGTTGCCTGACGCTGGAAGCCATACAGGGCTCCATCAAGCCCTTCGATGCGCGCATTCACGAGGCCAGAGGCCAGCAGGGGCAGATTGCCGTGGCCGCCGCCGTGCGTTCCCTGCTTGACGGCAGTGCCATCGATCCCTCGCACCCCAATTGCGGACGCGTGCAGGATCCCTACTCCATTCGCTGCGTGCCGCAGGTCATGGGCGCCTGCCTGGACAACCTCAGCCATGCTGCGCGCGTGCTGGTCATAGAAGCCAATGCAGCCTCGGACAATCCGCTGGTGTTCGACAACGGCGACGTGATTTCGGGCGGCAACTTCCATGCCGAACCCGTGGCCTTTGCGGCCGACATCCTGGCCCTGGCGATCGCTGAAATCGGCGCCATCTCCGAACGTCGCATGGCCTTGCTGCTGGACACCGGACTGTCGCGCCTGCCGGCCTTCCTGATCGAGGACAGCGGCGTCAACTCGGGTTTCATGATTGCCCAGGTCACGGCGGCCGCCCTGGCGGCCGAAAACCAGTGTCTGGCGCACCCTAGCAGCGTGACCAGCCTGCCCACATCGGCCAATCAGGAAGACCATGTCTCCATGGCCACCTATGGTGCGCGTCGCCTGGCCGACATGGCGAGGAACACAGCGGTGATCGTGGGCGTGGAGGCCATGGCAGCAGTCCAGGGCATGGACTTCGACCGCCGACTCAAGAGCTCGCCGCTGATCGAGGAGCAGTACGCGCTGATTCGCAGTCAGGTGCCCTATCTGGACAAGGACCGCTACCTGGCGCCCGATATCGAAATCATGCGACTGTGGGCGCTGGAAACCGCCTGGCCCGAGGTGTTGCAGAGCATTCTGCCGAGCAACGCGGCCTGAGCCTGCGCCATGTCGTCACGCCGCAAGCATCGGGCAGTAGCGGTTCTCGCCACGGCGGGGCGGCATTCCTGCAGCGCTTGCCGGGGCGGCGGGTCAGAAGCTGCCTGCGAACTGGTAGCGCGATGCCGGGTGCCACAGGGCCGAAACCGAGGCCACCTGGCCCTGGGAGCGGGTTCTGCGGCGCAGCACCAGACAGGGTTCGGTGACCTCCATGCGCAAAAGCTCCGCCACCTCTGGCGTGGGCATGCTCGCTTCGATGGAGAAATTCACGCCCTGCAGCGGAGCCACGCGCACCAGATAGGCATTCGGCGTCTGGCTTGCAAAGTCCTGGCTCAGATAGTCGGGAGCCACGGCCGGGTTCACATAGCGGTCTTCGACCTGGATGGGGACATCGTTTTCGAAGTGCACGACCACGGAGTGAAACAGATGGGGGGCGGCGTTCAGCTCGAACTGGCGCAGCAGGGCGGTGTCGACCTTGCAGCGCTCGAGACGCTGCAGCTCTCCCCGATGGCGGTGACCACGAGCCGCAATTTCGTCGGCGATATTGCGCAGCTCTACCAGGGTGGCCTGGTACTTCTGCTGAGCAACGAAAGTGCCCGAGCCCTGGACACGCGTCAGTGTCTTTTCGTCGCTGAGCTCGCGCAAGGCACGGTTGACGGTCATGCGCGCCACATTGAACTGCTTGACCAGCGCAGCCTCGCTGGGAATGGCCTGGCCTTCCTGCCATACGCCACTGTGGATCTGCTGCAGCACATGGTCTTTGATGCGCTGGAACGCAGGTACGGCAGCGGTGGTATCGGTTCGCGACATAGGGTTTGTTTGGATTAGAAAAGCTGTCTAGATGATTGACGTTGGCAGGAGTAAATCACAAAATTCGTATAGACAACTTTATGGAAATTACTGAAAGTTGTTCGGACATATAAGAGACATCCAGAGGGATTGACGGAGCAATTTCATGAGTATTGATACAGCAACGCTGGGTTCCTCTGGCGCCATCGAGAGCAGAACCATCGACATGGTTCCGGAGAGCGAGCGCCACGGCACGCCCTCCAGCCAGTTCACCCTCTGGTTCGGTGCCAACATGCAGATCACGGCGGTGGTGGACGGCGCCCTGGCCGTGGTGTTCGGTGCCGAAGCCATGACCGCCATCCTCGGCCTCCTGATCGGCAACATTCTCGGCGGCATCGTCATGGCGCTGCATTCGGCCCAGGGACCGCGCCTGGGGCTGCCCCAGATGATCTCCAGCCGCGTGCAGTTCGGCGTCAAGGGCGCAGCCCTGCCGCTGGTGCTGGTGATCCTGATGTATGTGGGCTTCGCCGCCACGGGCACCGTGCTCTCGGGTCAGGCCATCAATCTGATGTTCGGCTTCCACAGCCCTGCGGTCGGCATCATCATCTTCGGCGCGCTCACGGCCCTGGTCGCCGTGGTGGGCTACCGGCTCATCCATGTGGTGGGGCGCATTTCCACCGTGGTCGGCATTCTGGGCTTTGGCTATCTGGCCTGGCAGCTGTGCCACCAGTTCGATGTGGTCTCGGCGTTCGGCCAGAAGCCTTTCACCTGGGCCAGCTTTCTGACCGCCATGGCCCTGTCGGCAGGCTGGCAGATGACGTTTGCCCCCTATGTGGCCGATTATTCGCGCTATCTGCCCACCAGGACCTCGACCGCCGCCACCTTCTGGACCACGTTCGGCGGCAGCGTCATCAGCTCGCAGCTGGCCATGACCTTCGGCGTGCTGGTGGCCGCCCTGGGCGCCAACTTCATCAAGAACCAGGTCGGCTTCATGGGCCAGCTGGCTGGCCCGCTGGCGGTGGTGATCTACCTGGTCATCGTCACCGGCAAGCTCACCGTGAACTGCCTCAATGCCTATGGCGGCTTCATGACCGTGCTGACAACGGTCAGCGCCTTCAACCGGAAAACGCAGTTCACCGCAACATCGCGCCTGCTCTACATCCTGGGCTTTGTGCTGGTGACGGTGCTGGTGGCCCTGCTGGCCAGCTCCAACTTCCTGGCCACGTTCAAGAATTTCGTGCTGCTGCTGCTCACCGTCTTTGTTCCCTGGAGCGCCGTCAATCTGGTGGACTACTACCTGGTCTCCAAGGAAAAAGTGGACATCCCGGCGCTCTATGACAGCCAGGGCCGCTATGGCGCCTACAACTGGACGGCCCTGTCTTGCTATGTGATGGGCGTTGTGGTGCAGATTCCCTTCATCAACCAGGCCATGTATGTGGGCCCGCTGGCCAAGGCCATGAACGGCGCCGACATCTCCTGGATCGTGAGCCTGATCGTCACCTCGCTCGTCTACTACCCGCTGGCCAGGAGAAGCATGAACGTGCCCAGCCAGATGATTTACCCCAGCCCGGCTCCTGCCGCGACCACAGGCGCAGACAGGAACTTTGCTGGTGCCACTTACGCCGTGCAAGCCGGCTGAATCCTCCCACCCATTCTTTAAGGATACGACCATGAACGCCAACGACGCCATCATCAGCGCGGCCAAGCAAGACCCCCGCTACGACGCCAGCCGAGAAATCCGCGCTCCCCGCGGTAGCGAGCTGCACTGCAAGAACTGGCTCGCCGAAGCGGCCTATCGCATGATCCAGAACAACCTGGATCCGGATGTGGCCGAGAACCCCAAGGCGCTCGTCGTCTACGGCGGCATCGGCCGCGCTGCCCGCAACTGGGAGTGCTATGACGAAATCCTGGCCCAGCTCAAGAAGCTCGAAGCCGACGAATCGCTGCTGATCCAGTCGGGCAAGCCCGTGGGCGTGTTCAAGACCCACCCCGATGCGCCACGCGTGCTGCTGGCCAATTCCAACCTGGTGCCCAAGTGGGCCAACTGGGAGAAGTTCAACGAACTCGATCAGAAGGGCCTGTTCATGTACGGCCAGATGACGGCCGGCAGCTGGATCTACATCGGTGCCCAGGGCATCGTGCAGGGCACCTTCGAGACCTTTGTCGAGGCCGGCCGCCAGCACTACAACAACGACCTGACCGGCAAGTGGATTCTCACAGCCGGCCTGGGCGGCATGGGTGGTGCCCAGCCGCTGGCCGGCGTGCTGGCCGGCGCCTGCGTGCTGGCCATCGAATGCAAGCAGTCCAGCATCGACTTCCGTCTGCGCACCCGCTATGTGGACAAGCAGGCCAAGGATATCGACGACGCGCTGGCCCTGATCAAGCATCACACCGAAAAGGGCGAGGCCGTCTCCATCGCGTTGCTGGGCAATGCGGCCGAAGTCCTGCCCGAGCTGGTCAAGCGTGCCAAGGCCGGCGGCATCCGTCCCGACATCGTGACCGACCAGACCTCCGCCCACGACCTGATCAACGGCTACCTGCCCGTGGGCTGGACCGTGGAGCAATGGAACGCCGCTGCGGCCGACCCCGGCCAGCACCCCACGCTCAAGAAGGCCGCCGCCCAGGGCTGCGCCCAGCATGTGCAGGCCATGCTGGACTTCCAGGCCATGGGCATTCCCACGGTGGACTATGGCAACAACATCCGCCAGGTGGCCCTGGACGAAGGCGTGAAGAACGCCTTCGACTTCCCCGGCTTTGTGCCAGCCTACATCCGTCCGCTGTTCTGCGAAGGCAAGGGCCCGTTCCGCTGGGTGGCGCTGTCCGGCGACCCCGAGGACATCTACAAGACCGATGCCAAGATCAAGGAGCTGTTCCCCGAGAACAAGCACACCCACCGCTGGCTGGACATGGCCAAGGAACGCATCGCCTTCCAGGGCCTGCCATCGCGCATCTGCTGGCTGGGTCTGGGCGAGCGCCACAAGGCGGCCCTGGCCTTCAATGAAATGGTCAAGAACGGCGAACTCAAGGCGCCCATCGTGATCGGCCGCGACCACCTGGACTGCGGCTCGGTGGCCAGCCCCAACCGCGAGACCGAAGCCATGAAGGACGGCACCGACGCCGTCTCCGACTGGCCGCTGCTCAACGCCCTGCTCAACACGGCGGGCGGCGCCACCTGGGTCAGCCTGCACCACGGCGGTGGCGTGGGCATGGGCTACTCGCAACATGCCGGCGTTGTGATCGTGGCCGATGGTACGGACGAGGCTGCGGCCCGCCTGAACCGCGTGCTCTGGAACGATCCCGCCACCGGCGTGATGCGCCATGCCGATGCAGGCTACGAGATCGCCGTGGAAGCGTCCAAGCGCCATGGGCTCAACCTGCCGATGGTCAAGTAACGTCGTCCCCCCTGAGCGGCTGCGCCTAGGCGGCCCCGCCGCTTCCCCCCCCAGGGGGACGACGCCCTTTGCTGCGGGACGGCCCTTGCTGGGCGTCCCGCACCTGGGGCGTGCTTGTTTTTAGAGCTTCGGCCTCACTCACAACAGTCTTCGATGCAACGCTTTGACCTGAACCAGATTGCGCCCAGCCCGTGGAAGAACGGGGGCGGCAGCACGCGCGAGATTGCCTGCTGGCCGCAGGGTGCGGGCATGGACAGCTTTGGCTGGCGCGTGAGCGTGGCCACGATTGCCCAGGCCGGCCCGTTTTCTGCATTTCCGGGCATAGACCGCCAGATCATGCTGCTCGATGGCGACGGGGTACGGCTGCACAGCGCCCATGCCGGGCTCGAGCATGCATTGACCGAGCGCTGGCAGCCATTCGCCTTTTCGGGCGATATGGCGCTGGATTGCGATCTGCTGGGCGGGCCGTCCAGCGACTTCAATGTCATGACCCGGCGCGGACAGTGGTCGGCCAGTCTGGAGCAGCTCGGCGGCCGGGCCGAGGCGGGGCTGAGCGCCGCAGGGCTTTGCATGGTGCTGGAGGGGGGCTGGAAATGCGCCGACGGGCGGATACTGCAAGCCGGTCAAGGCCTCTGGTGGACCAGCCCCCAGGCCGAGCCGCTGCTGGCGCAGGACGAGCAGGCCAGGCTGATCCTGGTCAGCCTGACGCCGCACAGCTAAAACACGAGCAGCTTGCACCCTTGAATTGGACGTTTCAATGCGTATTGATATGAAAAATCAGGAGTGGCAAGCGCATGAAGCTATGAAATCAGTAGTTTCATGGTTTGAATTGCCGTAATCGAACACTAGGAGCATCGCCATGACGCAAGTTATTTCCCATCTCGCAGTCTCTGCCGACGGCTGCTGGTACAACCTGCGTCTGGCGCCGGAGCTGTATGTCTCCGAAGTGGCGGATATTCCCGAGGGCACGCTGGCCTGTATCGTGGTGCAACAAGGCCGCATGGTCTGGGTGGGCCCGCAGGATGCCATGCCCGCCGAATACCAGGCGCTGCCCCGGCATGATGGCGCAGGGCGCCTGGCCACGCCGGGCCTGATCGACTGCCACACCCACCTGGTCTATGGCGGCGAGCGTGCCAACGAGTTCGCCATGCGCCTGGCCGGGGCCAGCTACGAGGAAGTGGCTAGGGCCGGCGGAGGCATCGTCTCCAGCGTCAGGGCCACGCGCGAAGCGTCGGAGGACGAGCTGGTGGCGCTGGCGCTGCCGCGTCTCGAGCAGTTGCTGGCCGAAGGCGTGACGGCCATAGAGATCAAGTCGGGCTACGGCCTGGCCCTGGAACACGAGCGCAAGCAGCTGCGCGCCGCACGGCGCCTGGGCGAGTTGTGTGCCGTGACCGTGCGCACCACCTTTTTAGGGGCCCATGCGCTGCCGCCTGAGTACGCGGGCCGCAGCCAGGAATACACGGATCTGGTCTGTCAGGTCATGCTGCCGGCGCTGGCCGCCGAAGGCCTGATCGATGCCGTCGACGTGTTCTGCGAGCGCATCGCCTTCTCGCTGGCCGAGACCGAGCAGGTCTTTCAGGCGGCCAAGGCCTTGGGCCTGCCCGTCAAGCTGCATGCCGAGCAGCTGTCGAATATGGAGGGTGCAGCCCTCGCGGCCCGCTATGGCGCGCTGTCCTGCGACCATATCGAGCACTTGTCCGAACACGGCATTGACGAGATGAAGAAGGCCGGTACCGTGGCCGTGCTGCTGCCCGGAGCCTTCTATACGCTGCGCGACACCAAAGTGCCGCCGATTGAGGAATTAAGGGCCGCCAAGGTCCCCATGGCCGTTTCTACCGATCACAATCCGGGTACCTCCCCGTGCTTGAGCTTGCTGCTCATGGCCAATATGGCTTGCACGCTGTTCCGTCTGACGGTTCCCGAGGCTCTGGCCGGCATCACCCGACATGCAGCGCAGGCTCTGGGTCTGCAGGACGAGCAAGGCCTGATTGCCGTGGGCCGTCCCGCCAACTTCGTGCTCTGGCCCGTGAAGCAGGCTGCCGAACTGGCCTACTGGTTCGGCAGCAAGCCTGACTGTACGGTGGTGCGCCAGGGCCTGATTGCGCAGCAAGCCAAAGCCTGAAAGCGGGGAGCGCGAAAGGTTGCTGATGTCTCACGAACAATTTCTCAATGAACTGATTTCCACCCTGGGCGCCGATGTCGCGCTGCGCGGCACGGACACGCCCGAGCGGTGCCGCACCGACTGGAGCGGCACGCCCCCCCAGCAGCCGCTGGCGCTGGTGCGCCCACGGACCACGGAGGAAGTCAGCGCGGTCATGCGTCTGTGCAGCGCCCACCGGATTGCGGTAGTGCCGCAGGGCGGTCTGACCGGGCTGGCCGGTGCAGCGGTTCCGATGGAGGGGGCAGTGGCCCTGTCGCTGGATCGCATGAACCGCATCGAGGACATCGATGCCAAGACCGGGCTGATGCAGGTGCAGGCCGGCGTCACCCTGCAAGCCGTGCAGGAAGCGGCCGTCGATGTCGGCATGGTGTTCGGCGTGGATCTCGGCGCTCGCGGCAGCTGCCAGATCGGCGGCAACGTCTCCACCAATGCGGGCGGCAACGGCGTGCTGCAGCACGGCATGATGCGCGAGCAGGTGCTGGGCCTGGAAGTGGTGCTGGCCGACGGCACGGTGCTGCCCATGCTGCGCCCCATGATCAAGAACAACACGGGCTACGACCTCAAGCAGTTCTTCATCGGTGCCGAAGGCACGCTGGGCATCATCACGCGCGTGCTGCTGCGCCTGCGCCCCGCGCCCCAGGCCACGGCCACGACGCTGGTGGCCATGCCCGATTTCGACTCGGCGCTGGCCGTGCTCAAGCGCATGCAGTCGCGCTTCGGCAACAGCGTCGCGGCCTACGAGCTGATGTGGGACAGCTTTGTGCAGGCCTCCATGGCCTGGCTCAAGCTCGCTGCGCCTTTTGAGCAGCGCTACCCCTTGCTGGCCCTGATCAATGTGGATGGCAAGGACGAGGCGCAGCTGCAGGGCGATCTGCAGCAGGTGCTTGAGGAAGCCATGGAGGCCGGCGAGGTGCTCGATGCCATCGTGGCCCAGTCGGTCGCCCAGGTGCAGCAGCTGTGGAAGCTGCGCGAGGCACCGGCCGAGCTCAACAACAATATGCATCCCGCGATCAACTTCGACGTGAGCCTGCCCCAGGCCGACATCGGCCGCTTTGCCGAAGCCTGCATGCAGGCTTTTGCCGCGCGCTGGCCTGCGCACCAGGCGCTTTACTTCGGCCATGTGGGCGACGGCAATCTCCATGTCTCGGTGGATGGCAAGACCGTCAACGGCGAATGCGAGCAGGTGGAGGAGCTTCTCTACCTGCTCGTGGGCGAGATGCAGGGCAGCGTCTCCGCGGAGCACGGCATAGGTCTGCACAAAAAGCCTTATCTGAGCAACAGCCGCACGCCCGCAGAGCTGGCGGCGATGCGGGCCATCAAGCTGGCCCTCGATCCCCTGGGCCTGATGAATCCCGGAAAGGTGTTTGATCTATGACGAATTCCCTGGTGGCCTCGCTGGCCCGGGCCCAGGTGCGCCCGCTGCCCGCGTACAACGCCGGCCTGTCCAACGAAGCGGTGCGGGCGCGCTATGGCGTGACCGATATCGCGCGACTGGCCAGCAATGAAAATCCCTTCGGTGCCAGCGCCTCGGTGCGCCGGGCGATTGCCGAGGTGGCCAACGATGTGGGTAACTATCCCGATGCCAACTGCACGGCCTTGCGCGAAGCCATTGCCGAGCGCACCGGGCTGCCCGCCGGGCGTCTGGTCTTCGGCGACGGCTCGGAAGACCTGATCAAGATTCTCTGCGAGGTCTTTCTCGCTCCCGGCGATCTGGTGGTGACCCAGCGTCCCGTGTTCGGCCTGCACGAAATCTATCCAAAGATGATGGGCGCGGAGGTCGAGCTCCTCGACCTCAACGAGGAGCTGGGCTTCGATCTGGGCGCCTGGTGCGCTGCCGTGGCCAAGGCCCCCAAGATCGCCTTCCTGCCCAACCCGTCCAACCCCGTGGGCTGCATGATGGATGCGGCGCAGTTTGCGCAGGTGCTGGAGGCCACGCCCGCCAACACCGTGCTGGTGGTGGATGAGGCCTATTACGAATACGCGCTGCATGACGATGACTACCCCGATGTGCTGGCCATGCTGGAGGCGCGTGTCGGGCCCTGGATCGTGCTGCGCACCTTCTCCAAGGCCTGGGGCCTGGCCGGTCTGCGCGTGGGCTACGGCATGGCCGACAGCGCCGAGCTGGTGGGCCTGATGGACAAGGTGCGCTCGCCCTTCAACGTGAACATGGCGGCCCAGCGCGCAGCGCTGGCCGCCTGGAACGATCCCGCGCACATGCGCAGCGGTGTGGCGACCACGGTGGCGCTGCGCGAAGATCTGCGCAGACAGCTGCTGGCGCTGGCAGGGCCGGGCCGGCCGCTGCAAGGCCTGCGCATTGCGCCTTCGGTGGCCAACTTCCTGTTTCTCGACCTCGGCCGTCCCAATGGCCCGGTGACCGAAGCGCTGCTCAGGCAGGGCGTGATCGTCAAACCCTGGAAGGAGCCGGGCTTCGAGCATTTCCTGCGCGTGTCCATAGGCACCGAAGGCGACAACGCGCGTTTTGTACAGACCTTGCTGGCCGCACTCGAGGCCTGAGCCATGAAGCTGTTTCGGGGCTGGACGATTGTGGCGGCGGCCCATGGCCTGCTCGCCCTGGCCTTCGGTGCAGCTTATTCCTTTGGCGCTTTTTTCAAGAGCATCCAGACGCAGTTCGATGCGAGCCGTTTCTCGGTGGGCTCGCTGTTTGCCGTGACGGCTTTGCTGTACTACTGCGTGGGCGCTGTTGCCGGCCCTCTGGCCGACCGCATAGGCCTGCGCCGCGTGACCGGTGCGGGGGTCTTGCTGCTGGCCACAGGCTTTGCGCTGGCCAGCCAGACCCGCTCGCTGGCGCAGCTGTTCGTGGTTTTCGGCCTGTTCGTGGGCGGTGGTGTGGGCCTGATCTACGTACCGGCCCTGGTGGCCGTGCAGCGCTGGTTCATACGGCTGCGCAGCCGTGCCTCCGGCCTGGCCTCGGCCGGCACCGGCGTCGGCACCTTCGCCGCGCCGCTGTTTGCGGGCTGGCTGCTGGAGTTGCAGAGCTGGCAGATCACCATGCAGTGGTTTGCGCTGGCCATCTTGCTGCTGGGACTGCCGGCCGCGCTGTCCATGGTCGGCCAGCCATCGCAGCTGGGTCTGAGCTGCGACGGCGATCCTCCCCCTGCCCAGGCTGCAGCCCAGGCGCAGGGCATGGAGCTGTCCCAGGCCGTGCGCAGCAGCAGCTTCGGCTGGTTTTTCCTCGCCATTTTCCTGGCTTCGGTGAGCCTGTTTGCGGCCCTGGTGCATATCGCTCCCATGGCCCAGGGCCTGGATATCGATGCCGTTTCAAGCCAGTGGCTGATCGCTCTGATAGGCGCTGGCAATGTGCTGGGCCGGCCGCTGCTGGGCGGTCTCGGCGACAGGCTGGGAGCTCTGCGTCTGCTTATGGGTCTGAGCATTTTTCTGGCCCTGCTGCACTTGCTGTGGTGGCAGGCCCATGGCTGGGCCGCGCTTGCCGTGTTTGCCCTGCTGTTCGGCGCGGCGCATGGCGGCTGCATCGCCCTGTTTCCCGTCCTTGCCGCCCAGTGGTTCGGCACCTTGCGGCTGGGTGCCATTTTGGGCATTCTTTACATCAGCGTGGGGCTAGCGGCAGTCGTCGGCGCCAGCGCGTCCGGCTGGGTGTTCGACCAGACTGGCGGCTACACCCAGGCCATCCAGGTCAGCGCCGCGCTGGCCTTGCTGGCTGTGGCTGCGCTGGCGCTTGCGGCCCGTGGCCAGCGTTTGGTTTCCTCTCCTTCAGGCATTTCGAAATGATCATGCACTCTTCCTCCTCCAGCGGCACACTTTTTGCCGAAGACGCCTTACTGCCCACGGGATGGGCGCGCAATGTCCTGCTCAGCTGGGATGATGGCGGGCGTCTGGCCGAGGTGCTCACCGATGTGGATCCGCAAAGCGGCGAGGCCGGCGAGGTCGATACCGCCATCCGCGCCGCCGGCCCGGTGATCCCAGGCATGCCCAATCTGCACTCGCATGCCTTCCAGCGTGCGTTCGGCGGTCTGACCGAGTTCCGTGGCCAGGCGCAGGACAGCTTCTGGAGCTGGCGCAAGCTGATGTACGGCTTTGCCAACCGCATGACACCCGAGGCGCTGGAAGCGATTGCGACCTGGCTGTACCTGGAGATGCTGGAGGCAGGTTACACCTCGGTCTGCGAGTTCCACTATGTGCACCATGATGTAGGCGGCAAGCCCTATGCCAACGATGCCAGCCTGTCCCTGGCACTGCTGCGTGCGGCGCAGAAGACCGGCATCGGCATGACCTTGCTGCCCGTGCTCTATCAGACCAGCGGCTTCGGGGGGCTGCCGCCTCGCGAGGATCAGGCCCGCTTCATTCGCAGCACGGACAACATGCTCTCCTTGCTGCAGCAGCTGGAGCCCGTGACCAGGGCGCAGCAGGCAGCCCTGGGCCTGGCTCCGCATTCGCTGCGCGCCGTGCCGCCGGACAGCCTCAAGACCGCGCTCGCAGGCCTGCACGCCATGCTGCCCAAGGCGCCGGTGCACATCCATATCGCCGAACAGACCCAGGAGGTGGACGACTGCCTGGCCTGGAGTGGCCAGCGCCCCGTGCAATGGCTGCTCGAGCATGCGCCCGTCGATGCGCGTTGGTGCCTGGTTCATGCCACGCATATGACGCCCGAGGAATATGCGGGCGCGGCTCGCAGCGCTGCCGTGGCCGGCATCTGTCCCACCACCGAAGCCAATCTTGGTGATGGGATTTTCGATATGCCGGCGTGGCTCAGGCATGGCGGCCGCTGGGGCATTGGCTCGGACAGCCACGCCACGGTCAACGCGGCCGAAGAGCTGCTGATGCTCGAATACAGCCAGCGCCTGAACCTGCGCCAGCGCAATGTGCTCGGCGGCGGTGCCCAGCCCCAGGTGGCGACCTCCATGACCTTGCAGGCGGTGGCCGGCGGTGCCCAGGCATCCGGCCGCGCCATTTCCGGTCTGGCCGTGGGCCAGCAGGCCGACTTCGTGGTGCTCGATGCCCGGCATGTGGCCCTCAACGGCCTGCCAGCCGACAGCGGCCATGCAGCCCATGTGTTTGCAAGCCATCGCACCTCGGCCATAGCCGATGTCTGGGTTCGCGGCCAGCAGCGCGTGCAGGCAGGCCGCCATGCGCTGCACGAGGTCGCGCAACAGGGCTTTGTCCTGGCCCGCAAGGCATTGCTGCAAGGCGCCTGAGGGCGGCCGCATTCAGATTTTTGACAGAAGAAAGACGCTCCATGAGCCAAGCCATCGCCCCCTTTGTCTTCCACCAGGGTACGGCACCGCTGCTGATTTCCATGCCGCATACCGGCACCCATGTACCGGCCGACATTGCGGCCAGGCTCACGCCCGAAGGGCGCGAAGTCCACGACACCGACTGGCATATGCCGCAGCTCTACGACTTCGCCAAGGCGCTGGGCGCATCCATTCTGGTTGCCACGCATTCGCGCTATGTCATCGATCTGAACCGTCCGCCCGATGGTGCCAGCCTCTATCCGGGCCAGAGCGTGACCGGGCTGTGTCCGGTTGACGGCTTCGACAGCAAGCCCCTGTATGCCAGCAAGGACCTGGAGCCCGACGAGGCAGAAGTCGCGCGCCGCCGCGAACTCTACTGGCAGCCCTATCATGCGCAGCTGCGCGCCGAGCTCGACCGCATCAAGAGCCAGCATGGCGTGGCCATGCTGTGGGATGCACACAGCATCCGCTCGGTGCTGCCGCGCTTTTTCGAGGGCAAGCTGCCCGACCTGAACCTGGGCACCGCCGACGGCAAGAGCTGCGCGCCGGCGCTGGCCCAGCAACTGCTGGACATTGCACGGCAGGCACCGGGCCACACCAGCGTGCTCAACGGTCGCTTCAAGGGTGGCTTCATCACGCGCAACTATGGTCAGCCGGAGCAGGGCTTTCACGCCGTGCAGCTGGAGATGACACAGTCCAGCTATATGCAGGAGCAGATGCCTTTTGACTACCTGCCCGAGGTCGCGGCCCGTATCCAGCCCACCATGCAGCGTCTGCTGCAGGCCGTGCTGGCCTTCGCCCAAGCCAGCGGCCGCTGAGCCCAGGCTAGTGGCCCTCGGCCTGCAGCTCGTCGCCTAGCCAGCGGCGGGGCCCTGGGCCGCCGCGCTGGCATTGGTCGCCGGGGTTGTACATGCTGCAGACCTTGAGCGACAGACAGCCGCAGCCTATGCACTGGTTGAGGCTGTCGCGCAGGCGCTGCAGCTCGGTGATGCGCTCGTCCAGCCGCTGCTGCCAGATGCGCGACATCTTCTGCCAGTCGCCGCCTGTAGGCACGTGCCGCGTCGGCAGCCGTGCCAGCTGCGCGGCGATCTCCTCCAGCGTGAAGCCCACACGCTGCGCAAACACGATGTAGGCAATGCGCCGCAGGCCCGAGCGGTGGTAGCGCCGCCTGCCGCCGGGGCTGCGCACCGATTCGATCAGACCCAGCGACTCGTAGAAGCGCAGCGCCGATGCGTTGACGCCGCTGCGCTGCGCGAAGTCGCTGATGCTCATCAGCGGATCATCCTCAGTTTTCATGATGTCTTTCTCCGGAGCTTGACTTAAAGTTCACTTGAACTTGAAGAATGCCGCCATTGTGATCGATAGCCGGTGGAGCCGCAATCAGCGGCCCAAGTGCTGGCCGGAGTTCTTCTGATATCCGTAGCTGTATTCGCTTGATGAAAACGACTTCAGAAGGCGTCTACAGCGCAGAACCGCAAAGTGGGCTTGAACCTCTTTGCTGACAACTGGAAGGCTGGTGTTGCTTATTTCAATACACGTTTGCTCGACCCAACGGTCCTCAATGCATCTGGCGGCGGTACTTCCCGTGGCTTGCGCACCAATGGCCCGCGTTTGAGCAGCAAAGGCTGGATGCTCAATGCCCAGTACAGCTGGAAGTACACCACCATAGGTATGAACGCTACCTTGGTCAAAGTCAGCAAGGGCAACCCCAATACGGTGGAGCCTGATGGCGGTGACCTGATGCCGGTAGGCAATACTGCTTCATTGTTTGTTGACCATGTGGTGCCCGCGTGGAACACCCGCTTGAGCGCAACACTGCGCTATGCAGGCAAGACAGAGTTTTCGGATACGGCGCTGACCACAGGCTTTGTGGACCAACCCAGCTATTCCATCGTTGGTGTTTCGGCAGAATGGAATCCCAGCGGTCTGAATCGACCTGGGTTCAGTAGACACCTTCGAGCCTCAATCTGAGGCCCAATAGGAGGTGCCATGAAGACCAACCAACCCTACCCGGAAGAATTCAAGATCGAGGCGGTCAAGCAGATCACGGAGCGAGGCCACAAGGTGGCCGACGTGTCAGCGCGGATCGGTGTCAGCCAGCACAGCCTGTACAAGTGGATCAAGGTCTACGGCGTGCCCAAGCCTGAGCGCCAGGCGCAAGCCTCGCAGGCCGAGGAGCTGCGCCGCCTGAGGGCCGA
>Ga0114984_1000139_pt1 | contig 28434 bp, 26 predicted proteins | sample Shrwel1BS1Day1_FD_96987 | JGI IMG/M metagenome (GOLD analysis project Ga0114984, IMG submission 96987) | Subsurface microbial communities from deep shales in Ohio, USA - Utica-3 well 1 S-1-Day1 | ecosystem: Environmental > Aquatic > Deep subsurface > Shale gas/oil reservoir > Produced water/Flow...
ATATCCCCGACTTCAACGGTGAACTGCGCCTGATGGCGCAGGCCTGGACCGACGAGCGCTTCGGCATGGCCGAGGCCAAGACGGTGGTCGCGGCGCCGCTGATCGCCGAGCTGTCGATGCCGCGCTTCCTCGCCGGCGGCGACGAAACCACCCTGGCGCTGGACCTGACCAACCTGTCCGGCGCCGAGCAGCAGCTCGACGTGCAGGTCGGTGTGGAGGGTCAACTGCGTCTGCTCAACCAGGGCGAGGCGCCGATCCGCCTGAACGATGGTCAGCGCACCACCTTGCGCATTCCGGTGCGCGCCGAAGGCGGGCTGGGCCAGGGCCGTATCCACGTCGAGGTGCAGGGGCTGGTGCTGCCGAACGAGACGCTGGGTGATTTCAGCCGTGAGTGGACGCTGGGTATCCGTCCGGCCTACCCGGCGCAGTTGCAACACTTCCGCGCGGTACTGGGGGAGGGCGAGCCCTGGAGCCTTCCGGCCGGTACCCTCGACCAGTTCGAGCCTGCCGGGCTGGAAGCGGTGCTGGCGCTGTCGAGCCGGCCGCCGCTGAACCTCGGCGAGCAGATCCGTGCACTCAAGGCCTATCCGTACGGCTGTCTGGAGCAGACCACCAGTGGCATGTACCCGTCGCTGTACGCCGACGCTGCGAGCCTCAAGCGCCTGGGGCTGGAAGGCGAGCCGGACGAACAGCGGCGCAGGAGCATCGAACTGGGTATCGAGCGCCTGCTCGGCATGCAGCGGCATAACGGTGGCTTCGGCCTGTGGAGCGCCGAGAGCGAAGAGGAATACTGGCTCACCGCCTATGTCACCGATTTCCTCCTGCGGGCCCGCGAGCAGGGCTTCGGCGTACCGGCCGAGGCGCTGAAGAAGGCCAATGATCGCCTGCTGCGCTATTTGCAGCAGAGCAGCCTGATCGAGGCCAGCTACAGCCAGGACTTCGCCCACACCCGCTTCGCCGTGCAGGCCTACGCCGGCTACGTTCTGGCGCGCAGCCAGCAGGCGCCGCTGGGCGCGCTGCGTAGCCTGTTCGACCGGCGCAGCGAGGCGCGCTCCGGCCTGCCGCTGGTGCAACTGGCCGCTGCGCTGAAGCTGATGGGCGATGCACCGCGTGCCGAGCAGGCGCTGAGCCAGGGGCTGATCCAGCAGCGCGACGGCGAACGCTGGATGGCCGACTACGGCAGCCCGCTGCGCGACCAGGCGCTGATTCTCGCCTTGCTTGAGGAACACGACCTGGCGGCCGGCCAGCGCGAGCAGCGTCTGTTCAACCTGGCCGATGAGCTGGCCGGTCAGCGCTGGCTGTCGACTCAGGAGCGCAACGCGCTGTTCCTCGCCGGGCGCGGCATTCTCGGCAAGCCGGAGCAGACCTGGAGCGCCAGGCTTGCCAGCGGCGCCTTCCAGTTCGAGCTGAGCGACCAGCAGCCCGGTATCAAGCTGGAGCGTGGCGAGCTGGCCGAACCGCTGAGCGTCAGCAACGCCGGCAGCGCCAAGCTGTATCAGCAGCTGACCCTGTCCGGTTATCCGAGCCAGGCGCCGCGCGCCGGTGGCGAGAACCTCAGCATCGAGCGCGAGTACCTGGGCATGGATGGCCGTCCGCTCGACCTGCAGCGCCTGGACAGCGGCGAGCTGGTGCTGGTGCACCTGGCCGTGCGGGCCAGGGAGCGTGTGCCGGATGCACTGGTGGTGGACCTGCTGCCGGCCGGCCTGGAGTTGGAAAACCAGAACCTGGCACAGAGCGCGGCGAGCCTCGACGACGCCGGCAGCAACGTCAAGGAATGGCGCCAGTCGATGCAGAACGCGCGGATCAAGCACCAGGAATATCGCGGCGACCGCTACGTGGCGGCGGTGGATGTCGAGGAGTATGGCACCACCCACCTGCTCTACCTGGCCCGCGCAGTGACGCCCGGCAGCTATCGGGTGCCGCCACCTCAGGTGGAGTCGATGTACCGGCCTAGCTGGCAGGCGCTGGGGAGTGCGCCGGAAGGGATGGTGGTGCGGGGGCGTTAAAAGCGGCCCTCTCCCCCAGCCCCTCTCCCGCAAGCGGGAGAGGGGAGCACATCGGCGCGCGGCCCTGAGACATTGCACGGACAAGCTCCCTCTCCCATTTATGGGAGAGGGTTGGGGAGAGGGCAAAAAGGTTCAAGGAGGAACCATGACCTTACTCGACAACGCCAAACGCCTGCGCCGCGAGATGACCGATGCCGAGCAACGGCTCTGGTATTACCTGCGTGCTCACCGCTTCCAAGGCCTGAAGTTCAAACGGCAAAAACCCATTGGCCCCTATATCGTCGACTTCATCTGCACCGAATGCTGGCTGGTCATCGAGCTGGACGGTGGCCAACACCAGCAGCAGACGGAATACGACCAGCAACGTGAGCATTATCTGGAGAGTCGAGGCTATCGTGTGCTGCGTTTCTGGAATCATCAGGTGCTGGCTGAAACAGAAGCTGTGCTTGAGCAGATTCGTCTGGAAATTGGCGAGCAAGATGGCCTATGAACTTCGCCACAAGCCTTGGCAAAACGCTGATCGGCTCCCCTCTCCCATTTATGGGAGAGGGGCTGGGGGAGAGGGTCTTGCATGCCCCACCTGACTCGCCGCTGGCTCCTTATTCTCCTGCTCCCCCTGGCCCTGCTCTGGCTAGCCGACCGCCTGTTCCCGCTGCCCCTGCCCGAAGACGACCTGGCGCGCGTGGTGCTGGCCGAAGACGGTACGCCGTTGTGGCGCTTTGCTGATCGCGACGGTGTATGGCGCTACCCGGTGACGCCGGACGAGGTCTCACCCTATTACCTCGAAGCCCTGCTGACCTACGAGGATCGCTGGTTTCGTCAGCACCCCGGCATCAACCCGCTGGCGCTCGGGCGTGCCGCCTGGCAGAACCTAACCGGCGGGCGCGTGGTGTCCGGTGGCAGCACGCTGTCGATGCAGGTGGCGCGCCTGCTCGATCCGCATGGTCGCGACCTGCCCGGCAAGCTCAAGCAGCTGTGGCGCACCGCACAGCTGGAATGGCACCTGACCAAGGACGAGATCCTTACCCTGTATCTGAACCGTGCGCCTTTCGGCGGCACCCTGGAGGGCGTTGCCGCCGCCAGTTGGAGCTACCTGGGCAAGCCGCCAAGCCAGCTCACCCGCGCCGATGCCGCGCTGCTCGCCGTGCTGCCGCAGGCGCCGAGTCGCTTGCGCCCGGATCGCCATCCCGAGCGTGCCCAGGCGGCGCGCGACAAGGTACTGCGGCGCCTGGGCGAATTTCAGGTGTGGCCGCAGGCGCAGGTGGACGAAGCGCTGGAAGAGCCGGTGTTTCTCGCGCCGCGCCGCGAGCCGAGCCTGGCGCCTTTGCTGGCGCGGCGGCTGAACCGCGCCGGCAGCCCGCCGCTGATTCGCACCACGCTGGATGCGGGTTTGCAGCTGCGCCTGGAAGACCTGCTGCTGGGCTGGCGCGCGCGCCTGCCGGAGCGCACCTCGGCGGCGATTCTGGTGGTGGAGCACCCGAGCATGGCGGTGCGCGCCTACCTGGGCTCGGTGGATATCGCCGACACCTCGCGCTTCGGCCACGTCGACATGGTCCGCGCCCTACGGTCGCCCGGCTCGACGCTCAAGCCCTTTCTCTACGGCATGGCGCTGGATGCCGGGCTGATCCATTCCGAGTCGCTGCTGCAGGACGTGCCGCGGCATTACGGCAACTACCGCCCCGGCAACTTCGCCGCCGGTTTCATCGGCCCGGTGTCGGCCAGCGAGGCGCTGGCTACCTCGCTCAACCTGCCCGCCGTGCAGCTGCTGGAAGCCTACGGGCCGAAGCGTTTTGCCGGCGAGCTGCGCAGCGCGGGGCTGCCGATCCGTCTGCCGGCGCTGGCCGAGCCCAACCTGGCGCTGATCCTTGGTGGCGGCGGCGCGCGGCTGGAGTCGCTGGTGGCCGGTTACAGTGCCTTCGCCCGCGGTGGCATGGCGGCCCGCCCACGCCTGCAGCCGGACGATGAATTGCGCGAGCGCCGTCTGCTGTCGCCCGGTTCGGCCTGGATCATCCGCCGCATCCTCAGCGGCCAGGCGCGGCCGGATCGCGACCCGCGCGCACAGCTGGCGCAGCGCCCGACCCTGGCCTGGAAGACCGGCACCAGCTATGGCTTTCGCGATGCCTGGGCGATCGGCGTCGGGCCGCGCCATCTGATCGGCATCTGGATCGGTCGACCGGACGGCACCCCGGTGCCCGGCCAGTTCGGCCTGGCCTCCGCCGCGCCGCTGTTGCTGCAGGTGCATGATCTGCTGGTAGGGCGCGACAGCCAGCGCGGCATCGCCGCACCGGCCGACCCGCAGCCGGCCGAGGTCGGCGTGGCCGCCATCTGCTGGCCGCTGGGCCAGCCCATGAGCAAGGACGATCCCAACTGCCGGCGCCTGCGCTTCGCCTGGACGCTGCAAGGCACCACGCCACCCACCCTGCAGGCCGCCGATCAGCCGCTGGGTAGCGGCCTGCGCGAGCGTTACTGGGTCAATGCAGCGGGGCGGCGCGTCGGGCCTGCCTGTGCCGGCGCCGAGATGCGCGAGCTGGTGCTGTGGCCGGCGCCGCTGGAGCCCTGGTTGCCGCGCCGGGAACGGCGTACCGCGCGCTTGCCGGGCATCGATTCGAGCTGTCCACCGCCAGGCGGCAGCCAGGTAGCGCCGCTGTCCATCGTCGGCGTACGCGATGGTGACCGCCTGCGCCGGCCGCAGGGCAGTCATGAACCGCTGCGCCTCAGCCTGTCCGCCCTGGGCGGCAATGGGCGGCGCTGGTGGTTTGTCGATGGCCGGCCGTTGGGAGACAGCGCCCAGGATGCGTCCTTCAGTCAAGCCTTCGACAGTGGCAGGCATCAGCTCAGCGTGCTCGACGAGGCGGGGCAGACCGCCCAGGTGCAGTTCGAGATTGCCGACTGAGCGGTCCCCAGGGTGGCATTTCGCTGGCTAAACTCAAGGAACCGGGCCGGACGAGCGAGACGCGATGACCAGGTTGCTGCATCTGCTGCTGTTGTCGCTGTTCTGCGCCGATCTTCCGGCGAAGGAGCTGGTGCTCTATACGGAAGAAAACCCGCCCATCAATTTCAGCCAGGCCGGCGAGCTCGACGGGATGGCCGTCGAGGTGGTGAGGGAGTTGCTGCAGCGTACCGACAGCCGCGCGCAGATGCTCAGCGTGCCCTGGGCTCGCGGTTACCGGATGGCGACCACCCAGCCCGATGTCGGCCTGTTCGTGACGGTGCGTACCCCGGAGCGCGAGACGTTGTTCCGCTGGGTCGGGCCGATCATCAGTACCAGCACCACCCTGTATGCCCGCAGCGGCGAGGCGCTGCCGGTCACCACCCTGGAGGAGGCCCGGCAGCTGGGGCGAATCGCCGTGCCGCGTGACTGGTATTCGCATCAGGTACTGGTGCGGCTGGGCTTCAGCAACCTGGAGCTGGTACCCAAGCCTCACGAAATGGTGCGCATGACCCTGCTGGGGCGGGTGCCCCTGATGGTCTACGAGGACCAGCTGCTGCCCGGCCTGCTGCAGGAAGTGGGGGCGCCGCCGGACGCGTTGCAGCCCGTGCATACCTTCATGCGCACCAGCAGCTACATTGCCTTCTCCCTCGGCACCGACCCTATAAGGGTGCAGCGCTGGCAGGCTGCACTCGACGCGATGAAGCGCGACGGCAGCTTCGCGCGCATCCATCAGCGCTGGTTTCCCGATGAGCCGCCCGCCGGATTGCAGGCCGATCAGGATTTGCTGCCGTGAAGGGGCGCAGCCTTCCGTACGTCTGAAAACGACAGGAAAGGCTCATTTCTTCGCCCGCAGCGCCGATAGGGTTTTCGTATGAGTCCGCCTGTAATATTGTGGACATGATTGTATCCAATCAATCCTGCACTTCTCCGGAGAGCCCTATGCGTCTATGGCAGCGCAGTATCCAATGGCAGTTGATACTCAGCATGGGCGCCGCCCTGCTGGCCAGCATTCTGATCGTCGTGGGCATCTACTCGGCGGTGGTCGACCGTCTGACCGAGCGCTACCTGATCGAAGAGGCGCTGCCGGCTAGGGTGCTGGCGATACGCAACGATCTGGAGCGCGTGCTGACCGCGCCGATCACGGCCAACGCTTCGATTGCCGAGAACAGCCTGGTGCAGGACTGGCTGGCTGCCGGTGAGGATGCCGCGCGGCGCGACGAGTTCGCCCGTTATCTTGAAGGCGTGCGCGCCCAGCAGAACGCCATGACCACTTCCATCGTCGCCCTGGCCAGTGGCAACTACACCACCGGCGAAGGGCTGATGCGCACCCTCGACCGCAGTCAGGCGGAGAACCAGTGGTTCTATCGCCTGGTCGACAGCGACCGCGACCGCGTACTGGAGATCGATATCGACAAGACCACGCGCCTGCCCACGCTGTTCATCAACCAGCGCATCAGGCAGGGCGGCAAGACGCTCGGTGTGTCCGGGCTGGGCTACAACCTGGCGGACATGTCGAAGATGATCAGCGAGTTCCGTTTCGGTACCCGCGGCCAGGTGTTTCTGATCGACAGCCAGGGCAACGTCAAGGTTCACCCGCGCACGGAGCTGAGCGGCAGCGGCAGGCTCGTTGAGCTGTTCGGCGCCGACGCCGGCCGTCAGGTGCTGGCTGGCGACAGCCGTGCGGTGCGCTTCGAGCGCGACGGCGAAACCTTTCTCGCCGTGGCGCAGAAGTTCGCCAGCCTGGACTGGCTGCTGGTCAGCGAGGTGCCGGAGGCGGAGATCTATGCCGAGGCGCGTCAGGCGCTGCTGCTGACCAGCCTGATCGGCGTCGCCGTGGCGCTGCTGTTCCTCGGCCTGGTGGTATTGCTGGCGCGCGGGCTGGTGCGGCCGATTCGTCAGGTCACCCAGGCGCTGGTGGAAATCGGCGGCGGTGGCGGCGACCTGACCCGCCGGCTGGATGAGTCGCGCGCCGACGAGCTGGGCGACCTGGCCCGCGGCTTCAATCGTTTCCTGGGCAGCCAGCGCGAGCTGATCGGCGACGTGCTGGCCACCAGCGAGCGCCTGCGCACGGCGGTCGCGCAGGTGGCGCAGGTGGTGGAGAACACCGCCGGTCGCGCCGGGCAGCAGCAGGAAATGACCGATATGGTGGCCACGGCCGTGCACGAGATGGGCCTGACCGTGCAGGAGATCGCGCGCAACGCCAGCAATGCCGCGCAGTCCTCGCACACGGCGCGTGACGAGGCGAAGACCGCCCGCCAGGTGGTGGGGCAATCCATCGCCCATATCGAGCGGATGTCCGCCGATATCGGCAGCGCCGCCGAGGCGGTGGCCGAGCTGGCCGAGCAGGTCGCCTCCATCGACCAGGTGCTGGCGGTGATCCGCGGCATCTCCGAGCAGACCAATCTGCTGGCGCTCAATGCCGCCATCGAGGCGGCTCGAGCCGGCGAGATGGGCCGCGGTTTCGCCGTGGTCGCCGACGAGGTGCGCACCCTGGCCAGCCGTACCCAGGCTTCCACCGACGAGATCCAGCAGATGATCCAGCGCCTCAAGCAGGGCGCCGACACCGCGGTGAGCTCCATGCACGCGGGGCAGGCGGCGACCGGTACCGGGGTCGAGGCCAGCCAGCGTACCGGGCAGTCGCTCGGCGCGATCACCGAGCAGGTCGAGCGCATCAGCGACATGAACACCCAGGTAGCGGCGGCGACCGAGGAGCAGAGCTCGGTGACCGAGGAAATCAACCGCAACGTGCAGGGCATCGCCGACCTGGCGCATGCCACTGCAGGCGAAGTGCGAGCCTGCCGCGAGGATTGCCAGACCCTGCGTCGCCTGGCCGATGACCTGGCCGGGCAGATGGGCAAGTTCAGGCTTTGAACGACGGCGGCCGGGTAGGCGCGCCGCGCGATCCGCAATCAGCGGGTCTCAGTGATCAGCCGCAACCAGACGGTTGCGGCCTTCGCGCTTGGCCCGGTAGAGGGCGCTGTCGACGCGCCTGAAAAAGGCGTCGGCATCGCTGTCCTGGCGTTTGTCGAAACTGCCGACGCCGAGGCTGGTAGTCAGGGCCAGGCGCTGACCGGCCAGCAGCAGGCCTTCACTTTCCAGTTCCTGACGAAAATGCTCGGCCAGGTCCCAGGCCTGGGCCAGGGTGGTGCCCGGCAGCAGCGCGCCGAACTCCTCGCCGCCGAGGCGCAGCAGGGCGTCTGCGTCACGGCGAAACACCTTGCGCATGCGCTCGGCAAAGGCACTGAGGCAGGCATCGCCACCGGCATGGCCGTGTTCGTCGTTCACTTTCTTGAAGAAGTCGATGTCCATCAGCACCAGCGACAGCGGCTCGCCTCGACGCACCGCATTGGCCACCAGGCTGGGGAACAGGTTGTTGAACTGATAGCGGTTGCCCAGCTGGGTCAGGCTGTCGGTGCGGCTGAGCAGGTCGAGCTGGCTCTGCTGTTCCAGCAGTTTCAGCTCCAGGTCGAGCGTGGCGCGGTATTCCCGGTGATTGCGGCCGAGCACCAGCACCAGGTAGCCGAGGTAGAAGGCCAGGGTGATCAGCGTCGTGTGCTGTTGCTGCCAGTTCAGCGCCATTACCGCCAGGCCCGGCAGGTAGAGCAGCGCCAGGGCCAGCAGGGCGCGACCACGACGCATGGCGAAATTGAAGGTCATCGCCGTGCTGAAGGCTACCGTGGCCAGGGTGGCGATGATTTCCGAGTCGTTGTAGGCGTCGCTGTAGATCGCCAGCGCGTGGGCCTGGCCCCAGCACAGCGCGGTCAGCAGGATCAGCCCCCAGTGGCGATCGAGCCAGCGCTGCAGTTGCACGGGATCGTCCACCTCATCGGGGCGGTGCAACAGGCGCGCCGCCAGCAGCGCGCCGAACAGTGCGCAACCCAGCACACCGCTGATGATCAGCTCGCCCGGTGCGGCGCTGAACCCCCAGGTCAGCAGCCAGGCGAGCAGATAGAAGACGCCCCCCAGGCGGGTGCGGATGCGGGTGTCATCCACTTCCCGCCACAGGGCGAAGGTGTTGAGCTGGCGCGGTACTTCGGCGTCGGTCATGTTGTCTGGCCCGCCATCACTGGCGGCCACCGTTGGGCCGTCGCAGAGGACATCGGAACCTTCTCCAGGGGCTTTTTGTGATCACAGAAACTGCCTGTCTGAGCATAGCGCCTTTTTGTGACGGCAAGGATGTCCATTTGCCAGTATTGGCCGCCGCTCGTCAGCCGCGGCGAATCATCCAGATGCCGGCGACGATCAGCAGCAGCCCGGCGACCTTGCCGAAGGTGATGGGCGATTCGCGAAAACCGGCCCAGCCGAAATGGTCGAGGGTGATGGCCATGGCCAACTGGCCGGCGATCACCAGCACCATGAACAGCAGCGCACCGACCCGCGGCCCGGCGAAAGCGGCGGTGGCGATGAAGAAGGCACCGAGCAGACCGCCGCTCCAGTGCCACCAGGTCAGCGCTCTGAGCGCGCCGAGGCCGGGCATCTCGCGCTGGCCGAGGGTCATCAGCAGCAGCGCCAGGCCGCCCACGCTGAAAGAGATCAACGCCGCGGCCAGCACGCTGGAGAGATGGCGGGCAAGCTGGCCGTTGATGCCGGCCTGCAGCGGCAGCACGGCGCCGGCGATGAACGGCAGGGCGAGCAGCCAGCCGCTGACATGATTCATGGGCAACTCCAGAAGGGACAAGTGAGATGAAGGGCGTTACGGCAGAGGCTTTTCCAGTTGCACCAGGGCCACACGGCTGCCATCGGGCGCGCGCCGCTCGACGATGCCGACGGTACGGTAGCCCAGTCGGGTGTAGAGCAGCAGGCCACCGGCATTGGCGTTGAAGCAGGACACCTTCATCAGCGGCGCCTTGTAACGCTGCCGTGCGAGGGTTTCCATCACCTCGACCAGGTACTGGGCCACGCCCCGGCTGCGCGCCCAGGGCGCCACCATCAGGTTGCCCAGGGTGCAGAACTCGCCGTGCTGCCACTGGTAGAAATTGGCGAAGCCGGCGACCCTGCCGTCGAGTTCGGCGACCGTGCTTTCGCGGCGTTCGGCGATGGCCGCGGCGAGCTGGCCGACGTTCAGCGGCCAGACGGCCTTGGGGTAGCAGAAGAACAGTTCATCGACGTTCTGCGGGAAACCGACCACCTTGTCGAGATCGGCGGCGGTGGCCGGGCGGTAGTGCAGCTCAGCATTCAAAGCGAAGGGTCCTTGTTCAGCGCGGCGGATACTGCGAGAGCACCTGGGTGACGGTTTCGCGGATCGCCTGTTCGCGTTCTGCCGGCGTCGGCGGCTGGCTGCGCATCACCTGTTCGCCGCTGCCACGCCAGACCAGCTTGCCGTCGCGGGCGTCGTACAGGTCGATCTGCAGGGTGGCGACCTTGTAGTCCACGCGGCGCGTTTCGGTGAAGGCCGGGCCGCCCCAGTAACCGCCCCAATAGCCCCCCCAGCCACCGCCGTACTGGGTGGTGATCTGGTCCTGACGCTCGTCGACGATCAGCACGCTCTGCACCTTGAGGTCGCCCTTGCCATCAGCTGCCTGGCGCAGGCCGCGCTGGTCGAGCTGTTCGGCCACGGCCTGGCTGATGCGGGCCTCGGTGATGTCGCTTTTCAGGCGGGCGTCATCGGGCTGATAGGCGAGCTTGTCGTCCATCCAGCTCCAGGTACGGTAGGCGGCGAAGTCACGGCTGGGGTCGAAGTCGCGCTCCAGGCTGACGCTGGCGCAGCCGCTCAGCAGCAAGGCGAGGAGCAGGTAGGGCAGGGTACGCATGATGCTCTCCAGAGGCAGTCGATCAATAGGGTGGGTAGCCGTCCAGCGCGGCGCGGATGGCCACGCGCATGGCATCGGCCTGGGCCGCCTGGTCCTTGCCGGCCAGGGCTTCGCCGCTGCCCGACCAGACCACCTGATGGTCGCGTGGGTCGATCAGTTCTATACGCACAACGGCCACTCTCTGTTCGTAGGTGCGCACGATGGGTACGCCGCCGTAAGCACCGTAGTGGCGATCCCAGTGGCTGCCGGTGCCGTAGTAGCCGCCGACGTTGTCCTGGTACTGGCGCAGACGGGTTTCCTGGCTGATGTAGGCGCGCACCAGCAGGTCGCCTGGGCCGTTGAGCGCCGGGCGCAGGCCGTATTGATCGAGGCCGGCGCTGACGCTGTCTGCAAGTTGCTCGCCGCTGGGCGCGCGGCCGTCCAGCCAGCTCCAGCTGCGGTAGCGGCCGTAATCGCGCGGCGCGGCCGGGTAGGCGCTGCGGTCGAATGTGCTGGCCGCCTCGGGTGGTGCCGGTGGCATCGGCAGCGAATCGGCCTGGTAGGGGTTGTGGCTCTGGCAGGCAGCCAGCAGCGGCAGGATGAGTATGGCTATGACGGTGCGCATGGTCGTCTCCGTGGTCGTGCGCGACATCCCCGATGGCTTCAGGCTACGCCGGGCTACCGGCTTCGTCCAATGCGCTCAGGTTGGTCGACAGATCCAGTGCAGGTAGCGGCCCAGGCCGGCGAAAGTCGGGTGGCGCCGATGGGCCAGCTCCATTTCCAGCAGGTCGATCAGCTCGGCCTTGGTCTGGAATTCCTGCGGCATGTAGTCGTGGAACACGCGCACGCCGCTACGGCTTTCGACCTGCCAGTGTTCGCCGAGTTGCGCGTCCAGTTCCCTTGGGTCGAGCGGGCGTTGCGGGGTCAGGCTCTGGCCTTCGCCGGCGAAACGTTCCTTGCGCAGTTTGCGGAAGTGCCCCTTGAGCAGGTTGCGGTAGATCAGCGCGTCCTTGTTGTAGAAAGCCAGCGACAGCCAGCCGTCCTTGGCCGTCAGCTGGTGCAGCACCGGCAGGATGGCCGCCGGTTCGGCCAGCCATTCCAGCACGGCATGGCACAGCACCAGATCGAAGGGCTGCTGCAGCTGGCCGAGCAGTTCCTGCCAGGGCGCCTGGATGAAGGTGGCGCTCTGCCCGGCTTCGGCGAAGCGCTGGCGAGCCCCTTCGAGCATGGGCTCGGCGGGTTCGGCCAGGGTGACGTCATGGCCACGCTCGGCCAGCCACAGACTCATGTGGCCGAGCCCTGCGCCGACATCCAGCACCCGCAGCGGCCGGTCCGGCAGCGCTTCGGCCAGGTCGGCCTGCAGCACGGCGAGGCGGATGGCACCCTTGGCGCCGCCGTAGATCTTCTCGGCGAAGCGGGTGGCGAGTTCGTCGAAGTGGCGGTCGCTCATTTGAGAAAGCGCCGTTCGTTGTCGGCGAGCTTGTCGAGCACCACCTGGTTCATGTCGAGGCCCAGCTCGCTGCACAGCTGCAGCAGGTAGAGCACCACGTCGGCCACTTCCTGCCCGGCGTGGGCGAGCTGTTCGGGAGACAGCTGGCGGGACTGCTCCTCGCTCAGCCACTGGAAGATTTCCACCAGCTCGGCCATTTCCACGCTGGCGGCCATGGCCAGGTTCTTCGGGCTCTGGTAACGGCGCCAGTCGTTGTGATCGCGAATGGCGTGCATGCGCGCGGTGAGTGCAGCGATGTTCATGGTGCGGCTCCTTTCGAGCCGCATAGCTTCGGTCCGAAAGGAGCGTGCTGCAAGTTGTTGGCGGGCAAACAGCGGAAGAGTTTGGGCTTTTGTAGGAGCGAGCTCTGCTCGCGAAGCGCTTGCGCTGGCCAGATTCGCGAGCAGAGCTCGCTCCTACACCAAATGCTCACTCCATAGCCCGGATGCAATCCGGGGGCGCGCATCGAGACTATCCACCCCGGATTGCATCCGGGCTACGTCAGGCAGGCAGCGGCTGCCAGCTCCCGGTCATATGCGGCGTATCGTTTTCGCCGATCAGGCGGAACTGGCCGCTTGCAGCCGGCTCGCTGGCCTGCAGGGCAAGGTGGGTGGGTAGCAGCACCGGTTTCTGGAAGCGCACCTGCACCTCATAGCCGGCCAGTGGCAGGTGAGCCTGCAGCGCGCCCAGGCTGCGCGCCTTGTTCCACAGACCATGGGCGATGGCGCGGGGGAAACCGAACAGCTTTGCCGTCACGGCATGCAGGTGGATCGGGTTGTAGTCGCCCGCCACGCGGGCGTACCGCCGGCCGGTATCGGCAGGTGCGGCCCAGTCGGCCAGGGGCGCCAGCGGCAGGGGCTCCTGTTCGGCTCGGGGTTGCGGCTGTCCGTCGAGACGCAGGGCACGGCAGAGAATGCGGCTATCGCCCTCCCAGAGCAGGCCGAGCTGGTCCTCCAGGCGGGTGATCAGGCTGAAGGTGGCGCCCTTGTCGTGCGGCTGCAGATCGCGCACCTGCACGCTGACCTGGAACGGCCCCAGCCCACCCAGCGGGCGTAGCACGCGGATGCGGTTCTCCAGGTGCACCAGACCCAGCAGCGGGAAGGGGAAGCGGAGCTCGGTGAGCAGCTGCATTTGCAACGGGAAAGCGAGGATATGCGGGTACACAGGCGGCAGGTAGGCGTTCTCGGCCAGGCCGCAGACCTGGCGATAGCGCGCCAGGTGCTGCGGGTTAACGTCCACGCGGCAGCGCAGGCCCAGGTCGGGCAACTGGCGGCCGGTGACCTTGCGCCGCAGCGCGGCGCGCAGGAACAGGCCGGGCAGGGCTGGTGGGGTATCGAGATCGAGCCAGTCGATGGCCATTGGCGAACTCCTTGACGAAGGGATGGCAGCAGCTTAACCCTCAGACCCGTGCTGGCATTGGCTGTTCTGCCTGGTGTCTGCGCGGGTCAGTCAATCGCTCCGATGCGCCGTTTGCGCGGCGTGGCTCGCCGGCCCTAAGATGGCGCCGCTCACGAATAAAAAGAACAGCGGGAATCATGCGTGATCTGACCGACGATGTGGCGCTGATGCGCCCGGTAATCGATGCCCTGCGTGCCAGCGGAACCGATCCTGACCGCGTGCTGGTGCGCGTTGGCCTGCCGCCCGGCGGGCTGCCGGCCGGCCGTTTCCCCCATGCGGCGCAGGCGGCGTTCTGGAAGGCCGCCAGTGAAGAATGCGGCGAGGAACATGTAGGCCTGTACCTGGCCCAGCACCTGCCGGCGTTTCACGGCCTGCTGCTGGAATATCTGTTTCTCTCCAGCGAAACCTTTGGCGCCGGCCTGCGCCATGCCCTGCGCTACGTGCGCCTGCTCTCCGACACCCTCAGTGCACGTCTGGTAGTGGATGGCGAAATGGCGGTGCTGACTCTGGGCGTGGAGGCCGATACACCGCGACATTTCCCGGAGATGCTGGCCGGTGCGGTGATCCGCCTGTTCGCTGCGCTGACCGAAAACGATTTTCGCCCGCGCGAAGTGCGCTTCATGCACGCCGAGGGCGCGCCGGCCGAGCGCTACCAAGCTGTCTATGGTTGCCCGGTGCGCCTGGGCGCCGAGGACTGCGCACTGCTGTTCGACGCGGCGGTGCTGGACAAACCCTCGCGCCATGCAGCCCCGGAGCTGTTGCGCATGCATGAGTCGCTGGCCCGGCGGCAACTGGCGGAGGTTGAGCGGCTGGATCTGGTGCGCCAGGTACGCGAGCTGATCGCCGAGCTGCTGGTCGACGGCGGCGCGACGCTGGAGCAGGTGGCCGGCCGCCTGAACATGCCGGCGCGGCGTCTGCGTGAGCGCCTGGCCATGGCTGGCGTGCGCTTCAACGACCTGATCACCGACTACCGCTGCCGCCTGGCCAAGGAGCTGCTGCTCAAGACCGACGAACGCATCGAAGTGATAGTCGAGCGCACTGGCTTTTCCGAGCCGAGCACCTTCTACCGCGCATTCAAGCGCTGGGTCGGCGAAACCCCGGTGGAGTTTCGCAAGCGCGGGAAGGGATGAAGCGGCTGCAGGCTACAGGCCGCAAGCTGCAGGCAAAAGCTGTCGCGTGATTGCAGGCTACAGGCTGTGGGAGGGGCTTTAGCCGCGACTGTCGCCGCTGAAGCGCCTCCCACAAATAGTCAATCTCCTGTAACCGTAGTCCGTAGGGTGGGCTTCAGCCCACCAGCTTCGCTATCTCAGGCGCCCAGCAGACTCTGCCCGCACACCCGCAGCACCTGCGCGGTCACCGCGCCCGAGCCCGGCTGGGCGAACCAGGCCACGGCCTCGGCGACATCCTGCGGCAGGCCGCCCTGGCTCATGGAGTTCATCCGTCGTCCGGCTTCGCGGATGCCCAGCGGAATGGCCGCGGTCATCTGCGTTTCGATGAACCCCGGTGCCACGGCATTGATGCTGATGCCCTTCTTGCCCAGCGCCGGCGCCCAGGCCTGGGCCAGGCCGATCACGCCAGCCTTGCTCACTGCGTAGTTGGTCTGGCCCATGTTGCCGGCGATGCCGCTGATCGAGGCGATCAGCACCACGCGGCCGTTGTCGTGCAGCTTGTCGGCGTCCAGCAGCGCCTGGGTCAGCACCTGCGGCGCCTTGAGGTTGACGTCGATCACCGAGTTCCAGAAGGCATCGCTCATCTTCGCCAGGGTCTTGTCGCGGGTGATGCCGGCGTTGTGCACGACGATATCCAGGCCCTCGGGCAGCGCCTCGACCAGGCGCTGCGGCGCGTCCTCGGCGCAGATGTCCAGGGTCACCGCCTGCCCACCCAAACGCGCGGCCAACGCCTGCAGCGTATCGGCCGCCTGTGGCACGTCGAGCAGCACCACCTCGGCGCCGTCACGGGCGAGCACCTCGGCGATGGAGGCACCGATGCCGCGCGAGGCGCCGGTGACCAAGGCCTTCTTGCCGGCCAGCGGGCGCGTCCAGTCCTTGACCTGTTCGGCGCAGGCGCCCAGACGCAGCACCTGGCCGGAGACATAGGCGCTCTTCGGCGAGAGGAAGAAGCGCAGCGCACCTTCCAGCTGCTGATCGCCACCCTTGCCGACATACAGCAGCTGCACGCTACCGCCGCGACGAATTTCCTTGCCCAGCGAGCGGGTGAAACCCTCCAGCGAACGTTGCACGCTGGCGGCTATGGGGTCCTTGAGCGACTCGGGGGCGCGGCCCAGCACCACCACGCGCGGGCTGTTGGCCAGACCCTTGAAGGTGGGCTGGAAGAAGTCGCGCAGCTCGATCAGTTGCTCGAAGCGGGTCAGGTGGCTGGCATCGAATACCAGCGCCTTGAGTTTCGGGCCGTGCTCGGCGGTCCAGCGCGGCAGCTCCAGCTGGCCGTCGCGCGCGGCGAACAGCTGATCGGTGAGCTTGTTGGCGAAGGGCAGCACTGCCTTGAGCAGGTCGCCTTCGCCGCCCAGCAACAGGGCGCCGTCCACCGGTCGCACGCGTCCGGCCAGCCAGCGTTCCAGGCGCACCGGTGCCGGCAGGCCGAGGGCGCCGACCAGGCGGCGGCCAGTGGGGGAGTTGGCGAAGGCGAGGTAACGGTCGGACATGAAGGGCTCCTGCGGGCGAATCGAAAGTCGTGTCACTGTACGCGGCGACAGGCAAAGCGCAATTGACTCTGTTGCCTCACGCGCCGGCAAGGCGGCCAATGTTCGCACTCATCCGAGGTTTAGCCTGTGCGATCAGGCTACAGTGTCAGTCTCATGTTTCTGGGAACCGGCTGACGGGCAATAGTTCGTCGTTCGATTCTGCTCATTCGACCTGCAAGGAGTTCTCATGGCCCAGTTGCGCCGGGTCGCCATCGTAGGCGGCAACCGTATTCCGTTCGCCCGTTCCAACACCGTCTACGCCAGGGCGAGCAACCAGGAGATGCTGACCAGCGCCCTCGAAGGGCTGGTGGAGCGCTTCAACCTGCATGGCGAGCGCCTCGGTGAGGTGGTGGCCGGTGCGGTGCTCAAGCATTCGCGTGACTTCAACCTGACCCGCGAGTGCGTGCTGGGCTCGCGTCTGGCCCCGGAAACCCCGGCCTACGACCTGCAGCAGGCCTGCGGCACCGGCCTGGAAGCCGCGATTCTGGTGGCCAACAAGATCGCTCTCGGACAGATCGACTGCGGCATCGCCGGCGGCGTCGACACCACCTCGGATGCGCCCATCGGCGTCAACGAGGGGCTGCGCCAGATCCTGCTGGAAGCCAACCGCGGCAAGAGCACGGGCGACAAGATCAAGAGCCTGCTGAAGATTCGCCCGCGCCACCTGGCGCCGCACATTCCGCGCAATGGCGAGCCGCGCACCGGGCTGTCGATGGGCGAGCATTGCGAGCTGATGGCGCAGCGCTGGGCCATCCCTCGCGACGAGCAGGATCAGCTGGCGCTGGCCAGCCACCAGAAGCTGGCGGCGGCCTATGCCGAGGGCTGGCACGACGACCTGATGACGCCGTTTCTCGGCCTGACCCGTGACCAGAACCTGCGCCCGGACATCAGCGCCGAGAAGCTCGCCACCCTCAAGCCTTGCTTCGAGCGCGGCCCGCGCGGCACCCTGACCCCGGCCAACTCCACGCCGCTGACCGATGGCGCCTCGGTGGTGCTGCTGGCCAGCGAGGAGTGGGCCCAGGCCCGCGGCCTGCCGGTGCTGGCCTACCTGCGCGATGGCGAGGCGGCGGCGGTGGATTTCGTCCAGGGCAAGGAGGGCCTGCTGATGGCGCCGGTTTACGCCGTGCCGCGTTTGCTGGCGCGCAACGGCCTGAGCCTGCAGGACTTCGACTACTACGAGATTCACGAAGCCTTCGCCGCCCAGGTGCTGTGCACCCTCAAGGCCTGGGAAGACGCCGACTACTGCAAGGAGCGCCTGGGCCTGGCCGCGCCGCTGGGCGCCATCGATCGCAGCAAGATGAACGTCAAGGGCAGCTCGCTGGCTGCCGGTCACCCGTTCGCGGCTACCGGCGGACGCATCGTCGCCAACCTGGCCAAGCTGCTTTCGGTGGCTGTAGAGGGGCGCGGTCTGATTTCCATATGCGCCGCGGGCGGTCAGGGTGTGACCGCAATCCTCGAACGGTAATCCAATACGGGTGATTGCAAGTCATCGCGGTCACACGATGTAAGCAACTCCGTGATTCGGGTGGCCCGCATAGCGCGTGGCCGCCCTTTTTTTGTGGCGCCGCCCGGCTGTGGGAGGGGCTTCAGCCGCGACAAGCCTTCGCAGCGTGCTGTTTTCGGTGCGCGCTGCGGTGGCCTGTCGCGCGGCAAATCACCACAGCGCTCGTCATGCCTTTAGCGGCTAGTCTTTTAGTGCGCATTGATCCAGATCAATGCGCCATTTTCGCGCTTTGTCTGGCAGCCACTCGGCTGCAGTTCACTTCAATAAGAACAATTTCAGCTCGTTTGACTCCAAGACCTGGAGTCTATGGATCGGCTTTGCGTGCTGGGGCCGAAATAACCCTGAATGAGGATGTGTCATGTTCGGTCTAGAGGCGCTTGATCTCGCCCGAGTCCAGTTTGCCTTCACCATTTCCTTCCACATCGTCTTCCCGGCCATCACCATTGGTTTGGCCAGCTACCTGGCGGTGCTCGAAGGCCTGTGGCTGAAGACCAGCAATACGTTGTACCGCGATCTCTACCACTTCTGGGCGAAGATCTTTGCCGTCAACTTCGGCATGGGCGTGGTTTCCGGCCTGGTCATGGCCTATCAGTTCGGCACCAACTGGAGTGCCTTCTCCGATTTCGCCGGGGCGGTCACCGGGCCGCTCTTGACCTACGAGGTGCTCACCGCGTTCTTCCTCGAAGCGGGCTTTCTCGGCGTCATGCTGTTCGGCTGGAACCGCGTCGGGCCGGGGCTGCACTTCTTCTCCACGGTGATGGTGGCCGTCGGTACGCTGATCTCCACCTTCTGGATTCTCGCCTCCAACAGCTGGATGCACACCCCGCAGGGCTTCGAGATCGTCGACGGGCGGGTGATCCCGGTGGACTGGTTCGCCGTGGTGTTCAACCCCTCGTTCCCCTATCGCCTGGCGCACATGGCCACCGCGGCTTTCCTCGCCACCGCCTTCTTCGTCGGCGCCTCGGCGGCCTGGCACCTGCTGCGCGGCCGCGACAACCCGGCGATCCGCAAGATGCTGTCGATGGCGCTGTGGATGGCCTTGCTGGTGGCGCCGGTGCAGGCCGTGATCGGCGACCTGCATGGCCTCAATACCCTCAAGTACCAGCCGGCGAAGATCGCCGCCATCGAAGGGCACTGGGAGAACGTCGGTGACGAGCCGACGCCGCTGATCCTGTTCGGCTGGCCGGACATGGAGCGTGAGGAAACCCGCTTCAAGGTGGAGATTCCTGCGCTCGGCAGCCTGATCCTGACCCACAGCCTGGACAAGCAGGTGCCGGCGCTGAAGGACTTCCCGCCCGAGGACCGGGCCAATTCCACCATCGTCTTCTGGACCTTCCGGGTGATGGTCGCCATGGGCCTGATGATGATCATCACCGGCCTGTGGGGCACCTGGCTGCGCCGCGGTGATCGGCTGTACACCTACCGTCCGTTCCTGCACCTGGCGGTATGGATGGGGCCGAGCGGCGTGATTGCCATTCTCGCCGGCTGGTACACCACCGAGATCGGCCGTCAGCCATGGGTCGTGTATGGCCTGATGCGTACCGCCGACGCCTCCTCCGGTCATAGTGCGACCCAGCTGGGCTTCACCCTCGCACTGTTCGTGGTGGTCTATTTCGCCCTGTTCGGGGCCGGCATCAGCTACGTGATGCGCCTGGTGCGCAAGGGCCCGCAGTTGCAAGAAGGCGACGAGATGTCCCAGGGCGGCCCGGGCACCTCGCGCACCCCGGCGCGGCCGCTGTCGGCGGCGGACGAGGGCATGGAAGATGGCGAAACCGACACACTGCCGGGGAGGAACTGAACATGGGTATCGATCTGTCGTTGATCTGGGCAGTGATCATCGCCTTCGGCGTGATGATGTACGTGGTGATGGACGGTTTCGACCTGGGCATCGGCATCCTCTTTCCCTTCGTCAAGAGCGAGGGCGAGCGTGATGTGATGATGAACACCGTCGCGCCGGTGTGGGACGGCAACGAAACCTGGCTGGTGCTCGGCGGCGCCGGGCTGTTCGGTGCCTTCCCGCTGGCCTATTCGGTGGTGCTCAGCGCTCTCTACCTGCCGCTGATCCTGATGCTGCTGGGGCTGATCTTCCGCGGCGTGGCCTTCGAGTTCCGCTTCAAGGCCAAGGCCGACAGGCGTCACCTGTGGGACAAGGCATTCATTGGCGGCTCGCTCACCGCCACCTTCTTCCAGGGCGTGGCGCTGGGCGCCTACATCAATGGCTTCGAGGTAGTTAATCGCACCTATGCCGGCGGCCCGTTCGACTGGCTGACGCCGTTCTCGGTGTTTTGCGGTCTGGCGCTGATCGCTGCCTATGCGCTGCTCGGCTGCACCTGGCTGATCATGAAGACCGAGGGCCGTCTGCAGCAGCAGATGCACGACATGGCGCGGCCGCTGGTGTTCGTGGTGCTGGCGGTGACCGGCATCGTCAGCCTGTGGACGCCGCTGGAGCACCCGGACATTGCCGAGCGCTGGTTCAGCCTGCCCAATCTGTTCTGGTTCATGCCGGTGCCGGTGCTGGTGCTGCTGTGCACATGGAGACTGCTCAAGGCGGTGGCCGACAACGCCAACTATTCGCCCTTCCTGCTGACCCTGGTGCTGATCTTCCTCGGCTACAGCGGCCTGGGCATCAGCCTGTGGCCGAATGTGATCCCGCCGTCGATCAGCATCTGGGAAGCTGCCGCGCCGCCGCAGAGCCAGGGCTTCATGCTGGTGGGCGCACTGCTGATCATCCCCTTCATCCTGATGTACACCGCCTGGAGCTACTACGTGTTCCGCGGCAAGGTTACCCAGGACGACGGCTATCACTGAGGTGCGACTAATGACCAAGGTCGAGCAAGAGAAGAAACCCCTGTGGCAGCGCCTGGGCTGGCTGGCACTGATCTGGGCGGCCAGCGTGCTGACCCTCGGCGCGGTGGCCTGGCTGCTGCGCCAGTTCATGAGCGCGGCGGGGCTGGGCACGCCGGGCTGAGCCCGGCGGTTGCCGCCGACGCGCGATTGTTTCCATACTGGCTTCCTTTGCCGCATGCCGAGGAGGCGCGATGTTCGCCCTTAGCGAGACCCTGCAACACCGTTTCGCCGCGCTCAAGAGCCGGGCCGATTTCTGGTCGCTGCGCCACGTGCAGGAGAGCCGGGAGTCCTACTGGGTGCGCCGGCGGGTCGCGCAGGCGCCGTCCTTCGTCGTCGATGCCGGCGCCATGCTCAGCGTGCGTATCGCTGGCGTCGAGGCCTACGCGGCCACCAGCGATACCAGCCAGGCCGGCCTGCAGGCGGCGCTGGAGCGGGCCGAGCAGATGGCTCTGGCCCTTGCCGGGTGCAATCTGCTGAATCTCGGCAGTCTGCCGCTTTCCGCCGAGCAGCGCGACGATGTGATGCCCGGCTACCAGCAGGCGCAGGCCAGCGCTGCGCAGTGGTTCGAGCTGCTGATGGCCGAGTCGGCGCTGATTCCCCAGGATGCGCGGCTGGTGGACAGTCATGTCGGCCTGACCTTCACCCGCCATGAGCAGATCTATCTCAACAGCGCCGGTGCCTGCCTGCGCCGTGCCCAGCGCTACGTCCTCCCCCAGGTCGGCGTGACCGCCAGTGACGGGCATGACAGTCAGAGCCGCAGCTTCGGTGGCACTCATCTGGCGCGCCAGGGCGGTGCCGAGGTGCTCGATCAGCTGGGCGTGATCGGCAGCGCCAGCCGTATCGCCGACGAGGCGCTGCAGCTGTTGCTGGCGCCCAATACCCCGAGTGGCCCGCGTGATCTGCTGCTGATGCCCGACCAGATGATCCTGCAGATTCACGAGTCCATCGGCCATCCGCTGGAGCTGGACCGCATCCTCGGTGACGAGCGCAATTTCGCCGGCACCAGCTTCATCCGCCAGGAAGATTTCGGTCATTACCCCTACGGCTCGCCGCTGCTCAACGTGACCTTCGACCCGACACTGCCCGGCGAGCTGGCCAGCTACAGCCATGACGACGACGGCAGCCCGGCGCAGCGCGAATACCTGATCCGCGACGGCATTCTCCAGCGTCCGCTCGGCGGCGCGCTGTCGCAATGGCGCAGCGGCCTGCCGGGCGTGGCCAACAGTCGCGCCTGCAGTTGGAACCGGCCGCCCATCGACCGCATGGCCAACCTTAATCTGGAGCCGGGCGACAAGAGCCTGGCCGAGCTGATCGGCGGCATCGAGCGCGGCATCCTGATGAGCAACAACCGCTCCTGGTCGATCGACGATGCGCGCAACAAATTCCAGTTCGGCTGCGAGTGGGGCCAACTGATCGAGAACGGCGAACTCAAGGGCGTGGTGAAGAACCCCAACTACCGCGGCATCAGCGCGCAGTTCTGGCGGGGCCTCAAGGCGGTGGGCGATGCCAGCACCTTCGAGATACTGGGCACGCCCTACTGCGGCAAGGGCGAGCCGAATCAGGTGATTCGCGTCGGACATGCCTCGCCAGCCTGCGTGTTCGCCGCTGTCGACGTTTTCGGAGGGGCCGCCTGATGGACGCACGTCAGCATTTCTGCGAGTTGCTGGCTCATCTGCAGGCGCAGATCCAGGGTGAGGAGGGCTTCACCCTGGCCTACAGCGCCGAGCAGTCCGGCTTCGTCCGCTTCAATCACGGGCGGGTGCGCCAGGCCGGGCAGGTGCAGCAGTCGTACGTGACCCTGGCGTTGTACCAGGGCCAGCGCTACGCCGAGAGCCGGCTGGCGCTCGGCGGCACGCTCGAGGAGGACCTGCCGCGCCTGCAGCAGGCCCTGCAACAGCTGCGCGCCGTGCTGCCGACGTTGAGCGACGACCCCTATCTGCGCCTGAACCGCGAAGCCTGGCGCAGCGAGCTGGCGGTCGAGGCCACGCTGCCCGATAGCGCGGTTATGGCGCAGCAGATCGTCAGCGCCGCCAGCGGTCTGGATCTGGTCGGCTTTCTTGCCGTCGGGCCGCAGTACCAGGGCTTTGCCAGTTCCTGGGGCGCATTCGGCTGGTACGCCGCGAGCAGTTTCAACCTCGACTTCAGCCTGTTCCATGACAACGGCCAGGCGGTGAAAAGCGCCTATGCCGGCGAGCAGTGGGACGTCCAGGCGTTCGCCCGCAGGCTCGAGGACGCGCGGCAGCAGCTGGCCTATCTCGGCCGCCCGGCCAAGGCCTTGCAGCCCGGGGCTTATCGGGCCTACCTGGCGCCGGCTGCGCTGGAGGAGCTGATCAGCCTGTGTTGCTGGGGTTTCGGCGCGCAGGCGCTGGCCTCGGGTGGCAGCCCCCTGCAGCGTCTGTTCAGCGGAAAGGCCGAGCTCAGCTCACAGGTGATCATTGAAGAGCGTATCGAAGGCGGCCTGGCGCCGGCGTTTACTGCCGAAGGACCGCGCCAGGCGCTGCGCCTGGTCAGCCAGGGCCGGCCCGGTGAGCGCCTGGTCAGTTCGCGTAGCGCCGCCGAATACGGCCTGATCGCCAATGGCGCCTGCAGCGGCGAGTATCCGCTGTCCCTGCGCATGCACGGTGGCGAGCTGGATGAGCGGGACGTTCTGCAGCGCCTGGGCAGTGGTCTGTATATCGGCAACCTGTGGTACGGCAACTTCTCCGATCTGCCGGCCGCCCGCCTGACCGGCATGACCCGCTTCGCCACCTTCTGGGTCGAGGATGGGCAGATCCAGGCGCCGGTCAACACCATGCGTTTCGACGACTCGCTGTTCGATGTGCTCGGCGCGCAGCTCGAAGCACTGACCCGCGAGCCCGAACTGCTGCTGCCCGGTGGCACCTACGGCGCCAGGCAGACCGGCTCGATGGCGCTGCCGGGGGCATTGCTGTCGCGCTTTACCCTGACCTTGTAGGTGGCTTACTTGCTCGCCTTGAGCACCACGAACTTGGGATTGGCCGCCACCTGCTCGACACCGCGGAACAGGCGCGCCAGCTTGGCGTGATAGCCCAGATGGCGGTTGCCGACTATCCACAGTTCGCCGCCGGTCACCAGCGCCGCGCGGGCCTGCTGGAACATGCGCCAGGCGAGAAAATCACCGACCACCTGCTGCTGGTGAAACGGCGGATTGCACAGCACCAGGTCCAGCGAGCCGGCCGGTTGCTCGGCCAGACCGTCGCCGGCACGGATGGTCGCCGGTCGTTCGCCCAAGGCGGCCTGCCAGTTTTCGGCGGCAGACTGCACGGCCATGTACGACTCGTCCACCAGGGTCAGCTGCGCCTGCGGGCTGCCCAGCGCGTAGGCGATGCCGAGCACGCCGTTGCCGCACCCCAGGTCGGCGACGCGGCGCGCGTCGAGGTGCCGCGGCAGGTGTGGCAGGAAGGCGCGGGTGCCGATGTCCAGACCGTCGCGGCAGAACACGTTGGCGTGGTTGATCAGCTCCAGCGCCGGCTTGTCCAGCCGGTAGCGCGTGGGGTAGGGCGAGTGCGGCGCGGCTTTCGCCTCCGGGGTGGCCAGCAGCAGCCGGGCCTTCTTCACCGCCAGCGAGGCCTGCACCGGGCCGATGTATTTCTCCAGCAGGTCACCGGCGGCGCGCGGCAGGTGCTTGACCATGGCGGCCGCCACCACCCGTGCTCCCGGCGCCAACTGGCCGTGCAGACGGATCAGCTGCTCTTCCAGCAGGGCCAGGGTCTTCGGCACGCGGATCAGCACCCAGTCGAACGGTCCCTGCGGCGTCTCGCTGCTTGGCAGGAAGCGCACCGCGTCGCGATCCAGGCCATTGCCGGCGAGGTTGCTCTCCAGGGCGATGAAGCCCAGGTGCGAATCGCTGCTGCTGGTCACCCGGCAGCGCCCGGCCAGCGAACAGGCGAGGGCGCCGAAGCTGTCGTTGAGCAGCAGCAGCGAATCCTCCGCGCGCAGACCCTGTGCGTGCAAATGATTGAGCAGGTATTCGTCCGCGGCGTCGAAGGCCTGTAGGGGCTCGTTCGGCTGGTGCGGCTGGCGCAGCAGCTCGAGGCTGGCAAAGGGGGTGGTGAAAATAGGCATGGAAACCATCGGTGTTTGCCGGTCGCGCAATGGGCGACACTGACAGCAGATTCGGACAAGGGGACGATTATGACTGCCAGCGAGGACAAGTTCACCCGTCAGACGCTGACCGCTATCCAGGTCTGGTCACCCAGTCTGTTCAGCCTGCGCTGTACGCGCGATCCCGGCTTTCGCTTTCGCGCCGGCCAGTTCGCCCGACTCGGCGTGCGCAAGGCGGACGGCTCGGTGGTCTGGCGCGCCTATTCGATGGTCTCGGCGCCGCACGACGAGTTTCTCGAGTTCTTCTCCATCGTGGTGCCGGGCGGTGAGTTCACCAGCGAGCTGAGCCGTTTGCAGGTGGGCGACGAACTGCTGGTGGACAAGACCGCCCTGGGCTACCTGACCCTCGACCGTTTCATCGATGGCCGCGACCTGTGGCTGCTGGGCAGTGGCACCGGTATCGCGCCGTTTTTGTCGATCCTGCAGGATTTCGAGGTGTGGCAGCGCTTCGAGCGCATAGTGCTGGTCTACAGCGCGCGCAGCCGCGCCGAGCTGGCCTACCAGTCGATGATCGAGGGCTTGAGCGCGCTGGAGCACCTGGCCGAGTTCGCTCACAAACTCACCTACCTGCCGGTGGTGACCCGCGAGCAGGTGCCGGGCTGCCTGGGCGCACGCATCACCGAACTGCTCGACAGCGGCGAGCTGGAGCGCGCTACCGGCCTGCCGCTGACGCCCGAGCACTCGCGGGTGATGATCTGCGGTAACCCGCAGATGATCGACGACCTGCGCCAGCGCCTGAAGGCACGCGGCCTGAATCTGAGCCTGAGCAGGCGGCCGGGGCAGGTGGCGGTGGAGAACTACTGGTGATCAGTCGTCTTCGCGGATGGCCTTGATCCGATGCTCCCAGCGGCGCTTGGCGAAGCGGCGCATGTTGGGGATGTCGTCGGTTTCGTCGAGGATCGGCTTGCCGATGATGGTTTCCATGATGTCTTCCAGGGTCACCAGGCCGCGCCAACTGCCGAACTCGTCATACACCAGGCACATGTGCTGACGCTCCTGCATCAGCAGGGTCATCAGGTTCTCGACGTTCATGCTTTCCGGCACGACCTTGAGCGGCTTCATGATCCGGGTGATCGGTTCGCCATCGTTCTCGGCCGCCAGCGCGTCGTAGCGAAACACCACGCCGAGCGGCGATTCGTCTTCACCGATCACCGGATAGCGGGAGAACTGGCTTTCCCGGGCACGGGCCTTGAACGCGGCAATGGATTCATCCGGTGCAGCCGATTCGCAGACGATGCGCGGCGTCATGATGTCGCGCAGACGGATCTCGTGCAGGTCGAGGATATTGCTGATCACCCGATGCTCGTCTTCGTCGAGCTTGCCTACCTCGCGGCCGAGCAGGGTCAGCGCCTTGATTTCCTGGCGAATGTCGTGCTCAGGCTCCTTGCCGCCGAACAGGCGCATGATCATGTCCGAGAGTACGATGAACGGCTTGAGCAGCAGGATCATCACCCGCAGCAAGCTCGGCAGGAAGGGCGCCAGGGCACGCCAGTAACGGGCACCGATGGTCTTCGGCAGAATCTCCGACAGCACCAGGATCAGCAGGGTCATGACCGCCGAGGCGATACCCAGATAACCGTCGCCGAAGACGATCGTCACCTGCGCACCGACACCGGTCGCCCCCACTGTATGCGCCACCGTGTTGAGGGTCAGGATGGCCGCCAGCGGCTGGTCGATCTTGTCTTTGAGCTCTTTCAGCCTTTCGTACAGCTGAGGCTTTTCGACCTTCTGCTGAGCGATGTAACTGGGCGTGAGAGAGAGTAGGGCGGCTTCGAGGATGGAACAGATGAACGAAACCAGAATGGAGAGGACAGCGAACGCTATCAGGAGTGTCATGTAGGGGTATAGGTGACCAAGGGCCCGCTAATTTAACGGAAGGACAGAGAAAGATGCAGGAAAGCTGCAACATTTCATTTCCTGGCGCTTGTTTGGAAGCTCGATCTGAGGCTGTTTCGCTGGCAGCTATTCGCTGCCTGCACTTGGTTCAGCTTCAACTAGGCTAACTAGGGCCAACTTCTGGGAGGGTTCTCCATGCCGCTCGAACATCACCCGCTCAACCGCGAGTTTCCTCAACAGCACGACGCCTTGCGCAAACTGATGCAGAGCGATGCGCGCTTCGCCCGCCTGGCGGAGGAATACGAAGCGCTGGACAAGCGCATCTACGAGATCGAGGACGGCCGCTCAGCCACGGATGACCTGACCCTTCAGGGGCTCAAGCTGCAGCGTGTGGGGTTGAAGGACGAGATCGCCGGGCTGCTGCAGGGAGCGACCTGAGCCGGGCTTGATCGGGGTCAAGGGCGTGGGATCGAAGGCGGGCTAGCCTGCGAGCCACACCTTTGACCAGGAGCTGCACCATGCACGTCGATCATCACCCGCTTGTCCATGATTTCCCCGAACACCGCGCCGAGCTGCAACGCCTGCGTCAGGACGATGCGCAATTCGCCCGCCAGGCCGAGGAGTACGAGGCGCTGGACAAGCGCATCTGCCGCATCGAGGACGGCATCGAGCTACTCGACGATGTCTCGCTGCAGGCGCTCAAGCTCAGCCGCGTCACCCTCAAGGATCAGCTGGCGCGGCAGCTCAAGCGCGCCGGTGGTCAGTGCTGCGGTTGCGGCAACGGTTGCCGAGGCTGAAGCCTTGCGTAGGAGCCGCTTCAGCCGCGAATCTCGCTGCACAGCTGTTCGTGGCTGAAGCCACTGCTACGCCATTGCGGGGCGACCCGCATCAATGCACCGGCGGGTTGAGCAGGTAGGTGAGCAACCCGTCGGCCTCTTCTTCCGTCCATACCGCTCGCGCCGGCCTGGGCCACTCGCGCAGAAGCTGCTGGCAGAAGGCGCGCGCCAGTTGGTCCTGACGGTAGAAGCGCAGCAGCCACGGGCTGCCATCGCCCATGACCTGCTGCACCAGCGTCCGGCCGATGCCCTGGCGGCGATACTTCTTGAGGATGAACAGATCGGCGAACTCGGGCGCGTCGATACCCGCCAGTTCGCTGCGCTCGATCAGCAGAAAACCGGCGATGAAGCCGTCGGCGAGAATCAGCTGTGCGCTCCAGCCCGGCTCCTGCCAGTAGCGCTGCAGGTGTGGCTGGTGAATGTAGAAACGGCCGTCCGTCTCCACGTCTTCCTGCTCCCAGTCCGAGCTTTCGTAGGCGTAGAACTGGTAGAGGTTGGCTATCAGTGGCAACTGGTCGGCGCGGGTTGGCAGCAGCTGGATCTGCATGGAAGCGTTCCGGGCGGTGGCTTGGTCTGTAAATTTATCCAGTTGTTCGGTATCGTTCCAGCCTTCGTTCAGCGGCAGGATCGATCGCAATGGCCAAGGCAAAACGCATGTACGGCTGCACCGAGTGCGGCGCCACCTTTCCCAAATGGGCGGGGCAGTGTGGTGAGTGCGGCGCCTGGAACACCCTGGTCGAAACCGTGGTCGAGGGCGCCACGCCCAGCGGGCGCACCGGTTGGGCCGGCGACAAGGCCAATATCAAGACCCTGGCCGAGGTCAGCGTCGAGGAGATTCCGCGTTTTTCCACCGCTTCCGGCGAGCTTGACCGCGTACTCGGTGGTGGCCTGGTCGATGGCTCGGTGGTGCTGATCGGCGGCGACCCCGGTATCGGCAAGTCGACCATCCTGCTGCAGACTCTGTGCAACATCGCCCAGCGCTTTCCGGCGTTGTACGTCACCGGCGAGGAGTCGCAGCAGCAGGTGGCGATGCG
>Ga0114984_1000140_pt1 | contig 28283 bp, 27 predicted proteins | sample Shrwel1BS1Day1_FD_96987 | JGI IMG/M metagenome (GOLD analysis project Ga0114984, IMG submission 96987) | Subsurface microbial communities from deep shales in Ohio, USA - Utica-3 well 1 S-1-Day1 | ecosystem: Environmental > Aquatic > Deep subsurface > Shale gas/oil reservoir > Produced water/Flow...
ATCGGTATCGCCCGTGCAGTGGGTGCCATTCTGTTTGCGCTGGTCATCGGCACCATCATGCATCTGCTTTACCGCCGTAGAGGCACTGATGGGGGCCGGCATGGGCAAGGGGCCGGCGTTGGCCCTGTTGCTGGCGGGTCCGGCTCTGTCACTGCCCAATATGCTGGTGATTCGCACCATTCTGGGCAGCGAGAAAACACTGGTCTACTGTGCACTGGTTGTGGTGATGGCTACCATCACCGGTTTGATATATGGCAACGTCTGGCCTGCCTGAGCAGGTCAGGTTGATCGGAAACACTGAACATGAGGAAGACAGGATGAAATTCACCATTTACGGCAGTGGTTGTGCCAAATGCAAACAGCTGGCTGAAAACGCTGAGCAGGCCGCCAACGCCAAAGGGATCCACTTCGAGATCGAAAAGGTCACCGATACCAATGCCATCATCGATGCGGGTGTCATGCGCACACCGGCGCTGGCGATCGATGATGAGATTCTGCTCGAAGGCAAAGTGGCCAGCGCGGACGAGATTCAGCAACTGCTGGGGTAAGCAAAAACGAAATGGGCATTTTCGAGCGCTATATGACCCTGTGGGTCGCACTGGGCATCCTCGCTGGGGTGGGGTTGGGCAACCTGGTGCCGGGTCTCTTTGCGGCGGTGGCGGGGCTGGAGTTTGCCCATGTCAATCTGGTGGTGGCGCTGTTCATCTGGGTGATGATCTATCCGATGATGGTGCAGATCGACTTCAGCTCGATCAAGGATGTGGGTAAAAAGCCAAAGGGGCTGGTGCTGACGCTGATCGTCAACTGGCTGATCAAACCCTTTACCATGGCCGCGCTGGGCTGGCTGTTCTTTCGCGTCATTTTTGCCGAGTGGGTCGATCCGCAAACGGCGGGCGAGTATATCGCCGGCATGATCCTGCTGGGGGTGGCCCCTTGCACCGCGATGGTGTTTGTCTGGAGCCAGTTGACCAAGGGCGATCCCAACTACACTCTGGTGCAGGTGTCGGTCAATGACATCATCATGGTCTTTGCCTTTGCCCCCATCGCCGCCTTTCTGTTGGGTGTCAGCGATATTCAGGTGCCCTGGGAAACCCTGCTGCTGTCGGTGGTGCTCTATGTGGTGCTGCCGCTGGTGGCCGGGGTCTGGACGCGGCGCCGGCTGGAGCGTAGCGGCACGGGCGCCCGTCTGGAGAGCTTTCTGCGTCTACTCAAGCCTTGGTCGATTCTGGGGCTTCAGGCCACGGTGGTGCTGCTGTTCGGTTTTCAGGCGGAAACCATCATCGCTCAGCCGCAGACCATCGGCATGATCGCCATCCCGCTACTGATCCAGACCTATGGTATCTTCATCATCGCCTACGCCGCCGCCTACCGGCTGCGACTGCCCCATAATGTGGCCGCGCCGGCCTGCATGATCGGCACCTCGAATTTCTTTGAGCTGGCCGTGGCGGTGGCGATCTCCCTGTTTGGCCTGCACTCCGGCGCGGCGTTGGCCACGGTGGTGGGGGTGCTGGTGGAGGTGCCGGTGATGCTGTCGCTGGTGGCTTTTGCCAACCGCACCCGGCACTGGTTTGATAGAGGGTAACAATAGAAGGTAACAGGGGATGGGGGCGTCGCTGGCAACGCCGTTGCGTCCGTTTTCGATAGCTTTTTTCCGGGCAGGAGTTTCAGCATGAGCATCAAGGTGGGGATCAACGGGTTTGGGCGCATGGGGCGTTTGACCATGCGGGTGCTGTGTGAGCAGAGTGAGATGGAGATCGTTCAGATCAACGATCCGGCCGCCGACGCCGCGACGTTGGCGCATCTGCTCAATTTCGATTCGGTGCATGGCCGCTGGCAGCGCGAGGCGACGGCGGAAGGGGCGTCGATCCGGGTCGGCGGCCGGCGCATCGCGGTCAGCCGCAACAGAGCGATCGAGGCGAGCGACTGGTCCGGCTGCGATCTGGTGATCGAAGCCTCCGGCCAGATGAAGAAAAAGGAGCTGTTGCAGGCTTATCTGGAACAGGGGGTAAAGCGGGTGATCGTCACCGCGCCGGTGAAGCAGGAGGGGGTGCTGGATCTGGTGCTGGGGGTCAACGATCATCTGTACGATCCGGCCCGGCACCGTATCGTCACGGCCGCCTCCTGCACCACCAACTGTCTGGCGCCGGTGGTGAAAGTGATCCACGAGCAGCTGGGCATCGAGCATGGCTCCATGACCACCATCCACTGCGTCACCAACACCCAGACCATTCTGGATGCGCCGCACAAGGATCTGCGCCGCGCCCGCGCCTGCGGCATGAGCCTGATCCCGACCACCACCGGCTCCGCCACGGCGATCACCCATATCTTCCCGGAGCTGAAGGGGAAGCTGAACGGCCACGCTATCCGCGTGCCGCTGGCCAACGCCTCCATCACCGATTGCGTGTTTGAGGTGGCCCGCGACACCACTGTGGAGGAGGTCAACGCCCTGCTGAAGGCTGCCGCCGAAGGGGAGCTGAAGGGGATACTGGGCTATGAGGAGCGCCCGCTGGTGTCGATCGATTACAAGACCGATCCGCGCTCGGGCATTGTCGACGCCCTCTCCACCATGGTGGTGGACGCCCGCCAGGTGAAGCTCTATGTCTGGTATGACAACGAGTGGGGCTACGCCAACCGCACCGCCGAACTGGCACTGAAGGTGGGGCGGCTGGATCGGGCCTGAGCCCGCGTTCGGATTTGATCTGATGACGACAGGAGTGCACCAGGCCATGCTCAGCCGGCTCTCTCCCGCCATCCGCCAGTATCTGGTGGTCACTGGCAACTACTGGGCGTTCACCCTGACCGATGGCGCCCTGCGCATGCTGGTGGTGTTGCACTTCCACGCCCTGGGCTACTCGCCGTTGCAGATTGCGCTGCTGTTTCTGTTCTATGAAATTTTCGGCGTGATCACCAATCTGGTGGGGGGCTGGCTGGGTGCCCGGCTGGGGCTCAACCGTACCATGCAGATCGGCCTGGCGCTGCAGGTGATCGCTCTGATGATGCTGCTGGTGCCCGCCGTCTGGCTCACGGTGCCCTGGGTGATGGCGGCGCAGGCGCTCTCCGGCGTCGCCAAGGATCTCAACAAGATGAGTGCCAAAAGCTCCATCAAGCTGCTGCTGCCGGCGGATGCGCAGGGCGCGCTCTACAGCTGGGTGGCGCTGCTCACCGGCTCCAAGAACGCACTCAAGGGGGTGGGCTTCTTCATGGGCGGTGCGCTGCTGACGGGGCTGGGCTTTGCCGGGGCGGTGGCGGCGATGGCGATCACCCTGACGCTGGTGTGGCTGCTGAGTCTGCTGCTGCTCAAGCAGGACCTGGGCCGGGCGAAGCATAGGCCGAAATTTCGCGACCTCTTCTCCAAGAGCCGCGCCATCAACATACTATCGGCGGCACGGATGTTTCTTTTCGGCGCCCGGGATGTCTGGTTTGTGGTCGCCCTGCCGGTGTTTCTGTCACAAACACTGGGCTGGGGTTACAGCCAGACCGGTGGCTTTCTGGCGCTCTGGGTGATCGGCTACGGCGCGGTGCAGGCGCTGGCGCCGCGGATTACCGGCGCAGCGGCGGGAACGGTGCCCGATGGCGCGGCGGCGATCCGCTGGGTGGCCCTGCTGGCCCTGCTGCCGGGGCTGATCGCGCTGGGGCTGCGCCTGGAACTGGACCCGGCGTGGGTGTTGATCGGCGGCCTGCTGCTGTTTGGCGCCGTGTTTGCCGTCAATTCGTCGCTGCACAGCTATCTGATCGTGAGTTACGCCGACCGTGACGGTGTGTCGCTGGATGTGGGCTTCTATTACATGGCCAACGCCATGGGGCGTCTGATCGGTACCCTGCTGTCTGGCGGGGTGTTTCAGTGGGCGGGAATGGGCAGTGGTGGGCTGCAGGCCTGCCTCTGGATTTCGACCGTCATGCTGGTCGCGACGCTGCTGATCTCTTTTGGCCTGCCCCGCCTGAAAGCGCCTGAGCCCGCCGGCGGGTGAGCCGCAGCGGCTAGCGGCCCGCTGTCCGCAAACCGGCGACATTTTGCTCTTGTTCACGGCGCCATCATCAAACAGTCATCTAGCGGACCTATTCTGCCGACCGTAGTATGCATTTGGAGTCACCATGTTTGGCACAGTCCGCTCTCGTATCCTGTTTTTCGCTTTTCTCTGCGTGCTGGCGCTGGCCGGCCTCACCACGCTGGCCTGGAGTATTATTCTCGAGGCGGAGGATGCGTCCACCAACCTGATTCACACCAGCCTCGAAGAGACCTGGCTGCTGGTCGATCTGGAACAGGATCACCGCCGGCTGCAGGATCTCTCCTACAAAACCAAGGCGCAACTGCTGTTGTGGGAGGAGATCGAGCCGATCCACGCCGAGTTGCAACAGGCGCTGCCCAGCCACTGGCAGCGGATCGAAAACAACGTCGGGCTCAGTGAGTGGGCCAAGGCGCATCGTGCCGAATTTGACCGGGTGATGGCCTACCTGGACCGGATGGCCGCCGGTATCAGTCAAAAGAGTTACTACACGATCGGGCAGCAGGTCGATTTTGATCTGGTGCCGACGCTCGAACCGATGCTCACGGCGATTCAGGCGCGGCAGAAAGGCAGCCGCGAAGAGCTGTCGGCGGCCGCGCAGGGGCTGCTCAACTTTCTCGCCGGGCAGCAGAACTTTCTGGTTGCGGGCGCGGCGCTGTTCCTGGTCGTGGTGGTGACCATGACGCTCTGGCTGCGCCATACCGTGATCCTGCGCCTGCAGAGGATGGAACGGGATTTGACCGCCATGGACCGCAACAGCGATCTGACCGGTGTGCCTGCGATCGTTGGCAAGGATGAGGTGGCCGGCGTCAACCGGGCGCTCAGTGGATTAGTCGAGCGCTTCGAGCATTTTATCGCCGATATCCGCCGCGCGGCCGCCAGCCTGACCGAACGTTCCGCCCATCTGGATCAGGAAGCGCAGGCCCTGCACGACACCTCGAACCAGACCCGTCAGTTGATCGATGACGTCAACCGGTCGATGAACAACATTGCCGAGCAATCGAGCGCCATCGAGGCGGCCAGTGACCAGTCCGCCCATACGGTTCGCGAGGCCCTGGCGGCCAACGCGGAAGCGCAGCAGGGGATCGGCAGCAGCGAACAGGCAGCCGATCACGCCGTCAACATCATCAATCGGGTCAGTGAATCGATCACCACGCTGGTCGAATCCAGTGGCCGCATCAGCCAGGTGATCAACATCATCGCCAGCATCGCCGATCAGACCAACCTGCTGGCGCTGAACGCCGCCATCGAAGCCGCCCGCGCCGGTGAGCATGGGCGCGGGTTTGCTGTGGTGGCGGACGAGGTCAGAGTGTTGTCACAACGCACCTCGGAGTCCACCCGTGATATCTGCCAATGGGTGGAGGAGCTGGTGGCCGGGGTGGGCGAGGTGGAGCAGCAGCTGGAGGGGATGCGCGATGCGGGCAACCAAAACCGCTCCCAAATCACCGCGCTACACGCCTTTTTGGAGCGGCTGCAGAAGCAGTTCGTGGAGTTGGAGAGCCACAGCGCCGGGATCAGCCGGGCGATCGCCACCCAGCGTGATGAAACCGGCCGGGTCGGGCGCCGGGCGAAGGCGCTGGAGGAGAGCGCCGATTCGCTGGTGGCCCGGGTTGAAAGTGCGCGGGAGGTGAGTAACGCGCTGCGCCGGGAGTCGGACTCCATGCGCGGGCTGATCGCCCGTTTCAAGACCTCGGCAGAGGCTTGAGCCCCGCCGACCGGTGCCGCCGACCGAAGCGGCGGGGCACCAGCCCCCGGCGGGTCGGCGGCGTCAGGTGGTGACGAAAAATATCACCGCCAGCAGGCTGACCCCGCTCAGCACCAAGGTGTAGGGCAGGGCCATGAGCACCATGCGACCGTAGGAGAGCCGCACCAGCGGCGCGATGGCCGAGGTGAGCAGGAACAGAAACGCGGCCTGACCGTTGGGGGTAGCGACGCTGGGCAGGTTGGTGCCGGTATTGATCGCTATCGCCAGATGCTCGAAATGCTCACGGCTGATGGCGCCGCTCTCCAGGGCCTGCTTGATCTCGCTGATATACACGGTGGCGACGAACACATTATCGGAGATCATCGACAGTAGGCCGTTGGCGATGAAAAACATGGCCGGCTGCTCCTCCGGTGGCAGCGCCAAAACCGCCGTGATGATCGGGGTGAACAGATGTTGCTCATGTATCACCGCCACGATGGCGAAAAACACCACCAGCAAGGCGGTGAAAGGCAGGGCCTCCTGGAACGCCCGGCCAATCTGGTGCTCGTCGGTCACACCGTTGAAGGAGGTGATCAGAATGATCACCAGCAGGCCGATCAGCCCCACCTCCGCCAAGTGCAGGGCCAGTCCCACCACCAGCACCACGGCGGCAACCGCCTGCACCATCAGCGCCGCCTTCTGGCTCACCGTTCGCTTGGCGCGCTCGGCAGCGGCAAACTCCTGTAGCACCAGCAGAACGGGCCGGGGCAGATTGGCGCCATAGCCAAACAGCTTGAACTTCTCCAGCAGGACACAGGTGAGCAAGCCGGCTACCAGCACCGGCATGGAAACGGGGGCGATCGCGACGAAGAACTCGCCGAAGTCCCAGCCGACGGTCTTGGCGATCAGCAGGTTCTGGGGCTCGCCCACCAACGTGCACACCCCCCCCAAAGCGGTGCCGATGGCGCTGTGCATCAACAGGCTGCGCAGAAAGGCGCGAAACCCTTCCAGATCTTCCCGGTAGAGGTCGACCACTTCATGGTCGCTGCTGTGGTCGTGGGTGGTGTGCTGGTACCCCTTGCCGGAGGCGACCTTGTGGTAAACCGAGAAAAAACCGACCGTCACGGTGATGATGACCGCCGTGACGGTCAGCGCATCGAGGAACGCCGACAGCAAGGCGGCGGTCATGCTGAACATCAGCGCCAGCAGATACTTGGAGCGAACGTGCAGCAAAATGTTGGTAAAGGCCACCAGTAGCAGGCTTTTCATGAAATAGATCCCGGCCACCATGAACATCAGCAACAGGATCACCGGCAGGTTGGTCTGCACCTCGGCGTAGAGCGCTTCCGGCGAGGTCATGCCCAGCAGCAGAGCCTCGGTGGCGAGCAGCCCGCCGGGCAACAACGGGTAGCACTTGAGGGCCATGGCCAGAGTGAAAATAAACTCGGCGATCAGGAGCCAGCCGGTGGCCTGGTGGCCGATCAGCCAGAGGCAGACCGGGTTGGCGATAAGGAAAAACAGGATGGTCTGCTTGTACCAGAGCGGGGCGTTGCCCAGAAAGTTGTGTGCCAGTGCACGGGACATGCTTGTCGACATTGCGAAGTCTCTCTCAGCCAGGTTGAGCTGTCATGTCAGTTTCGGTGGACCTTGCCGCGGGATTATACGCCGCCTTTGAGCACAATGCCGCATCCGCGTAACAGCCCCCCTCCCGATAGTGTCACGCCTATCGACCTGCCAAGGTGGGCGGTGCATAATCATCTTCCGTTTCTTTCCATTCAGGGAGTGAACATGGAGCTACAGATCGAATACTGGCACTGGTTCGTGTTTGGCATGTTGTTGATGCTGGCGGAGCTGGCGGTGCCGAGCTTTACCATTTTCTGGTTTGGTCTGGGGGCCATGTTGATGGCGCTGCTGGTCTGGCTGCTGCCGGCGATGGGGCTGAGCCTGCAACTGGTGCTGTGGGCGGTGGGATCCGCTCTGTTTGCCCTGGCCTGGTTCCGCCTGCTGCGACCGCTGATGCGGGACCGGACCAAGGCCGGCATCTCCCGCGAGGCGGTACTGGGTGAAACCGGCCAGGTGATACAGACCCCGCAGCCGGAGCGCCGTGGACGGGTCCGATTCACCACCCCGGTGCTGGGGGATGATGAATGGGAGTTCATCTGTGAGCAGCCGGTCGAGGTGGGGGATCGGGTGGTGATCACGGAGATCTCCGGCAATACGCTGATCGTCAGAAAAAGCTGATACGAGCAGATTTTTAACTCATTGTACGAGGATAAACGGATGCTGATCGATGGATTGACAATGGCCGGTGTATTTCTGGTCCTGGTGGTGATCACCCTGTTTCTGGGGGTCAAAATCGTGCCTCAAGGCAGCAAGCATGTGGTGCAGCGCCTCGGCAAGTATTACAAAACGCTGGGGCCGGGGCTGAATATCATCTTCCCCTACATCGACAATGTGGCCTACAAGGTCACGACCAAAGACATTGTGCTGGATATTCCCTCGCAGGAGGTGATCACCCTCGACAACGCGGTGATCATCGCCAACGCCGTGGCCTATATCAATATCGTCTCGCCGGAAAAGGCGGTTTACGGGGTCGAGGATTACCGTTTTGCGATCCAGAATCTGGTGCAGACCTCGCTGCGCTCCATCATCGGCGAGATGAGCCTGGATGAGGCCCTCTCCAACCGCGACAGTATCAAGGCCAAGCTCAAGGGGGCGATCTCGGACGATATCGCCGACTGGGGGATCACCCTGAAAACAGTCGAAATTCAGGATATCAACCCCTCTCAGACGATGCAGACGGCGATGGAGGAGCAGGCGGCGGCGGAGCGTCAGCGCCGTGCCACCGTTACCCGCGCCGATGGTGAAAAGGCCGCCGCGATACTGGAAGCGGAGGGGCGGCTGGAAGCGTCGCGGCGGGATGCCGAGGCCAAGGTGGTGTTGGCGCAGGCCAGTCAGAGCGCCATCGAAAAAGTGACCTCAGCGATCCAGGGCAACGAGTTACCGGTGGTGTATCTGCTGGGTGAGAAGTATGTGGATGCGATCAAGGAGATGTCAGCGGGTGAAAACGCCAAAGTCGTATTGCTGCCCGGCGACATCCCGGCCGCCGTGCGGGGCATCATGGGCGGGATCGGCAAGTAGCCCGGCTCGGCGTGGCCATCGCGGGGCGCGGGCTCCTTGGCCGCGCCGACGGTGTTTGTGTTTCAAGATGAAAAAAAATCATCATCGGGCTCGCTCCGCCCCAGCGCCCATGGTGGCGCGCACTGTGCCGCAGGCCGATCCGGGACTACACCTGAAGCGGCATGAAATCAAGATTGAAATCTTCCCTTTGAAGTCTATATTTGGTGCCCCGCAAGCAGCGGCACACTACATATAGTGTTTTTCGGCCAAAAAATGCTCAGGTGTTCCCCTCGGGCGTGTCGATGACGGCATCGGCGGCCACGGTGCCGGGCGGGCTGCTTCAGGGAATGCGGGCGGAGCCACGCCTGAACGACAACAGCGACTGAAACTGGAATGAGCGTCATATGCAGCAGAATCTGATGGTTACCAAACGTGATGGACGCCGCGAGCCGATCGACCTGGAGAAGATTCACCGCGTGATAATCTGGGCGGCGGAGGGGCTCGAGAACGTCTCGGTTTCGCAGGTCGAGCTCAGCGCTCACCTTCAGTTTTACGAGGGGATCACCACCTCCGACATCCATGAAACGCTGATCAAGTCAGCGGCCGATCTGATTTCGGAAGAGGCCCCCGATTATCAGTACCTGGCCGCGCGGCTGGCGATCTTCCACCTGCGCAAACGGGCCTTCAATGAGTTCGAGCCCCCCCATCTGTACGACCATGTCGTGCGCATGGTGGAAGAGAGCCGCTACGACCGCCATCTACTTGAGGATTACAGCCGGGAGGAGTTCGACCAGCTGAACGATTATCTCGATCATACGCGCGACATGAACTTCAGCTATGCGGCGGTCAAGCAGCTGGAGGGCAAATATCTGGTGCAGAACCGTGTCAGCGGCAAGATCTTCGAGAGCCCACAGCAGTTGTATATGCTGGTCTCCGCCTGCCTGTTTTCCAGTTACCCGCGGGAAACGCGGCTGGATTATGTCAAACGGTTCTATGACGCCACCTCGCTGTTCAAGCTATCGCTGCCGACCCCGATCATGGCCGGGGTGCGCACGCCAACACGCCAGTTCAGCTCCTGCGTACTGATTGAAACCGATGACAGCCTGGATTCCATCAACGCCACCGCCGCGGCGATCGTCAAGTATGTCTCCCAGCGGGCCGGCATCGGTATCAACGCCGGGCGTATCCGCGCCATCGGTAGCCCGATCCGTAACGGGGAGGCGTTCCATACCGGCTGCATTCCGTTCTACAAGCACTTCCAGACCGCCGTCAAATCCTGCTCCCAGGGCGGGGTGCGCGGCGGTGCGGCCACCCTGTTCTACCCGATCTGGCATCTGGAGGTGGAGTCCCTGTTGGTGCTGAAGAACAACCGCGGGGTGGAAGAGAACCGGGTGCGTCATATCGACTACGGCGTGCAGATCAACAAGCTGATGTACCAGCGCCTGATCAAGGGGGGCAACATCACGCTGTTCAGCCCACATGAGGTGCCGGGGCTGTATGAGGCGTTCTTCGCCGATCAGGAGGAGTTCGAGCGTCTCTATCTGCAGTACGAACAGGATGAGTCGATTCGCAAGAAAACCATCAAGGCGGTCGAGCTGTTTGGTCTGATGATGTCCGAACGCGCCTCCACCGGTCGCATCTATGTACAGAACGTGGACCACTGCAACACCCACAGCCCGTTCGACCCGGCCGTGGCACCGGTGAAACAATCCAACCTCTGCCTCGAGGTGGCATTGCCGACCAAGCCGCTGCAGGATGTCAACGACCCCAACGGTGAGATCGCACTCTGCACCCTGTCGGCGTTCAACCTGGGTGCTCTGAACACTCTGGATGAGCTGGAAGATCTGGCGGATCTGATCGTGCGCGCCCTGGACAACCTGCTGGATTATCAGGACTACCCGATTCCGGCCGCGCGCAACGCCAGCATGGGGCGTCGCACGCTGGGCGTGGGGGTGACCAACTTTGCCTACTACCTGGCCAAAAACGGCGTGCGCTACTCCGATGGCAGCGGCAACGGCCTGGTTCACCGCACCTTCGAGGCGATCCAATACTACCTGCTCAAGGCATCCAACCAGCTGGCCAAGGAGATGGGGCCCTGCCCGAAGTTCAACGAGACCACCTACGCCAAGGGGCTGCTGCCGATCGACACCTACAAACGCGACATCGACGACTACTGCCAGGAGCCGCTGCACTACTTCTGGGAGACCCTACGCGAGGATATCCGCGAGTTTGGCCTGCGCAACAGTACCCTGACGGCGCTGATGCCCTGCGAAACCTCCTCCCAGATCACCAACTCCACCAACGGCATCGAGCCTCCGCGGGGGTTCGTGTCGGTGAAGGCGAGCAAGGATGGCATCATGAAGCAGGTGGTGCCCGAATATCTGGAGCTGAAAGAGCAGTATGAACTGCTCTGGGATATTCCCAACAACACCGGCTATCTGCAACTGGTGGGCATCATGCAGAAGTTCGTAGACCAGTCGATCTCGGCCAACACCAACTACGATCCATCCAAATTTCCGGCCAATAGGGTGCCGATGAAGCAGCTGTTGCAGGATCTTCTGACCGCCTACAAGTACGGTCTCAAGACCCTCTACTACCACAACACCCGTGATGGCGCCACCGATCAGGCTGAGGCCGACACCGGCGAGTGCGAGGGCGGGGCCTGCAAGCTCTGATTCAACCCCCCGATCTGTATGGCAACGGGCGCGTGCAGCCGGTGCGCGTCCGCTTCAGGTTTGTCCCTTTCAGGCAGGAAAGCAGCGATGTCCTATTCCACTTTCAGTCCGAGTAACCACGACGCCACCCGGGAGCCGATGTTTTTCGGTCGCCCGGTCAACGTGGCCCGCTATGACAGGCAGAAATACCCGATCTTCGAGAAGCTGATAGAAAAGCAGCTCTCTTTCTTCTGGCGGCCGGAAGAGGTCGACCTGACCAATGATCGCAAGGATTTCATGGAGATGCCGGAGCATGAGAAACACATCTTTCTCAGCAACCTGAAATACCAGACCCTGCTGGACTCGGTACAGGGGCGCTCGCCCAACGTGGCCTTTCTGCCGGTGGTGTCGCTGCCGGAGCTCGAAACCTGGTTTGAAACCTGGGCGTTCAGCGAGACCATCCACAGCCGCTCCTATACCCATATCATCCGCAACATCATCACCGAGCCCGCCGAGGTGTTCGACACCATCGTGACCACTCCGGAAATCATCCAGCGGGCGCAAACCGTCACCCGGCTGTATGATGAGTTCATCCATCTGGTCAGCATCTATTCGGTGCAGGGAGCCGGTGTGCACCAGATCAATGGTATCCGCTACGACGCCTCGCTCCCTGCCCTGAAGAAAAAACTCTACCTGACGCTGGTTTCGGTGAACGTGCTGGAAGCGATCCGCTTCTATGTCAGCTTTGCCTGCTCCTTCGCCTTTGCCGAACGCGCCCTGATGGAGGGAAACGCCAAGATCATCAAGCTGATCGCGCGGGATGAGGCGCTGCATCTGACCGGCACTCAGCAGATGCTCAACCTGATCGCATCGGGAGCCGAAGGCGCACAGTTCAAGCAGATCGCCGCCGAGTGTGAAGAGCAGGTGTATGCCATGTTCCGCGAGGCGGCGGAGCAGGAGAAGGCGTGGGCCGAATACCTGTTTCGGGAGGGTTCCATGATCGGTCTGAACGCGCGCATTCTGGGCGACTATGTGGAGTACATCACCAATGTCCGCATGAAGGCGCTGGGGTTGCGTGAGCTCTTCCCGCCGCGCCAGAACCCGCTGCCCTGGATGAACGGCTGGCTGATCAGTGACAACGTGCAGGTGGCGCCCCAGGAGGCGGAGATCAGCTCCTACCTGGTCGGTCAGATCGACAACGATGTCGATAGCGACGATTTTGACGGCTTCGATCTGTAGGCGGGGGACGTATGTCAGGGATTCCACGCATCAAGGTCAACAACTACCACACCTTCTTCTACCAGTATGAGTTTTCTCTGCTGGACGCACTCGAGGCCCAGGAGATTCCCGCCCCCTACAACTGTCGCGGCGGTTACTGCGGCTGCTGCAAAGTGCGCCTGCTGGATGGCGAGGTGGAGTATGTGCAGGACGGGCTGGTGGAGCTGCAGGAGGATGAGATACTCACCTGCTGTTGCCGACCCAAGACACACATTGAGATCGAATTGCCGGAGGGTTGAACCGGGTCATGAAATCGACATGAAATAAAAAAAGCGCCTTGACAGGGCGCTTTTTTTTCAAATTGTACACATGGCGGGCGCGGCCCGGCCCCGCCGCCTGTATAACCTGTCGCAAGCCGGCCGCATTGTGTTGTTGACAAACATAACATATTGAATATAAAGGATTTGATGAAAATCTGGCGCTTTTGTTACCAATTGGCTGAACGCCTGTGAATACGCTGGATCGGGCCATCCGTCCCACTACTATTCACCATTTTATCCACAGAAACTGTGGGTAACGAGAAGGGCTAATCGCACTCGCTTTTCTGCTTGTATTCGCACAGATCTTCGATCACGCAGCCACCGCAACGGGGCTTGCGCGCCGTGCAGACGTAGCGACCGTGGAGAATCAGCCAGTGGTGGGCATCGAGCAGAAAGGGCCGGGGGATGTGGCGCAGCAGTTTTTCTTCCACCTCGCGAACATTCTTGCCGGGGGCGATGCGGGTGCGGTTGGCGACGCGAAAGATATGCGTATCCACCGCCATGGTGGGTTGACCAAACGCGGTGTTGAGCACCACATTGGCGGTCTTGCGGCCCACCCCGGGCAGCCTCTCCAACTCGGCACGGGTCTGGGGTACCTGGCCGTCGTGCTCCTCGAGCAGAATCCGGCAGGTTTTGATGATGTTCTCGGCCTTGGTGTTGAACAGGCCGATGGTTTTGATGTGTCGTTTCAGCCCCTCCACGCCGAGGGCGAGGATCGCTTCCGGCGTATTGGCGCAGGGGAATAGGGTGCGGGTCGCCTTGTTGACGCTGACGTCGGTGGCCTGGGCTGAGAGCATCACCGCAATCAGCAGCTCGAACGGGGTGGTGTACTCCAGCTCGGTTTTAGGGTTGGGGTTTTCCGCCTGCAGGCGGCTGAAGATCTGGTAGCGCTTTTCGGCATTCATCGTGGTCTGTCCGGTTACGGGCAAAGCGGCGATTATTTCAGATCCTCGGCCAGGGTGGTACGGTTGCGGCCATGCTCCTTGGAGTAGTAGAGCGCATCGTCGGCGTCGCGCATCCACTCCTCGTGGGAGCGATGCTGGTGGCCGAGCTGAGCGATGCCGAGGCTGATGGTAAACCGGATGCGGTTGGGGCCGTGGCGAACCTCCAGCGTCTCGACCGCGCCCCGAACCCGCTCCGCGAATACCATGGCATTGCTGGCGGAGGTGTTGATCAGCAGCACGCCAAACTCTTCACCGCCGTAACGCCCGGGGGTGTCGGTGGCGCGGGCATGGCGGCGCAGCAGAGCGGAGAGGGCGCGTATCACCTCATCACCGGCCTGGTGGCCGTGGCTGTCGTTGATCGCCTTGAAGTGGTCCACATCCATCATCACCAGGCTGGAGGGCACCTGGGTGCGGCGAAAGCGTTCATACTCCTGGCGCAGGCACTCCTCCCAGTAGCCGCGGTTGGCCAGGCCACTGAGCTTGTCGGTGCGGCTGAGCCGGGCCAGCTCGGCGTTGACTTCACGCAGGGCTTGCTGGCTCATGGCCGCTGCCGTCATGTCATAGATCATGATGCCGACATGCTCGACCTCACCGTTGGGCGAGGAGAGGGGGATCAATGTCACATTCTGATACATGAACTCGGCCTGCCCGGTGATCGGGTGGTAGGGCTTGAAGCGGAACAGGTAGGGGCGCTCCTCCCAGGTGATGAAGGCGCGGTTGTGCAGCATGAAAACGCTTTCGAGTTTGCGCTGGAACCAGTGGCCGGGGAAATCATCGAACAGCTCTTCGAGCCGTTTGCCGTAGGCGATCGCATCGCGCACACCGGAGTGGTTGACCATGAAGTTGTTCCAAAGGTGAATGCGGTGCTCAGTGTCCAGTACGATCAGGCCGACATCCAGATACTGCAGTAGCCCGAGCTGCCAGTGAAACTCATCCACACTCAGGGTCTGTTCCGATCTGCTGGCCATCACAGGTGCCTCACCAATTCATTCAGGGCCGGAAGGGAGTCTTCGGTAAACAGTAGCAGAAGGTCGCAACTCAGATCGCGCCCTTCGATCCGGTAGCTGACGTCGATACTCAGGGTGCGGCTCCAGTGGTTGTGCTGTTGCAGGTTTGGCAGGTTGTGGTGTTGGCCGAGAATGATCGGTGAGCCCTGACTGAAGCTGAGATCCAGCTGCGCGCCGAGCCCGGTGAGAAAAGCGCCGATCAGCAGGTTGGCGATATCCATCTGCAACTCGCGCTCGATCTGGTGGGTGATGGTGCCCTGGTGACCCAGCAGGAGCGCCAGATCCTGGGTACTGGCATCGTTGAACATCAGCAGCGCTTCGCCGGCGATCTCCGGGGCGATGAATCCCTGGCAGATGGTGGTTATCGGGTGTTCCCCGATCGCCTGGTGCAGCGCCATGTCCAGCTCGCACAGCTCGATCAGTTGCACGCGAGGGATCGGCAGCTCGATGAAGACCCGCAACAGCCGGGCCAGCCGGTCAGCGGCCTGGCCCATGGCGATGTTGGCCAGCTCCTGATAATACTCGGTCAGCTCAAACGCCTGCGAAATGGGGTCCAGGCCCAGGGGCTCGCCCGCTTTGGCGGGCTGCGGGGGGGCGTCTGCCGGGCGGTTTTCGGGGGAGAGCGCTTCCAGCAGACCAAAGGAGCGCAGCGAGCGGCTCAGCTGCTCGGGGTCGAGGGGTTTGCGGATGAAATCGAGCGCGCCCAGTTGCAGGACCCGCTCGCGCGCCTGCGGCTGAATGTCGCCGGAGACGACGATGGTCAGGGTGGGCAGGTCGTTGGCCCGGATCCGCTCCAACACCTGATAACCATCCAGCAGCGGCATGTTGAGATCGAGAAACAGCAGCTCCCCCTTGCCCGCCCGAATCGCCTCGAGCGCTTCCAGGCCGTGGCGGGCGTGCGTGATCTCCACATTCCAATGGGCCAGCGCTCGCTCCATCTGCTTGCGAGCGAGACGTGAATCATCACAGATGACGACGGATAGCGGTTTGCCCACCCTGGCTCCTGTTGATCAAAGCGGTTAGCCTCGACCGAGGGTAATGAAAAACGGCATCGGTTACAATGCGCAGGAAGCGGCGCTAGCGTCGGCCATCAGCCGGTAACCCGCACCCGTTTGCTGCCGGCCACGCTGCCGCTCGGGGCCTGCTGCTTGCGGCGTGCTTCCAGGCGGGTGTCGATGATGTTCTTCAGCGCAATCAGCAGCCCCAGGCCGACAAACGCCCCCGGTGGCAGGATGGCGAACAGGAAGCCGGGGTAATCCTCGAAGATCAGCCACTTCCAGCCGCGCGCGGCTTCACCGAACAGCAGCTGCATGTCAGCGAACAGCGCGCCGGTGCCCAGCAGCTCGCGCATACCGCCCAGCAGGAGCAACACGGCGCTGAAGCCGACCCCCATCATCAGGCCATCCAACACCGAAGCGCGCACCGGGTTTTTGCTGGCAAAGGCGTCGGCGCGGCCCATGATGGCACAGTTGGTCACGATCAAGGGGATGAAGATCCCCAGGATCAGGTAGAGCTCATAGGTGAGCGCCTGCATCAAAAGCTCCACCGCCGTGACGAAGGAGGCGATGATCATGACGAAGATCGGCAGGCGCACCGTTTCCGGCACCAGCTTGCGAAAGGCGGATACCGTCAGGTTGGAGCTGATCAGCACCAGCGTGGTCGCCAGGCCGAGGCCAAGGGCGTTCACCACCGAAGCGGTGACCGCCAGCATGGGGCAGAGCCCCAGCACCTGAACGAGGGCGGGGTTGTTGTTCCAGAGACCGTCCAGAGTGATTTTGCGGTAGTCGACGCTCATGGTGTGACTCCTGCCGCGGCGGCGGCGTCAGCGGTAACGGGTTGCAACAGTTGGGCGCGGTGGGCGCGAAAAAACTCGATGGCGCGGGCGGTGGCGTTGACGATCGCACGCGGCGTGATGGTGGCGCCGGTGAACTGATCGAATCGTCCCCCGTCCTTTTTGACGGCCCAGCTCGGGTCATGATTGATCGCCTTGCGGGCGCCTGTAAAGGAGAGAATCCAGTCGGACTTGCTCAGCTCGATCCGATCGCCCAGCCCCGGCGTCTCCCTGTGGCTGAGCACCCGCACCCCCGCCAGTGAGCTGTCGGCTTTCACCCCGACCAACAGCTCGATATCGCCATTGTAGCCATCCGGGGCAATCACCGGCAGCAGTACGGTCACCACCTGGCCGGCCTGGATCGCCTGCCAGCCGGTGACGCCATGAGGATAGCCCAGCTCCGGTGCGGCCGGGAGCTGGATCTCATGGGAGAGCAGCTCGGGGTCGACGCTTTGGGGGACGATCTCATACAGCGCCCGGGCCTGAAACTCGACCTTGTTGTGGGCGATCCTCTCGCGCGTGGCGAGCTGGGTGAAGGCGATGATCGCCGCGGTCACGATGGCAAAAACGCCGATGGCGATGGCGTTGGTGCGAATGGCCTGCATCAGTGGGTTCATGGGTTGCCCCCTCCACGGCGGGCGCTCCGGTGGCCGTAGCTGCGCGGTTGGGTGTAGATGTCGATGAAGGGGGCGGCCAGGTTCAGCAGCAGGACCGCGAAGGCGACCCCATCGGGGTAGTTGCCCCAGGTGCGGATGATGAAGATCAGCACGCCGATGCCGGCGCCAAACACCACCCGCCCCCGATTGCCGGTCGCGCTGGAAACCGGGTCGGTGATGATGAAAAACGCCGCCAGCATGGTGGCGCCGGTGCTCAGGTGGAAGAACGGGTCGGCGTAGTTGTCGGGATCGAAGCCGAAAAACATGCTGGCGCACAGGCCCAGTGCCAGCAGCATGGCGGCGGGGGCGTGCCAGGTGATCACCTTGCGATAGAGCAGAAAGATGCCGCCCATCAGCCAGGCGGCGCTGACCGCGTGCCAGGCGCCAATCCCCTGTGACAACACGGCGGACTGGCGCCAGACCTCTTCGGTGGTCAGCCCGCCGCGGTGGCGGAGTGCGTCCAGCGGGGTGGCGCCGGTGAAGCTGTCATACCAGCGGGTGTCGCTGGCGGTGAAAATGGCCTTGACGGTGTCGAGAAACGGCGCCACCTGCCAGCCTTCGCCCTCGCTCAGCACGAACGGGGAGGTCCAGCGGGTCATCTCCACCGGGAAGGAGATCAGGAGCAGGGCGTAGGCCACCATGGCCGGATTGAACGGATTCTGACCCAGGCCGCCATAGAGGTGTTTGCTCAGCACGATGGCAACGAAAATGCCGACCAGCGTCAGCCACCAGGGGGCGAAGGGGGGGATCGCCACCGCCAGCAGCAGGGCGCTGACCAGGGCACTGCCATCCTTGAGGGAACACAGTACCGGACGCTGGCGCAGCTTGAGTATGGCGGCTTCGAACCCCAGTGCCAGCAGAGCGGCCCAGACGATCTGGATCAGGGTGCCCCAGCCGAAAAAGAGGGTCATCGCCACGATGCCGGGCAGCATCGCCAGCATCACCAGACGCATCACCTTGGCCACGCTGTTGCCCTTGTGCAGATGGGGTGAGCTCACTCGGATCAGTGACATCGGTGTTCGATCCTCTTGTCGGTATCAGTTGGGGTCAGGCCGATGAGTGCTCGCGCAAACGCTGCTGCAATGTGTCCGATTGGTTGCGTGCAGCGACCAGTTCCGCCTCCAACTCCCGGCGGCCCTGCTCATCCTCTGTGTTTGCCAGCGCCCGCTCCAGCTTGGTCACCGTTGCGCGCGCCATGGCGGCGTCGATCTTGAGTTGCTTCAGGTCGACCCCCTTCTCGCCCGCGCTGGCCGCTTCCGCCTGCTCCGCCGCCTCGAGGGCGCGCTGCGCCGCCTGCGATTTTTGCTCCAGCTCGGTCACCGTAGCCTGCAGGGCGTCGATCCCATCGAGCTTTTTCTCCTGCGCGTTTTTGAGGCCGTCGCGGGCTTTCTTCAGTTTGGTACGGGCCACCGCCGCGGCGGTTTTCAGCTGTTTCAGGTCAGGGGCAGCAGTGGCTGCCGGGGCGGCGCCGGATTTCGGCTCCTCCCCATCGCTACTCCTGCGCGCCTGCTGCGCCAAGGCGGCCTCTTCGGCCCGGGCCTTGCGGCGAGCCTCCTTCTCGGCGCGCTCCCGTTCGAGCCGGGCCTGGCGGGCTTCGAAGCGCCGCCGCGCGTGGTCGGCCTTGCGCTGTTCCGCTTCTTCGGTACGAATCTCGGACTTAGCGAAGCGGTAATACTGCACCAGCGGAATGTGGCTGGGGCAGACATAGGCGCAGGCACCGCACTCGATGCAGTCGAACAGGTTGTGGTGGCGCGCCTTGTCGAACTCGCGCCCTTTGGCGAACCAGTACAGCTGCTGTGGCAGCAGCGTGGCGGGGCAGACCTGCTCGCACATGGCGCAGCGGATGCAGGGCTGTTCCGCCGGGGGGAGGGGCATCTCCTGCTCGCTGGCGGCGAGGATGCAGTTGGTGGTCTTGATCACCGGGATCTGCTCATGCGCCACCGCCACTCCCATCATCGGCCCCCCCATCAGTAGCCGGGAGAGCCGCTCCTGATGCAGCCGGGCCGCCGCCAGCAGGTCGGCGAAGGGGGTACCGATCAGAGCGTCGAAATTTTGCGGCTGGGCCACGGCATCGCCGGTGACGGTGACGATGCGGGAGATCAGCGGCTCACCCAGATGCACCGCCCGATGGATGGCGGCGGCGGTGCCCACGTTTTGGCAGACGATGCCGATATCGGCGGGAATATGCCCGCTGGGCACCTCCAGCCCGGTGAGCAGCTGAATCAGCTGGCGCTCACCGCCGGATGGGTATTTGGTGGGCACCACGCGAATATCGATATTCAGCTCGCAGCCGGTGAGCACCTGTTGCAGCGCGTGGATCGCCTGCGGCTTGTTGTCCTCGATGCCGATCATGATATGGCTCGGGCGCAGCAGGTGGCTGATGATGCGAATACCGCTGAGAATCTCGGCGGCACGCTCCCGCATCAGCATGTCGTCCGCGGTGATGTAGGGTTCACACTCGGCGGCGTTGATGATCAGGGTGTTGACGATGTGATCCTCCCCCAGATGCAGCTTCACATCGGTGGGAAAACCGGCCCCCCCCATGCCGGCAATACCGCAGCGGCGGATATGCTCGATCAGCGCCGCCGGCTTCAGCCGGGTGTAATCCGCCAGCCCGCGATGTTCGATCCACTCATCTTCGCCATCTGTCTCCAGCGTGATGCAGTCGGACTCGAGCCCCGAGGCGTGCGGTACCGGATGGGGGCCGATGGCGCGCACGACACCTGAAGTGGGAGCGTGCAGGGAGGCGCTGATCCGCCCCACCGGCTCGGCGATCAGCTGCCCCTTGAGCACGCGCTCACCCACCTCGACCACCGGGTTGGCCGCAAGGCCGATATGCTGCTGCAACGGAAGGTAGAGCAGCGGCGGCAGTGGCGCGCGGGCGATCGGGGTGCGGCTGGATTGCTTTTTGTTCTCCGGCGGGTGAACGCCACCGTGAAACGCAAATACCTTGCCCATCAGTGCGCCTCCTGCTGAGCCGCGCCACGGCCACGGTCGGTGGCGATCAGCCCCAGGGGCTCGGCCGGCGCGGGCCATTTCCAGGTGTTGATGCTGGTCTCGATCGGAATCATCTCAATACAGTCCACAGGGCAGGGGTCGACACAGAGATCGCAACCGGTGCACTCGTCGACGATCACCGTATGCATCTGTTTGGGGGCGCCCAGAATCGCGTCCACCGGGCAAGCCTGGATACATTTGGTACAGCCGATACATTCCTCTTCATGGATGAAGGCGACCTTTTTGATCGGCTCTTCACCGTGCTCCGCATCCAGCGGAACCGCCTCCACCCCCAGCAGATCGGCCAGCGCGGCAACGGTGCTCTGCCCCCCGGGCGGGCACTTGTTGATCGCCTCACCGTTGGCGATCGCCTCGGCGTAGGGGCGGCAGCCCGGATAGCCGCACTGACCACATTGGGTTTGGGGCAGCAGGGAGTCGATCTGGTCCACAATCGGGTTGCCCTCAACCCGAAAGCGCACCGAGGCGTAGCCCAGAATCACGCCGAACACCACCGCAAGGCAAAACAGAATGAGAATAGCGCTGAGAACGGTTGCCATTATCGCCTCCGCCTCAGAATTGTACGAGGCCGGCAAAGCCCATGAAGGCCAGCGACATCAGCCCGGCGGTCACCATGCCGATGGCCGCCCCGCGAAAGGGGGTCGGCACATCGGCCACGGCGATCCGCTCGCGGATGGCGGAGAACAGCACCAGTGCCATGGAGAAGCCGACCGCGGCGCCGAAGCCGTAGGCGATCGACTCCAGAAAGCCGTTCTGTTTCTTCAGATTGAGCAGGGCGACGCCAAGGACCGCGCAGTTGGTGGTGATCAACGGCAGGAAGATCCCGAGCAGCTTGTAGAGCAGGGGGCTGGTTTTGTGCACCACCATCTCGGTGAACTGCACCACCACGGCGATTACGAGGATGAAGGCGATGGTTTGCAGGTATTCCAGCCCGAAGGGAGCCAGCAGGGTCGAGTAGACCAGATAACTGCAGACGGAGGAGAGGGTGAGCACAAAGGTGGTGGCCAGCGACATCCCCATGGCCGTTTCCAGCTTGTTGGAAACCCCCATGAACGGGCACAGCCCGAGGAACTGGACCAGTACGAAGTTGTTGACCAGTACGGTGCTGATCAGGATGAGCAGAAAATCGGTCATAGCCCCTGTCGATGCCTCGAGCCCCGCCGGCGGAACCGGTCGGGGCGTATTGGATTTCACTGGATTTTACCGGATAGAGCCGCCGATGGTATAGCGCCAGCGGCCCTGTGCAACCGTTCCCCCTTTGCTTCAGACCAGACCGGCCTGCTCGATCTGCTGTAACAGCGCCTTGACCTGCGCCGTGGGCGGCAGGTTGGGGTCTGCCCGCACCACCAGATCCGCGGCCAGATCCGCACGGGTGGTCAGCAACAGCAGGCCGGCCGCCTCGAGTGCGGCAACCTGCGCGCTGCTCTGATCGCTCAGGGCCAGCGGCAGGCGGCCGCGCTCGAACAGTTGTCGCTCGAGGGTATAGAGGAGGGTGGCGGCCCGGGTCGGGTCGCTGGCCTCCAGTCGAATCAGCGCGGCTTTCTGGCCAAACCGTGCGGCCCGTTGCGCACGGGTGATGGTGGGCTCGGCGTGCAGCTCGATGGCCTCATCCGCCGTGGCCTGAGCCTGAATCATCCCCGCCGCCACGGTGGCGTTGCTCAGCCGATCCACCATGATGAACGCGCCGGTGCCTTTGTGGCGGCGGTAATCATCCGCCACCACGGCCCGCTCCAGCTCGATCTCCACCTGGGCGATCTCGTTCAGCCCCAGCGTCGCCGCCGGGCTCTGCTGCAGGGTGTTGACGTCGATCCGGTGGTGGATCGCGCTGACCCGTCCCGCGGTGCGGGTGCAGGCCAGCTTGAATTCGTAGCTCCGCCCCGGTACCAGCGTCTGCTCCGACATCCACACCAGCTGGGCGGTGAAGTGGTCGGTCACCTCCGGCAGTTGATCGCTGTGGACGATCAGGTCGCCCCGGGAGATATCGATCTCATCTGCCAGCGTCAACGCCACCGACATGGGGGCAAACGCCTCGGCCAGCTCGCCATCGAAGGTCACGATCGATTGCACCGTGCTGGAGCGGCCCGACGGCAGCACGGTGACCGCGTCCCCCGGGCGCACCACGCCGGCGCTGAGGGTGCCACAGTAGCCACGGAAGTCCAGGTTGGGACGGTTGACATACTGCACCGGAAAGCGCAGCTGGTCGAAATCGAGGTCGGCGGCGATTTCGACATTCTCCAGCGTCTGCATCAGCGAGGCGCCGCGGTACCAGGGGGTGTTCTCCGAGCGGTTGACCACGTTGTCCCCCTTCAGCGCCGAGATCGGGATGAAGTGGATATCCTCCAACCCCAACCCCTGGGCGAACGTCAGGTAGGTCTGGCGGATCTGCTCGAAGCGCGCCTCGCTGAACCCCACCAGGTCCATCTTGTTGATCGCCACCACGATATGCTTGATCCCCAGCAGGGAGACGATGAAGCTGTGGCGGCGGGTTTGCACCTGCACGCCGTGGCGGGCATCGATCAGGATGATCGCCAGATCACAGGTGGAGGCGCCGGTGGCCATGTTGCGGGTGTACTGCTCATGGCCCGGGGTGTCGGCGATGATGAATTTGCGCTTGGCGGTGGAGAAGTAGCGATAGGCTACATCGATGGTGATCCCCTGTTCGCGCTCGGCCTGCAGCCCATCCACCAGCAGCGCCAGGTCGATCTCATCGCCGGTGGTGCCCACCTTCTTGCTGTCGTTCTCGAGGGCGGCCAGTTGATCTTCGTAGATCATTTTGGCGTCGTGCAGCAGGCGGCCGATCAGCGTGGACTTGCCGTCGTCCACGCTGCCGCAGGTGAGAAAACGCAGCAGCTCCTTGTTCTCGTGCTGCTCCAGATAGGCGTCGATGTCGGTGGCGATCAGGTCGGATTGATGGCTCATGATGCGATACTCGAGTGTCCGTTGGCGAGAGGGTGGTGGCTCAGAAGTAGCCTTCGATCTTCTTTTGCTCCATCGAGCCGCTGCTGTCGTGGTCGATGGCACGTCCCTGACGCTCCGAGGTGGTGGTCAGCAGCATCTCCTGAATGATCTGCGGCAACGTGTCGGCATCGGACTCTACCGCTCCGGTGAGTGGATAACAGCCCAGGGTACGGAAGCGGATACGCTTCATCTGTGGCACCTCCCCCTCCGCCAGCGGCAGGCGCTCATCATCGACCATGATCAACATGCCATCACGCTCGACCACCGGACGCAGCGCCGAAAAATAGAGCGGCACGATGGGGATCTGCTCCAGGTGGATATACTGCCAGATATCCAGCTCGGTCCAGTTGGAGAGGGGGAATACACGGATACTCTCCCCCTTGTCGATGCGGGTGTTGAAGAGGTTCCACAGCTCCGGGCGCTGGTTCTTCGGATCCCAGCGGTGGTGCTTGTCACGGAAGGAGAACACCCGCTCCTTGGCGCGGGATTTCTCCTCATCGCGGCGCGCCCCGCCAAAGGCGGCATCGAACCGGTACTGGTTCAACGCCTGCTTCAGTCCCTGGGTCTTCATGATGTCGGTATGCCTGGCCGAACCATGCTTGAACGGACTGATCCCCATCTCAACCCCCTCCGGGTTGATGTGGACGATCAGATCCATGCCGGCCTCCCGCGCCATCTGGTCACGGAACTGGATCATCTCCTTAAACTTCCAGGTGGTATCCACATGCAGCAGCGGGAAAGGCGGCTTGCCCGGAAAGAACGCCTTGCGCGCCAGGTGCAGCATCACGGATGAGTCCTTGCCGATGGAGTAGAGCATGACCGGATTGTCGAACTCGGCGGCCACCTCACGGATGATGTGGATGCTCTCGGCTTCGAGCTGTTCGAGGTGGGTCAGGCGGTGTTCCGGCAACAGATTCATCATTCCACTCATGTTGGTTGTTTGCAGGGTTGCGACAGGAAAGCCCACGGGGGGCGCCAATGGGTCAGCATTATGGCGACCCGGTATTAAAATAAAAAAGAATAAATGTGAATTTTTATATTCTTATTAGGTATAAATTACCGATATGAATTATAACAAAATTATCAATTAGTATTTTACGTTATAAAGAGAGGCCGGTAAGATGGCGGCCTGTTTCCATGAATGACGCTCAGTAGATAGGGTTGAACCGACATGTACCAGTATACCGAAGTGGACCAGAAACTGGTGGAGGAGCGGGTGGCGCAGTACCGCGACCAGACCCGGCGCTACCTGGCGGGCGAGCTGCCGGAGGATGAGTTCCGGGTGCTGCGCCTGATGAATGGCCTTTACATCCAGCGCCAGGCACCGATGCTGCGGGTGGCCATTCCCTATGGCCTGCTGTCTGCGACCCAGATGCGCAAGCTGGCCCACATCGCCCGCACCTACGACAAAGGCTACGGCCACTTCACCACCCGCACCAATATTCAGTACAACTGGCCCACGCTGGAGTCGGTGCCGGATATTCTGGCTGAGCTGGCCGAGGTGCAGATGCACGCCATCCAGACCTCGGGCAACTGTATCCGCAACACCACCACCGACCCCTACGCCGGGGTGATCGCCAGCGAGCTGGAAGACCCGCGCCCCTGGTGCGAGATCATCCGGCAGTGGTCCACCCTGCACCCGGAGTTCGCCTATCTGCCGCGCAAGTTCAAGATCGCCGTCACCGGTGGCCCCGAGGATCGGGCCGCCTCCCAGGTACACGATATCGGCCTGCACCTGGTGCGCAACGCGCAGGGCGAGACCGGCTTTGAAGTGCTGGTGGGGGGCGGTCTGGGCCGCACCCCGGTGATCGGCAAGCAGATTCGCCCCTTCCTGCCGGGGCGTGATCTGCTCTCCTACCTGGAGGCGATCCTGCGCGTCTATAACCTCAACGGTCGCCGCGACAACAAGTACAAGGCGCGTATCAAGATACTGGTCAATGCCATGGGTATCGACCCCTTCCGTGAGCAGGTGGAAGCGGAGTGGGCTCAGATCCGCGATTCCGACCTGCGCCTCTCCCCGCAGGAGATCGAGGCTGTCAAGGCGCGCTTTGCCCCGCCGGCCTACGAGGCGGGCGCGGTCGACCACGACCTGAGCGCGCAGCTGGCCGAGAACGAGGCGTTCCGGGTCTGGTATGAGCACAACACCGTCGCCCACAAGGTGCCGGGCTACCGCATCGTGGTGGTCTCGCTCAAGCCCCACCTGAAGCCGCCCGGTGACATCACCGACCTGCAGATGGAGGCCGTGGCCGATCTGGCGGAGCGCTACTCCTTTGGCGAGATTCGCGCCACCCACCACCAGAACCTGGTGCTGGCCGACGTGAAACAGGGCGACCTGTTACCGGTCTGGAAGAGCCTGCACGCCGCCAACCTGGCGCGGCCCAACATCGGTACCCTGACCGACATGATCGTCTGCCCCGGGTTCGATTTCTGCGGCCTGGCCAACGCCCACACCCTCAATATCGCCGAGCAGATCAACGAAAAGTTCGAGCAGGTGGATTATCTGCATGACCTGGGCAACATCCGCCTCAACATCTCCGGCTGCATCAACGCCTGCGCCCACCACCATGTGGGCCATATCGGCATCCTCGGCGTCGACAAAAAGGGGGAGGACTGGTATCAGTTCACCCTGGGCGGCTCCTCCGAGGCCGACGCCGCGTTGGGCCAGGCGCTGGGCAAGGCGATCGCCAGCGATCAGGTGGCCAACACCATCGAGAAAATTTTGCTGACCTACATTGCGCAGCGTGAATCGGAAGAGGAGAGTTTTCTCGATCTGGTGCGCCGTGTGGGCGTGGACCCCTTCAAGGAGGCTGTATATGGCGCTGATCATTGATCGCAAACCGGTAACCGAAGACCGCTGGCAGTGGCCGGCACAGGCGCAGCCCCTGCCCGCCGCGGGCCCGGTGGTGCTGCCACTGGCCCGCTGGCTGGAACAGGCGGACGCGCTGATCGGGCGGGAAAGCGGCGTGCTGGTGAATGGCGATGACGACCTGGAGCAGATATTGGCACTCAAAGAGCGCGTCCGGCTGGTTGCGATCGAGTTTCCGACATTTGCCGATGGCCGCGGTTTCAGCATCGCACGACTGCTGCGTCGTGCCGGCTTCAGCGGCGAGATCCGCGCCATCGGGGATGTCACCCGCGACCGGCTGGCGTTCCTCGAGCGCTGCGGCTTCAACGCCCTGCAGGTGCCGGATGAGCGCTACCGCCCCGAGATTCTCGCGGCGTTCGACGAGATCAGCGTGCGCTATCAGGGCGATGCCAACCAGCCGCGGCCAGCCTACCCCCAGAGCTGAACCGAAATCAGGAGACCCCACGATGCGTATCGACATGGCCGCCGCCAACGCGGAGCTGGCGGACAAAACCCCGCAAGCGATCATCGCCTGGGCGCTCGCCCACAGCGACAGGCCGCTGGTCACCACCAACTTCCGCCCCTACGAAGCGGTGATCCTGCACATGGCGGTAACCGCCAGGCCCGACATTCCGGTTCTCTGGGTCGATTCCGGTTACAACACCTCGGCCACCTACCGCTTTGCGCAACGGCTGATCCGGGAGCTGAAGCTGAACATCCACACCTACATCCCGCAGATGAGCGCCGCCCGCCGCAATGTGCTGATGGGCGGCATTCCCGATCTGGACGATCCGCGGCATGAGGAGTTCACCCGTCAGGTGAAACTGGAGCCGTTCCAGCGCGCCCTGGCCGACCTCGAGCCCGACCTGTGGCTCAACGCCCTGCGCAGGGAACAGACCGAATTTCGCCAATCCCTGGAGATCGTCACCGCCAGCAAAGACGGCATCATCAAGGTGGCCCCGCTGTTCCACTGGAGCGAGGCGGACCTGGAGGCCTACCTGGCCGAGCACAACCTGCCCAACGAACAGGACTACTTCGACCCGACCAAGGGGCTGGAAACCCGCGAGTGCGGCCTGCACACGCAGCTGTAACCCCGCTCGCTCCGGGAAGGGTGGTGGGGCCGGCGGCTGAACGGCCCGGATGTATGGCGGCGGGGCGTTGTGGCACAATGCCCCCTCCACCGCTTCCACAGCCCCCATTTCTGGAACGTTATGCCGTTACCCGGACGCGAAATCTATCGTGGCTATGATGCCTTTGGTGCCGTGCGCGTGCTCGACGATGGCGATAAACGCTATCTTGCCTTTGGCGAACAGGACGAACAGAGCTGCTGCCTCATCAACGAGCCGCTGCTGCCCGAACATGAATATGTGCGTGCCATGTTGCTGGTGCTGCTGTTCACCGAACCCAACCAGGTGATCAGCCTGGGGCTGGGCGCCGGCGCGCTCAATACCTGCCTGCACGGCCGCTTTTCCCAGTGCAAACAGCAGGTTGCCGAACTGCGTCAGCAGGTGGTCGAGGTCGCCTACCGTTTCTTCCAGCTGCCGCGCGGCAAACGGATACAGGTACACACCCGGGATGCGCTCGGGTTTTTGCGTCATGTGCAAACCCGCCGGGCAGATATCATCTTCAGCGATATATATGGCCAGGATGGGCTCAGCGAGCAGCAGTTGAGCGAAGAGTTTCTCCGCCTGAGCGCGCAGCGCCTGAAACCGGGTGGCTGGCTGGTCCTCAATCTGTGGCGTGAGCACCAGGGGCCAGATACGCTGGAGTGCCTGTTGCGGCAGTTCACCACCCTTTACGGCTGCCCGACCCAAAGCGGCAACTGGATCGTTTTTGCCGCCGAGGAGGACCACGGCCAGAGTCGAGCCCAGCTGCAAAAACGCGCCCGCCTGATCAGCCAGCAGCTGGGCTTTTCGCTGCTGCCCTTTTTGAAACGGCTCAAACCCCTGCCGTGAGCCGGTCGGGGGATCGGTATCGCGGCTCACCCGAAACAAAAACCCCGGCGCGGGGCCGGGGCTGATTCAGGG
>Ga0114984_1000141_pt1 | contig 28166 bp, 28 predicted proteins | sample Shrwel1BS1Day1_FD_96987 | JGI IMG/M metagenome (GOLD analysis project Ga0114984, IMG submission 96987) | Subsurface microbial communities from deep shales in Ohio, USA - Utica-3 well 1 S-1-Day1 | ecosystem: Environmental > Aquatic > Deep subsurface > Shale gas/oil reservoir > Produced water/Flow...
GCCGTAAACAGGCACGCCACCGGTCAGATAGAGTGCGACACCGAAACCGACCGACGCCATGCCAAGCGACACCATGAAAGGCGATACATTGAAGAAGGCGACGCCGGCACCGTTCACGATACCGATCGTGACGCCTGCCAGAATGCCGGACAAACAACCGAGTGCGATTGCCAGCCAGACCATGTCGGGTGCGATGGAGAAGACGGCAGCCATAACCATGGCCCCGACCACTGAACTCAGTGCCAGAGCAGTGCCAACCGACAGGTCAAAGCCCCCGGTGAGCAGAGCCATCATTTGGCCTAGTGCAACAATCATCAGGTAGACCGATTGGCGAAGCACGTTCATCAGGTTCTGCAACGTGAGGAAGTTGTCCGACAATAGCGAGAACACCACCATGGCGATGAACAGAAGAAAGGGCAGAATGCCGAGCTTCACGAACACGCGCTTGGTTAAGTTCCCAATGCCGCCGATAGCCGGTGCGTTCGGCGCAGTAACAGATTGCTCAGCCATTAACAGGCCTCCTTTTCGAAGAAATGGGCAAGCACCTTCTCTTCAGTGAGTTGATCGGCCTGCAGTTCGGCCTGAGTCCGTCCCTGGTAAAAAACGTAGGCGCGGGTCGTAAGATGAAGTATTTCAGGCAGGTCGGACGAGATAATGACGATGGCCACGCCACCGCGTGCGAGTTCCACAATAAACTCATAAATGGAAGCGCGTGTGCCGACATCGACGCCGACCGTTGGTTCGTCGAAGACGATCAGGTCATATTTGCGGGTCAGGGCCCTGGCGAGCATCACCTTTTGCTGGTTGCCACCGGAAAAGTGTTCAACCGTACGTTCAATCAGCGGCGGCGACAGGTTGAGCCGTGTGGTAAGTGCTTCGACTGCCCTTTTTTCGCCACCACTATTGATGAAACGACCTTTTGAGAATGGCTCGATGTCGAGTGAAGCGAGTGCAACATTCTCGCGTACCGAGCGCATCATCATCAGGCCTTCATGGCGCCTATCGGCGGGTAAGTAAAGGAAGCCATCGCGTATATTGCGTTTTGGTGTGTGGCCCGTGATGTCCTGGCCGGCCAGCGTGACCGTCCCGGAGCGGATTGCCAGTGCACCGAAGCACGCCTGCATCATCTCCGATTTTCCCGACCCAACGAGGCCGGCCATACCGACAATCTCACCCGCCCGGACAGTCAGCGACGCGTCAACCACCAAACCGTCGTTTGTTGTGACATTCCTGGCGTCGAGAACGACATCGCCCGGCGCATTCAGGTTCAGCTCCGGAAAGATGGCGCCGACCACGCGACCGGTCATGAGCTGCACCAGATCATCTTCCGTTGCGTCCGCCGCCTCGACAGTTTCGATATAGCGGCCATCGCGAAGAACAGTGACCCGATCAGCGATGCGGCGAATCTCGGCCATTCGGTGAGTGATGTAGATGACTCCGACCCCTCGTTTCTTCAAATCGCCGATCAATTCGAACAACTGGTCAGTCTCATGCGTGGTGAGAGAGGCCGTAGGTTCATCAAGAATCAAAACCTGCAGTTCAGAACGAAATGCCTTGGCTATCTCAACCATTTGCTGCTCTGCACGGGTGAGGCGATCCACCCGCTGATCGGGCCTCAATGCGAAGCCAAGCTCATCAAGCGTTTCCTTTGCCTCTCGACTGATACGGGCGCGGTCGAGCAATCCAGCTCGTCTGGGCTCGGCGCCGAGAAACAGGTTCTCCTCCACAGTCATCTGAGAGATCAGTGAAAATTCCTGGAAGACCGCCGAAATACCGAGAGAGCGAGCGTCGTGAACCGAAGCCAGTGTCACCGGCATGCCTTTGAAAGAGATTTGGCCGGTGGTCGGCTGGTTCGCACCTGCCAGAATGGAAATAAGGGTCGACTTTCCTGCACCATTCTCTCCAAAGAGCACATGCACTTCGCCGGCAAGCAGTTCGAAATCCACGCCATCAAGCGCCCGGACGCCAGGATACTCCTTGGTAATGGCCCGGGTCTGGAGGAGCGGGGGTCCCCCCGCCTCCTCACGACCCTGCTGTTTGTTGATTGAATTCAACATCGCTTACTTTACCGAGAAAACTGGGCGGAAGCCGTTTGGTGCCAGAGTCGAAGCCGCGTCAAACTCGTCGTAGTTTTCCTGTGTTACCACATAGAGTTCAGGACCGACGTGCTTGAGATAATCCTTGCCTTCCAGTATCCGAACGGCCTGGTCGACAGCGATGCGTCCCTGAATGACGGTGGAATCGGTTGGTGCAGCAAGGATCTGGCCACGGGCGATACCCCGATCAACACCCGGAGCATAATAGTAGGACACTACCTTTACTTTATCTGCCAGCCCCCGTGAACGGAGGATTGGGATAGCTGCTTCTGCTGTGACCGCAGTACCAACAATGTAGTCAAGATCGGGATAGGTCTGGAGAGTATCCTCGACGAGCCTGGCCTGGGCCTCCTTGCCGGTGTCACCGTACTTCGTTTCTACCATCTCGATCGCTGAACCCTCTACCGCGCCCAGGAAGCCGGCATTCCCCGCTTCGACCCAACCGGCACCAGCGGGACCCGGGAACCAGGCGACTTTCGCTGACTCCCCACCCGCAGGATGCAGGTCCGCCAGGAATTCACCGGCCTTGGCGCCCATTTCGCCAAAGGATACCAACGACTTGGCAGAGAGCTGGTCGGACGACATTCCGTTGATAACGTCGATGACCGGGATACCTTTTTCACTGATCTCAGCGACCAGGTTGTTAAGCCCGTCATAGGCGATGGCGCCAATAATAACGGCATCAGCACCTGCGGAAACGCAATCCTCGATCTGCGAGATTTGAGTGTTGAGGTTCGTGTAGCCACCAGCGTCCGTCACAGTGGCGGCCACACCGAGCCTTTTGGCCTCTTCGGTGATGCCGTAATTGACGCCAAGCCAGTAGGCATCCTTCATGTGCGGGAAAGAAACGCAGAGATTCCATTTCTGCGAGGCTTCGGCGAGTGGTTCGTAATCTGTCTTGCTGCGTGGGCTATCCATGTTGAAGGGGGGAGTCCAGACTTCGACAGGATATGGGTACCAAGTTTCGGCCATTGCGCTGCTGGAAAAGGCTATCGTCATTGCCATGGTCGCAGCTGATGCGCTGAGAAATTTTTTCATTATTGTTTCTCCTAATGTGAAAGGAGCTCTGCTGCCCCAACGCCAATCCCCTCTGGAAAGACGTTAAAACAACCATAAAATGAGACAGTAAATTTGTATAATACGATTTTCAGTGTCCAAATATCTTTTAAAACGATACACTGACAGGAGAGCTTTCGCGGCAAGTTCGGGCATCAACTGGTAGTTCGCGCGCCACCGCATCGTTCATAACGCATTAATTTAAATATCTATTATTAAGGAAAGAGGCATCACGATGTGGGCAGCTTTATAACCACAAGGAAATTATGGTTTATTTTTCAATCTTTTAAATAAATAGCTACTATAAATTTTATGAATACACCTACGATCCGTCAGATCCGTTACTTCATTGCGGTCGCGAACTTGGGACAGATTTCACGCGCAGCTCTCGAACTGAATGTTTCCCAATCTGCAGTGACGACGGCAGTAAAACAGCTTGAGGAAATCGTCGGCACCCCGCTTCTCGCGAGACATGCCGGGGGAGTAGACCTGACCTATGAGGGCAATATCTTTTACGATCACGCCCGACGAATCATGGCTGTGGTGGAGGAGGCCGTCACATCTCCACGCCGCTTGCGCGATGACGTTAAGGGCACTCTTCGTTTAGCAATGACATACACGGTTGCTGGCTACTATATTCCAACCTACATTGAGCGGTTTCTTCGTGTATTTCCCCACGTGGACCTTCAGTTGACCGAATCTTCGCGAACTGCAATCGAAGATGGGCTTGCATCTGGTGAATTCGATCTTGCAGTGATGCTCACCTCTAATATTGTCGATCAGGAGGGAATATCCTACGAAACCTTGCTGCAATCACGCCGCAGGCTTTGGTTGTCGGCGAACCACCCTCTTCTCGAGCTGCCATCAATCTCTCTGGCCGATGTTGCCGCCCAACCCTACATTATGCTGACGGTTGACGAAGCCAGTAACACCACACAGCGCTACTGGAATCGCACGAACTATCGACCTCATACAATTTTCAGAACGAGTTCCGTTGAAGCCGTGCGCTCAATGGTTGCCAGCGGCATGGGCGTCACGATCCTCTCCGACATGATTTATCGCCCCTGGTCGCTCGACGGACGCCGCGTCGAGGTGACCTCTCTGGTCGACCGGATACCGACAATGGACGTCGGACTCGCCTGGGCCACCAATATCGAGCAAAACACGGCCGTTTCCGCTTTTCGGGAATTTATGCATATAGGTGAGGAGCCAGATATGCGTTGAGCGCATCATCGATGGTTTATAAGCTCTTACTAACCATGATCACTGCCAGGCCCTTGCCAGCCTCACTGAAAAGCCAGTGACCTGGTTTCCTGAGATTCGCTTGATGCCCAGCACCCTCCAGTTGCTCAGAGCCGGCCCTATCTTTACCATGCCGCTGACAGTTTAAATGAATGCCTGATGCCCTTACCCACCGGCTACGCATTCAACACCACACACAGACAATTCCAGTCGACAGGGGAGTTCCGGCAACACAGCCGGGGCTGAGAGTGCCTTCGGCAGACCCTGGAACCTGATCCGGATCATTCCGGCGGAGGAAGCGCGACATGATGATTACCCAGATGGCCGCCATTGTCGCGGCATTGTGCCTGTTCGGTTGGCTGGGCTTGCGTGCCCGTCAAACAGCCAACGGCATTGACGACTACATGACCGCCCGCAACAGTCAGGGCGCCACCACCATTGGTCTTTCCTTTCTTGCTTCGGGCATGGGCGCCTGGATACTCTTTGCGCCACCGGAAGTGGGCGCGTTTGTCGGGCCGGTGGCACTCGCCGGCTACGCCCTGGGGGCGGCATTGCCCTTTATCGTATTCGCCATGCTCGGCCCCGTCATTCGCCGGCAGATGCCCGAGGGGCGCAGCATCAGCGAGTTTGCCGAAAGACGTTTTGGCAAAGGCATGCGCCGCTGGGTCTCGTTGATCTCGGTTTTGTACATGTCGTGCTTTCTGGCCGCGGAGCTCACCGCCATTGGCGCGATCACCGGACTGCTGTCGAACCTGAACGGTCAGATCGTCATTATTGGCGTTGCGGTCACCACGTTGGTCTACACCACCTGGGGTGGATTACGCGCCAGCCTGGCCACCGATCGCTGGCAGGCGTTGCTGTTGATGGCGCTGCTCGCGACTGTGCTATTTGTGGACTGGAAACACCTGCCTTCGGTGGCGGAATCGGCCGAAATGCCAGGCATTCCCTTCTGGAGCGCGGTCAGTGTCGCGCTTACCCTGGTGCTGGCGGTAACCGCGGCCAATCTCTTTCATCAGGGCTACTGGCAACGTGTCTGGGCCGCACGGGACAGCGCCTCACTGTGGAAAGGCGCCCTCCTCGGCGGTGGCACTACCATCATTGTGGTTGCCGTTGTGGGTGGCCTCGGAATCAGCGCGGCTATGGCCGGGCTTGAACTGGGGCAGCCGCCCATTCCGTTTTTTGCCCTGATAAACGAAGCACCGCAATGGTTGGGCGCGGTCGCCCTGGTTCTGGCCGTCACTCTGGTCGCATCGTCAGTGGATACCCTCCAGAACGGCATCGCCTCCCTGGCGGTCGCTGAGAAAGCGAGTCTGACACTCATCGGCGCGCGCTGGGTAACAGTGGCTCTGATGGTGCCGGTTGTGGTGATAGCCTTGCAGGGTGCGTCGGTTCTGCGGCTGTTCCTGATCGCCGATCTGCTGTGCGCAACGGCCATCATTCCCATCCTGATGGGGCTCTGGGCCCGGGTGACACCAGTTGCTGCCTTGAGTGGGGTGGTGGCTGGGGTGATCGGCGCGATTCTGCCGGGCTGGATCATGAGCGGAAGTTTCAACGAAGCGCTCCAGATCGCCAGTTTCCCCGGTGGGGTGCCGACACTGGCGCCGTTTGCCGGAGCAATCCTGGCTTCGGGCGGAGTTACGTTGCTACTACCCCTGGTGCGATCTGCCCGGGCGTCATCAGGATGAAATGGGTGTCTTGAAATACCCCGGAGGATCATCTGACATGAAACCCGTTCAACCGGGTAGATAAAGGGGGCGTCGATGAAAGTCTGGCTATTGCTGGCTCTGATAACCCTGTCGGAAGCAACCATCGGTGTTTTCGTCAAGCTCACGGATGGCCGGATTCCGGTCCAGACGCTGACTTTTTATGCCTTTATTTTTGCAACGGCATTTCTGATGCTGGCCATGCCAAGGGCGAACAGACAGCCTCTTGAGCTGCCCCATGGCAACTGGAAGGATACGTTTCTGATAGGCGCACTGATTGCGGGACAGAGCGGCTTTTTCAACTACGCCATGACCCTGGTACCCATTGCCAATGCGGTAATTTTCTGGAGTGTCGCACCCTTCTTCACTTTTATTCTTTCGTGGCTCTTTCTGGGTGAAAAGGCGAAAAAGAGCTATATCCTCATTTTTATTATTGCCCTCGCCGGGATCGTCATTGCCAAGCCGCTTCAGGAGGGTTACCTGCTTGGTAACATGGTGGCGCTTGGCGTGGGTGCGATCTACGCGGCCATGGTCACGTATATGCGCCATGAAGGCAAAACCGAAACCGGCAATGATATCGCGTGGTCTCTGCTGTTCGCGGCGCTGATCATGTCTCCGTCGGTACTGGTTATTGGCCCGGGCGATGTAACCGGCTTTATCCGCTATGACAGCCTCAACCTGTCTCTACCAGTGATGCTCTGGGCAGCAGGGCTGGGACTGATATCCATGGGGTTCGCCTATTTCGGCATCTCGATCGTACTGAAGTCCATTAACGCGAACCTGTATTCGCTGATTGATATCATCGTCTCGCCTGCGGTCGCGACGTTGCTGGGTTTCCTCCTATTCAACGAAGTTCCTGCGCCCAGCATGCTTTACGGGGGGATACTCCTGCTCGGCGCCGGTGCCTGGCTGACACGGGAAATGTCCCGAAACAATTCCGGCCAGCCGGTTCAGTCCGCCAACCGCAATGTAAGCACTGGATACAGGGCCGCCGGAAACGATACTCCTCAGTAATGAAACTCAAGCTTTCCGTGGATCTTCACTCGGCGGTAGATGGCGTTTCTCGACGATGGGCTCAAACCACTCCAGGCTTTTGCCTACGCACCAGGGCCGCCCGAACCGTTTCCGATGCTACCCCGGCCAGAAGCCCGAAAAACGGGTCGGCCCAGACAGTCACCAGTGCGGTTATGGCGATGACCGGCCAGCAGGACGGCTTGGCTGTCCAGAGGCGCTTCGACGCAGCCAGCTCGACGGCGGCCACCAACAACAGGGCGCCAAGGCCGGCCGTTGGAATCGCGGCAATGACCGAGAGGCCGCCCGGTATAAAAGCGACCAGGAGCAAGCCCGTTCCCAGAAGAACGGGAGCCATTCCGGTCCGCGCGCCGAAGCGATAATGCGCGGCCACGCCACCCGCCCCGTGACACATGGGCAAGGCACCAAACGGAACCAGAAAGAGGTTGGCCAGGCCGGTGCTCACGGACAGCCGGGCAGGCGACACGCGATTCGATTGCTCGCCGAAATAATCCCCCGCCACCAGAGCCGTCAATACGATGGCATTGGTGATCGTAAGGGCCAGCTGGGGTAACACCAACGTTGAAAAGCCCTGTTGCCATTCGTCGATGCCCGGTAACCGGGGCATGGTGAATGCCACGGAATCCGCCACAGGAAGCGAGAGCCCCGGCGCCCCCAGCACTACCCCGATTGCTACGGATACACCCAGCCCTATCAGCGCCGCCGGCCAGTTTGGAAACATTTTCAGGGTAATGGCCAAGAGCAACAGAGTTATCACGCCCAGCGCCAAAGACGTGGCCATCAGGCCCAGACTCATGTAGGCCAGCAACAATCCCAGTCCCAACTGAAGGCCGCTCAATACCGATCCCGGTACCAGACGGGCCACCCGGTTGATCCATCCGGTTGTACCCAGCAGCAACAGTATGGCCCCGATCAACAGGCCACTGGCGACCAGGCTCCCGGAACTCACCTGGGTCGTCAGCAACAACGCTGCAACCGCTTTCATGGGCTGCACCGGTATCGGCAGACGATAATACAGTCCCGTTGCAATATAGAATGCGGCGAAGCCCAACAGCACGGGTACCGGTGCCAGCCCTGCGACCGCAATCGCCCCCAGACTCAATGGCAGCAGGGTACCGATATCACCCAAAGCCCCGCTGAGCTCGTTGACCAGATCTTTTCGGGTTGAAGGCATGCAGGCTCCCGGTTCGCCTGTCTGGTTATTGTCCCAGGGGTCAGAAGAAGGCTTGCTTCTGACCCCGATTTCATTCGCCCATCTATTATTGGCGCCGCTCAAGCGTTATATACGACCCGTCCCAGTTCACTGATGTCGTAACCACCCAGAGCCTCGGCGCGCTGTTCAAAACGCTCGCTACCGGCAAACGCCAGCAGCCGTTGCATGGCCGGTTCAAAGTAGTGACGCCGGCGCATGGCGAGATCAAAATGTTCCTGCTGCAGAGGAATAAAAGCCAACCCCTGGCGCCGGGCCGCAGCTTCGATTCCCAGGCCGATATCCGCTTCGCCCTGGCGAATGGCCAGGGCGAGATCGTCCTCGCTGAGCGAAGGGTGGTCGGCCCACGTAAGCTGCGTGGCATTGATACGGTGGCGAGCAAGTAGCCCCTGTAGCAAATGGCTGACACCGGCATCGGGCTGGCGATGCGCAACCCGTATGCCGGGACGGGCGATATCCTCAAGTCGTTCGAGCCGGTGAGGGTTATCGGCCGCCAGGAGCAGCCCCTGCCGGCGCTTTGCCCACCGGATCAGAACCAGATCGCGCATCCCGCTCAGCCCCAGCGTGGCAGGGTCATTGTAGCGCAGGCTTTCAGCATGCCAGATATGCATACCCGCGAGCATTGCGCGCCCGTCGACTAATCTCTGTACGCCATCGCCGCTTCCCTGACAAAGCAACGCCAGCTCCGCGCCGCTTTCCTTCACGGCCCACTCCAACAGGGGATCCTGACTGCCTGCCAGCACCGGCGGGATCGGAGAGCTGACGGCATCGTCACCCTCCAGATGGTTCATCAACCACAGATCTATACGCTGGCGCGGAAACAAAAGTTTTCCTGTCACCCGCACACAGGGGATAACGCCCTGGCTGACCAGGTCGTAGATTTTTCTTTCTTTCAGGCGCAAATACTCGGCAGCTTCGGCCGTGGTGAGGTAAGCGGGAAGGGGCATCAGTTTCTCCTGCTGTGCAGGGAAAGCACAGGACTGTTTTATTCTGCATATTTTCCAGAAGACTGTGCAAAGCGTAGTTAAAAACGCCACGATGCTCAATATAAAGGAGACGCAGCTGTGGAAAATAATGCGTTCTATGTGGCGCTCTCGCTACTGTTAAATTTCGACGCCTCGCTGTATCAAATCGTGGCGCTTTCGCTGCAGGTGTCGCTGCTGGCGGTACTGATTGCGGCTGTGCTGGGATTTCCCCTCGGTGCGGCCGTGGCGCTTTGGCGTTTCCCCGGGCGTGGCGCTGTGATTGTCGTGCTCAATGCCCTGATGGGACTACCTCCCGTGGTGGCCGGGCTCATGGTCTATTTACTGCTCTCTCGCGCCGGCCCCCTGGGTGAGTGGGGCTTGCTGTTTACACCGGGGGCCATGGTGATTGCGCAGGTGGTGCTGGTGTTGCCGATCCTCGCCGCGCTCTCGCGCCAGAAAGTAGAAGAAATGCTGGGTGAATATCGCGAGCAGTTTGTTTCACTGGGGATGTCCCGGGCACGCATGATGCCCACCCTCTTGTGGGATGCCCGTTTTGCGCTGTTGACCGTTCTGCTCGCCGGATTTGGCCGGGCCAGTGCCGAAGTGGGCGCAGTGATGATGGTGGGCGGCAACATTGATGGGGTCACCCGGGTCATGACGACGGCCATCGTGCTGGAAACCGGCAAGGGCAACCTGCCCCTCGCGCTTGGGCTGGGAATTGTGCTGCTGACGCTGGTTATGCTGATTAACGCAGCTGCCTATCTGTTGGGTGAACTGACCCGGAGGCGGACAGGATGACCTCATTAAACGCTCCACGCCTCGCCTCCTCTGCCCTGCTTTCACCACCATCCCTGTCCTTTCAGGGGGTCACCTACAGCCACGAGGAAAAGGTTCTTCTGGGCCCCTGCTCATTCACCCTGGACGGCATCGGCCCTACCCTTGTGATGGGGCCCAACGGGGCAGGCAAGAGTCTTCTCCTCCGTCTGGCCCATGGTTTGCTCTCCCCCTCTCAGGGACGGGTGACGTGGTCAGGCGACCGGAAACCCCGTCAGGCGATGGTATTCCAGCAACCCGTGCTGTTGCGTCGATCGGCCGTGGCCAACCTCATTCATGCACTGGCGGTGAATAACGTCCCGCGCAGGGAACGTGGCAAGCTCGCGTTTGATGCACTCGATCGATTCGGACTGAGCGCCTGCGCCCGCACGCCTGCACGGGTGCTTTCTGGCGGCCAGCAACAGCGCCTGGCACTGGCTCGCGCCTGGGTGCTTTCTCCGCAAGTGCTGTTCCTGGATGAACCTACGTCCGCGCTGGACCCGGCGGCGATCAAGGCCGTAGAGGCGGCGGTGCGGGAGTTTCATCAGCGAGGCACGCGCATCGTGATGACCACCCACGATATCCATCAGGCCAGGCGCCTTGCCGGCGATGTACTGTTTCTCTCTGGCGGAAAAGTTCGCGAGCACACCTCTGCTGATGCGTTTTTCAACGCGCCCGTCTCGCGGGAGGCACAGGCGTTTGTTGCTGGAGAGCTCGTTGAGTAGTTCGGCTCGTACCGCTTTGCAAATTCGTTGCCCGGAAGAATGTCCTTAACCAAGCAAGGAGAAAACAAGATGAAAAAGACGTTAAACCTGATACTCGCAGGCGTGACCACCCTGGGTCTGGCGTTCAGCGCTCACGCCGAGGATTACATCACCCTGGCCTCGACGACCTCTACCGAAAACTCGGGGCTATTCGACTCTATATTACCGAAGTTTAAAGACGCGACCGGCATCGACGTACGTGTGGTAGCCGTAGGCACCGGTCAGGCGTTTGAAATCGCCCGCCGGGGCGACGCCGACAGCCTTCTGGTGCATGACACCGCAGGTGAGAAGCGTTTTGTCGAAAACGGCTACGCCACCGAGCGGGCCGATGTCATGTACAACGACTTCGTGTTGATTGGCCCCGCGGACGACCCTGCCAATATCAGTGGGGCGGAGAGTGCCGCCGAGGCCTTCGCGGCGATCGCCGAGGCCGAAGCGCCTTTCGCATCACGTGGCGATGACAGCGGCACCAATCGCGCCGAGTTGCGCCTTTGGGAAAACGCGGGCGTCAAACCGGACGGCGACTGGTATCGCGAGCTGGGCAGCGGCATGGGACAAACCCTCAACACCGCCGCCGCCATGGATGCCTACGTGATGTCCGACCGCGCCACCTGGGTGGCCTTTGAAAATCCTCAGAACCTGAAACTGCTGTTTGCCGGCGACGAGTCGATGTTCAACCAGTACGGTAGCCTGCTGCTCTCCGAAGAGAAGCACCCGCACCTCAAGCACGATCTGGCCAAACAGTGGCACAATTGGCTGATTTCCGAGGATGGCCAACAAGCGATTGCCGACTTCAAGGTGGATGGACAACAGCTGTTTTTCCCGAATGCCAAATAGGCTAATCTCTGGCAATCTCCGTAGATAATCTATTCTACGGCACCTCCGAGACGGCCAGAGTAAAAATGACGATTGATCCCATACTTCCCGATCCCAAAGACCCCCGACTGTCCCGCGGGGTAGAGGGCGTCGATGAAACCGGTCAACCGAAGTCGATCAGTGTGATCGAAGAACGCCCCCTGACCATCTACCTGAACAGTCAGGAGATAGTCACGGCCATGACCATTGGCGATCATCCGGAGTATCTGGCCCTCGGCTTCCTCCTGAACCAGGGCATGTTGAAAGAGACCGACCAGGTCACCAAAATCGATTTCGATGAAGAACTGGAAGTCGCTGTGGTCCGCACTGCCGGTGTCACCGATGTCGAGGGCAAGCTGGAAAAGAAAACCCGGACGTCCGGCTGTGCCGTGGGCACGGTCTTTGGTGACATGATGGCAGGCCTTGAGGGCCTGTCATTGCCGGATACGCCGGTGCATACCAGCACCTTTTACGATCTCTCCTACCAGATCAACCACACGCCCAGCCTGTACATGGAAACCGGCGCCATCCATGGCACCGCCCTGTGCCAGGGCCGGCAGATTCTGGCCTATATGGAAGATGTCGGACGCCATAACGCGGTCGACAAGATCGCCGGCTGGATGCACCTGAACGATATCCCGGCCGCCGATAAGGTTCTCTACACCACGGGCCGGTTGACCTCTGAAATGGTGATCAAAACATCACTGATGGGCATTCCGACACTGATCAGCCGGTCCGGCTTCACCGCCTGGGGCGTCGATATCGCCCGGCAGGTCGGGTTGACACTGATCGGCCGGATGCGGGGCAAGAAATTCACCTGCCTCAGCGGCCAGCACCGTCTGGTGTTCGATCAGGATCTGTCGCAGGTTCCCGATGAAGACAAGAAAATGCGTCGAAAAGGGGCAGAGCATGACTGAGTGCGCCGTCATTCTGGCCGGTGGCCAGGCCAGCCGCATGGGCGGTGGCGATAAAGGGCGACTGATGTTGGGCGACCGTTCCCTGATCCAGCGCGTCATCGATCGAATCACGCCGCAGGTGGACGCCGTGGTATTGAATGCCAACGGCGACCTGAGCCGTTTCGAGGATCTGGGGCTGCCGGTGGTCGCCGACTCGGTCCCCGGCTATGCCGGGCCTCTGGCCGGCGTGCTGGCGGGTATGGACTGGGCGGCCGAACAGGGCCATGAATGGCTGATCAGTGTCGCCGCTGATACGCCGTCTTTCCCCCTGGACCTGGTCCAGCGATTGTCCGGGCACGACACCCCGGTGGTGTTGGCGGCAACGCCGGACCCGGAGCGTGGCCGGGTGCCACAGCCAACCTTTGGCCGTTGGCAGGTCTCGCTGCGGCACGAACTGAGAGCCGCTCTGAACGACGGCGTACGCAAGATCCGCCAGTGGACACAAGCCCAGGGTGAAACCCTGGTGATTTTCGATGAGGGCGATTTTTTCAACATCAATACGCCAGAAGATCTGGCCTGGGCGGAGCAGCATCTGAAGTGAACGTTATAGGCATCGTAGGCTGGAAGAATTCGGGCAAGACCACTCTGGCCAGCGCTTTGATTCGCGAGTTATCCGGCCGAGGGTTAACCGTCAACTCGATCAAACATGCCCATCACATGGTGGATGTGGACCAACCCGGCACCGACAGCTACAAACACCGGGAGGCCGGTGCCCGGGAAGTCATCCTGGCGGGCGGTCAGCGCTTTGCCATCATGCACGAACTCCGGGGAGTCAAGGAGCCAACACTGGATGAACTGCTGAGACGGTTGGGCCCCTGCGACTGGGTGGTCGTCGAGGGGTTCAAGACCCATGCACACCCCAAGATTGAAGTACACCGCCAAGAGTCTTCCCGTTCACCCCTTTACCGGGAAGACGCCAGTATCATTGCCGTAGCGACGGACTATACTCCGGATTTTGCGGGCCCGGTTTTCGACGTAAGTGATGTGCCCGCAATCGCTGACTTCATCCTGAACCGTGAAAAACCATGAACGGAAATACCATGAAACCGCTTCGCAACGACTGTTTTGCCCTGCCCCCCGGGGTGAACTGGACGCCGGTGGACGAGGCCCTGGAGCGATTACGTTCACGCTTGCATCCGGTGGTGGGCGTGGATCTTGACGTCCCGCTGTCGCAGCTGAATGGCCGGATACTGGCCAGCGATGTCCATGCGCCTCGGGCCCATCCGCCCAGCAGCAATTCCGCGGTCGATGGCTATGCGTTTGCGGGACCTTTGACCGATGTGCCCTGCACCCTGCCCCTGGTGGATGGCCGTAGTGCCGCCGGTGAACCTTATATGGAGCAGGTTCCCGAGGGCTACGCGATCCGGATCCTGACCGGCGCGGTGATGCCGGCTGGCACGGACACGGTGGTCCTGGAAGAGGATTGCGAGGTCATCGAAGGCCAGCTTCATCTGAACGGAACATTAAAGGCGGGAGCCAATCGGCGTAAAGCCGGAGAGGACATCCAGGCACAGGACTGCATTCTGACGGCCGGTACCCGACTGACCCCTACCCAGATTTCGGTGCTCGCCAGCGTGGGTATTGAATCGGTCGATGTCTATCAGCGGCTTCGGGTCGGCGTGCTGTCCACCGGTGACGAAGTGAAACCCGTGGGTTCTCCGGTTACCGACTGGCAGATCTATGACGCCAACCGCCCGATGCTGAGCGCGCTGGTGACGCAGCTGGGCTACGAGCTGGTGGACCTCGGCCATGCGCTGGACCGGGCCGAAGAGGTGAAAGCGGCACTGGAGCGCGGCGCGGCGCAATGCGATCTGATCCTGACCAGTGGCGGTGTTTCCGCCGGGGACGAGGATCATGTGTCGAAGACCCTGAAAGCCCACGGCGAGATCAGCAACTGGCGCATCGCGATCAAGCCGGGCCGTCCCCTGGCGCTGGCCATGTTCAAAGGCACGCCCGTGGTGGGGCTGCCGGGCAACCCGGTTGCCGCCTGGGTCTGTGCGCTGCGCTTTGGCGCGCCGGCCATGGCGCTGCTGGCAGGAGGCGAGTGGTTCGAACCCCAGGGTTACCTCGTACCCGCCAACTTTTCGAAGAACAAGAAACCGGGGCGTAGCGAGATGCTGCGCGCCCGGATCCGTGATGGGCAGGTTGAGGTGTTCGGTTCCGAAGGCTCGGGGCGGGTCACCGGTCTGGCCTGGTCCGAAGGTCTGGTGGATCTGGACGAGAACGCCCGACAGATAGAACCGGGAACGCCCGTGCGGTTCATTCCCTACGGCAGCTTCGGGCTGTAGTCACTCGTAACTGCCATGCACCGCAAAGGCCTCCAGCGAGGCATCCTGCGGGGCCCGGGAACGGTAGGTTTCCTCAACACCCAGATCGGTCAGCCGGCGGCTGACCATCAAAAGGGTGTTGTCCTCGAAGTCTTCACACATGCTGCGCATCTGGTCGATTTCTTCGCAGGCGACCGGGTAGGCCGCTTCGATATCCGGCGCGCCGTATCGCTCAACAAAGGTTTGCGCCAGGGTCCGGCGCAACTGCTCCAGTTCCGGCTCGGTGATGTCGCAGACACCCACGAAACTGGCACGCCCACCGGACTCGATGCTGTACCAGCCGTTACTGAAGGCCTGCCGGGCCTTGCCCTTCAGATCCGCTTCGGTCCAGTTGGAAAATTCGAAGCCCCCGGAGATCGCCCACTCGCCGCTGGGCGCAGGCTTTTCAAAGACGTTCTCGTCAGAAATGTCCAACTGAAGGGTTCGGGCCAATTTCATACATGCTCCGCAAATTCAATCAGGCTCACTGTCTCGGTCATGACACCCTCACGCAACAACATCCGGCCTTTCTCGTCCAGCCCGACAAAGAGCCCGGGCCTAGGATAGTCAATCATTTTACCCAGAGTGTCACAGCGTGGCCGCCACTCGTTGTGGACGCGCTCAAATCCGCTGTCCATAAAGTAGGTCAGCCACAGCAGGGTGTGTTTGGACCAGCTTTCCAGCAGCGCCATGGGAGTAATCTCGACGCAGCCTTCCTCGTACAGACAGGTTTCGTTCGGATTTTCTCCCGGCTCATCAGTCATCGGGATAAAGGGCACCTCAATGCCAATGACCAGCCAATTGGGATGCGCCTTCGGGTCAGAAACATCCGCAGCGAAACGAACGCTGCCGCAAAGGGCGCCATTGACCTTGATGCGGTCGGGCCATTGAAAGTGCACCGGAACTTCAGGCGGCGCCAGTGCACCTAGACTCTCGGCCAGGCCTATCTGGGCGACATAGACTGCCTGAATCGCCTCTTCGAGGGGTGTTTCCGGCGCCAGCACCAAGGCCGCTCGCAGGGTGTCGCCCTGCTCGGAGTAAAACACCGTGCCGGAATCGACACCCGCGATGGCCCGGCTGACAGCCTTGTCAAAAGGATCGGTGTGCCTGGGTACCACTTCTCCGGTCAGTAACGGCGGGAACTGGGGTGACTCGATCATTGGATAGCCCGGGCGTAGACGTCAGAGGCGACAATTTCATCGGCAATGCGCTGGAAAGCCTGCGCCTGGGGGCTGTCCGGCTTCGACACCACAATCGGGACACCGCCGTCGGAACCGACCCGGATATCGAGATCCAGCGGAATCTCTCCCAGGAAAGGCGCGCCCAGTTTCTCGGCCTCCGCCCGCGCACCGCCGTGCCCGAAGGGGTGATGCTCTTTACCGCAACCATCACAGATAAACGAGGCCATGTTTTCGATCAGCCCAAACAGCGGCACGTCCATCCGCTTGAACATATCGATCCCCTTGCGGGCATCCATCAGGGCAATGTCCTGGGGCGTCGAGACGACGACCGCGCCGGCCACGAAGAATTTCTGGCTCAGGGTCATCTGGACATCGCCGGTGCCAGGCGGCAGATCCACCAGCAGTACATCCAGCCGGCCCCACTCCACCTGATTCATCATCTGCTGCAGGGCACCCATCAACATCGGCCCGCGCCAGACGATGGCTTCATCATCAGGGGCCATGAGACCCAGGGACATCAGTGTTACCCCGTGGTTTCTCAAAGGCAGAATTGTACTTCCATCCGGACTGGACGGACGGCCGGAAACCCCCAGCATACGGGGCTGGCTCGGGCCGTAGACATCCGCATCCAGCAGGCCGACCTTGAGACCTTTCGAGGCCAGGGCAACGGCCAGGTTGGACGATACAGTGGACTTGCCAACGCCGCCCTTACCCGAGGCGATGGCAATGATCCGATCAACCCCTCTGGGGTTTTTATCCTGGGGCCGGGGGGCGTCAGTTCCGATCAGGTTCGGCTTCTTTCCTACTTCGGTGTACTCAACCATGGTGTGTCCTGTTGTTTTCAGCTGTCCAGATAATCATCACTGGTGCGGACCCGGGGGCGTTCACCGCCCGCCATGGGTGCGGTGTCCCCATGGAATTGAGCCTTGACCCGACAGTCGTCACACATCTTGATGAGCTGCACGTTATCAGAGTTCTTGTACATCCAGTGCTGGTTTTCCAGCTTCTCGACGATCCGGTTAATGGTACTGGCCACGCCAAATGGCTTCCCACACTTTATGCACTCGAACGGCTCTTCACCGTGCAATGCCCGGGCACTCAGTGCTGCCTTGGAGACATCCAGCTGCGGCTTAAGGGTAATGGCCGTCTCCGGGCAAGTGCTGTCGCAGATGCCGCACTGGACGCAGGCGTTCTCCGTGAACTGGACTTCCGGTCGGTCCGGGTGATCGCCAAGTGCACCGGTCGGGCAAAGTGATACACAGGCCAGGCAGAGCGTGCATTTATCGGAATCGATTTCGATCGCGCCGTAGGGTGCGCCCACAGGTAGCGGAATCGGCTCTTCGATCTTGTCTGACATGGCGGCAACCGTCACCCGGGTGATGTCCCGGCGACCGCCCACCAGCAAGACCGGGTCGCTCACGCGGCCGGCGTTGTCACCGGCATCGCAGAGTTCAATGGCGGAAATAACCCGCACCCGGCTCGGCGAGTTATGGGTACCTTTGAGCATGGCCTGGGCCAGCTCCACTTCCGCAGCCAGCGCCCGACGGTTGATCTCGTTGTCCGCCAGGATCAGCACCTCCGCGTAACCTGCCCCGAACGCCGCCATGATTTCTGCGTGGCCAATCCGGTCGACATGCTCCAGCCCCATAGGGATCAAATCATCCGCAAGGCCATTATCGTAACGGGCGAGGTTGGCAATGGCTTCGGTACCCGCACCAAGAGTGTGGAACACCAGCCTTGGCGATTGGTTGGTATGCTCCCGATAAACCTTGGCCATGACTTCCACGGCCTTGGTAAGCGCCTCGAACGGGGTTTCGTTCATGGTCACCGCAGAAGTGGGACAGACAGCGGCGCAGGAGCCGCAGCCGGCGCAAATATCCGAATCAATCTGGATGTGGTCCCCGGCAGAAAAAATAGCCTCGGTGGGACAGACATCCAGGCAGCGGGTACAACCGGGCTTATTGGCTCGGGAGTGCGCGCACAGGGATTCTTCCAACCGGAAAAACACGGTTTTCTCGAATTCGCCCACCATTTCCCTGGCCGTCAGGGCAATTCGCTCCAGCTCGCCGGTCTTCTTCGGGTCGGCCCAGAAATAACCGTTGCGTTTTTCGTGGCTGGGGAATGCCGGAGCGCCGCCACGAAGGTCGATAAAAACATCGCACTCACTGCGGGCGGTGGGCTTTGCGGCCTCGTAACCCAGTTCACCGCGACCGGCCGGATGCAGGGTTTGCAGGTGGGCAAACTCCAGCTTGAAATTGCCAAGTGCGCCGTAGGCGCCCGTTAGCTGACCTTTAGCCACGTCGTAAGCGGCGGATGGCAGCTTAATCTGGCCTGCATCGTTCACGATGCAGGTCACACCCAGCTCGTCCTGTACCAGTTCGGCCATTCTTATCGCCTGTTCGGTCGGACCGACGATGCAGCACACACCGCTGGACTGGATGGTCTTTGCCGGTGCCATAGGCGCTGGCAGCTGAGCTGCGGCAATCAGGGCTGCCTGTTTGGCGTGCAATCGCTCGGGCTTCGCGTCGGGTGCACTCCAGCCGGCGCGATCCCGGATATCAATGGTATGCAGCGGTGCAGAGTGCTGGATCTCGGCGTAGATGTCCTCGGCGAGGCGCTCGAACAGAGCCGCCTGCTGACCACAGGCAATGAGCACGTCGTTGCTGGCGCCCAGGTGCTCGGCGGCAATACTCATTTCCTTGCCGCACAGTTGATCAACCGCGACCACCTGCTCAGCGGCCGCGGCTTTGCGCAAGGCCTCTGAATCGAAGGTCTGTGATTTATCGCAGCTGCATAATAATAGGGTCTTGTATGCCGTCATCAGGAGTTTGACTCTTTCGTTGTTTTTATACGTATACGTATCCGTATCGCTTTTCGAGCATGCCACAGGCATTATCTTTGGGACAATTGGATAATCGTTTGTGCCCTGCTAGTTTTACGCTATAACAAAAAATGAGAAGCACCATGAGTAGTCGTACAGAACAGTGGAATCGCGAATTGAAGGTGGGCGCCGTCGTCCGCCGATCTCCAGGCGTGACACGTTGGGCAAAGGATATCTGGAAGCCCGTTGCTGTCATACCGGGGGCACCTGACGCGTTCTGGAAAGAGATGGTTCGCGAGGGCGAAGTCGTCGATTACCACGCGGGCACCGTGACAATGGAACTGTTTCGGGCTGATGTGGAGGGCTATCTGGTCTCCCTTAACATGGCCGTGCCTTCTGTCTGGATCATTATGGACAAAGATGTAACGAGCCAGTCGCCATCCGGGTGGGTTGTCAGCACCGTGACAGCCAGCGCCCATGAAGCACTGGATTCCCTGGATAGTGGCGAAAGCATTGTCGAGGCGGTTCCGATTCCCGAATCCCTGGCGGCCTGGATCAAAGAGTTCATCGACATGCACTACATCGAGGAGCCATTCAAGAAGCGCCGTCGCGACGAAGTCCGTGTCGATCGCGTTGAGGACGCCAAGGGCGACCCGCGCATACGTCAGGAAAGCGACGTTTTCCGTGCTCCTGCGAACATCAAAAAACCGAGAGTTCAGTAATGGCCGAGTCACGTCTTCAGCGCTGGGCGCGCAGAAAAGCCGAAGCCGGCAAGCAGGCAGAACAATCCCCCCCTCCGGTTGTCGAGTCCGAGCCTACCCCGGAGGAGCAGGAGCTTGCGATCAACGAAGCATTGCCCGAACACGAGTTGCTCGAGAAATATGGCCTGCCCGACCCGGAAACCATCGAGCTGGGCACCGACATCACCGGATTCATGCGCAAGGAAATTCCGGAGTTCCTTCGCCGGAAGGCTCTGCGGGGGCTCTGGAAATCCAACCCGGTACTCGCAGTTCTGGATGGACTCAATGATTACGATGAGGATTACACCCTGGCCTCGACGGCCGGCCAGACCGTGACATCGGTGTACAAAGTTGGCGAGGGCCTTGTCGACAAAGCCAAAAAAGCCGCTGACGTCGTGGAAGACCAGTCGAACGAGCAGGTGCGGATATCCTCGGCTGAGCCTGTTTCGACAAACGCCGAGGATCCGGAGCCCGATGACACCCTTGAGCTTGATGACAAGGCAACGCCGACAGAACTTCCCGAGCAACAATTTGCCCAAAAAGAAACCAGCCAGCCGGAAGAAACGCCGGAACCACGATTCCGGCCCAGGATGCGTTTTGACTATTAGCCAAATACATTTCAGCTATTAGCGAAGCAAAGTCGGGTTAGGCCACTATTCTTGGATGTGTACTAGAATAGTGTGACAGACCGCAAATAATAACTAGAAGGAACACGAATTGAGTAACACTGCGGAAATCCAGTGCCCGCGTTCGGTCTCCGAAGAGGATCGTGCGAGGGCCCAGATCTATCAACTGCTGGGCGTTCTGCTTGCAGACCCACCCTCCGGTGAATTGTTACAGGGGTTGGCGTCACTGCAGGGCGATGAAACGCCCCTGGGTTCGGCCTGCAAAAATTTGGCCGCCCTTGCCGAACGAACCAATCCCTGCGATGCCGAGCGAGAGTTCAATAACCTGTTTGTTGGCCTCGGCCGTGGCGAGCTGCTCCCCTACGCAAGTTATTACCTCACCGGCTTTCTGAACGAGAAGCCCCTGGCGGAGCTGCGAACGGACCTCAGGTCCCGGGGCATCAAAGCCCGCAGTGAGGTGAAAGAGCCCGAAGACCATATCGGCACCCTGTGTGAAATCATGGCGGGCATCATTACCGGCGAATTTCCCTGCGATAGCGGACTGCAATCGCAGAAAGTTTTTTTTGACGCTCATCTGGCGAAGTGGGCAGCACTGTTTTTTACCGATTTGGAGGAAGCGCAAAGCGCCGTCTTTTACGCGCCGGTTGGCTCGCTTGGAAGAGCCTTCATGGCCGTGGAAGCCGACGCCTTTGCGATTCAGTAACCGGGATCGAAAGATCCCTTAACCCAGGGGGAGGTGTCCAATGGACAACCCGAAGCGTGAAAACAGCCGTCGCCGTTTCCTGAAAATGGCCGCTGCCGCAGCTCCGGCTGCTGTGGCAATGACGGTTGCACCGAACGCCGCTGCGGAGGTCGTCAGAACAGACGCGCCAAAAAGCCGCGGTTTACGGGATACCGAACATACACGTAAGTATTTCGAATCGGCTCGCTTTTGAGGAAGCGTGATTCATTCAAGATTGCGTGATGCTCTTGGATGATCACACCTCCAAAAAAACGAGAATAACAATGAGAGAGGTATGAGACATGTTAAGGAAGAAGACCAACGGGGTAGCGAAAGGCCCCCGTGCAGGCTCTTTGCTTTCGTCTCTCGCTGCCAAGACTCTGGATCGTCGTCAGTTCCTGACAACCTCCGGTGTCGCAGTGGGTGGTTTGGCGGCACTGTCGCTGACGTCGGGGAGGGTTGAAGCTGCGACCCCATCGACTGAGGGTGGCGAAGTCGTCGTCAAGAAATCGGTATGTACGCACTGTTCGGTCGGCTGCACCGTTGAAGCCGAAGTCCAGAATGGCGTATGGACCGGTCAGGAACCTGGCTGGGACAGCCCCTTCAATTTGGGCGCTCACTGTGCCAAAGGCGCTTCGGTCCGTGAACACGCCCATGGCGAACGTCGCCTCAAGTCCCCCATGAAAATGGTCAACGGCCAGTGGCAGAAGATTTCCTGGGATACGGCCATTAACGAAATCGGCGACAAGATGCTGCAAATCCGTGAGGAAAGCGGCCCCGATTCCGTCTACTGGCTGGGCAGCGCCAAGTTCAACAACGAACAGGCGTATCTGTTCCGCAAGTTCGCTGCCTACTGGGGTACCAACAACGTCGACCACCAGGCCCGGATCTGTCACTCGACGACCGTTGCCGGCGTAGCCAACACCTGGGGCTACGGCGCAATGACCAACTCCTACAACGACATCCACAATTCCAAGGCGATCTTCATTATCGGGGGCAACCCCGCCGAAGCGCACCCGGTGTCGTTGTTACACGTACTGAAGGCCAAGGAAGAAAACAACGCGCCGCTGATCGTATGCGACCCACGTTTCACCCGCACCGCAGCCCACGCCGACGAATACGTGCGTTTCCGCCCGGGTTCTGACGTGGCACTGGTGTGGGGTATTCTCTGGCACATCTTCGAAAACGGCTGGGAAGACAAAGAGTTCATCCGTACCCGCGTTTACGGCATGGAAGATATCCGCGCCGAAGTCGCCAAGTGGACGCCGGAAGAGGTAGAGCGAGTCACCGGTACACCGGGTGCACAGCTCGAGCGGGTCGCCCGCACTCTGGCCAACAACCGTCCCGGCACGGTGATCTGGTGTATGGGTGGTACCCAGCACACCAACGGTAACAACAACACCCGTGCCTACTGCGTACTCCAACTGGCCCTCGGCAACATGGGCGTCGCCGGCGGCGGCACCAACATCTTCCGCGGCCACGACAACGTTCAGGGCGCTACCGACCTCGGTGTGCTCGCCGACACCCTGCCCGGCTATTATGGCTTGTCCGCTGGCTCCTGGGCCCATTGGGCACGAGTCTGGGAAGAGGATCTGGACTATCTGAAAGGCCGCTTTGCCGTGTGGGACAAGAACGGCAAATCCAAGGCCATGATGAACGAGAAGGGCATCCCTGTATCCCGCTGGATCGACGGTGTTCTGGAGGCCAAGGAAAACCTGGAGCAGCCGGACAACACCCGGGCCATGGTGCTGTGGGGCCACGCGCCCAACTCCCAGACCCGGATGACGGAAATGAAGGAAGCGATGGAAAAGCTCGACCTGCTGGTCGTCGTCGATCCGTTCCCCACCGTCTCTGCAGTGCTGCATGATCGTAAAGAAGGCGCTTATCTGCTGCCCACCACGACCCAGTTCGAGACTTACGGCTCGGTAACCGCTTCCAACCGCTCACTCCAGTGGCGGGAAAAGGTGGTTGAGCCGCTGTTCGACTCCAAGGTCGATCACGAAATCATGAAGCTGTTTGCGGATAAGTTCGGTTTCACCGATCGCATGTTCCGCAACATCGCCATCAATGGCGATGAGCCGTCGATTGAGGACATTACCCTCGAGTTCAACCGCGGCATGTGGACCATCGGCTATACCGGCCAGTCCCCGGAGCGTCTCAAGAAGCACATGAAATACCAGCACCATTTCGACAAGACCACCCTGCGCGCGGTTGGTGGACCTTGCGATGGTGACTTCTACGGTCTGCCGTGGCCGTGCTGGGGTACCGCAGAGATGAACCACCCGGGCACCGCGAACCTGTACGACATGTCGTTGCCGGTATCCAAGGGCGGCCTGACGTTCCGCGCGCGGTTTGGTGTTGAGCACAACGGCCAGAACATTCTGGCAGACGGTGTTTACTCCAAGAACTCCGAGATCAAGGACGGCTACCCGGAATTCACCATGCAGATGCTGATGGACCTGGGTTGGGATGGCGATCTGACCGCCGAGGAACGTGCCGCCATCGACGCGGTTGCAGGCCCGGAAACCAACTGGAAGACCGACCTGTCCGGTGGTATCCAGCGCGTGGCAATCAAGCACGAGTGCGCACCCTTCGGTAACGCCAAGGCCCGCGCCATCGTCTGGAACTTCCCGGATCCGGTACCGCTGCATCGCGAACCGCTGTACACCAACCGCCGGGATCTGGTCCAGGATTACCCGACCTACGAAGACAAGACCTTCTGGCGGGTGCCGACTCTGTACGAGTCAATCCAGAAGAAGGACTTCAGCAAGGAGTTCCCCATCATCCTCACCTCCGGCCGTCTGGTCGAATACGAGGGTGGTGGTGATGAAACCCGCTCGAACCCCTGGCTGGCAGAACTTCAGCAGGAGATGTTCATTGAGGTGAACCCGCGCGATGCGAATAACCTGAACATCCGTGATGGTCACGACGTCTGGGTTCATGGTCCGGAGGGCGCCAAGATCAAGGTCAAGGCCATGGTGACAGAACGTGTCGGAGAAGGCGTGGCATTCATGCCCTTCCACTTCGGTGGTCACTACCAGGGCAAGGACCTGCGGGACAAATATCCCAAGGGCGCCGACCCAATCGTTCTGGGCGAATCCACCAACACGGTTCAAACATACGGGTATGACTCGGTCACGCAGATGCAAGAGACCAAAGCAACCCTGTGTTCGATCATGCCGGCATAACAAGAGGTGTAGACCATGGCTATTGAAGGACAAGCAAGAGCAAAATTCCTTTGCGACGCCGAGCGCTGCATCGAATGTAATGCCTGCGTAACGGCCTGTAAGAATGAACATGAAGTCCCCTGGGGCATCAACCGTCGCCGCGTGGTAACCATCGAAGATGGTAAGCCGGGCGAGCGCTCGATATCGGTTGCTTGCATGCACTGTTCGGACGCGCCCTGCATGGCCGTCTGTCCGGTGGACTGCTTCTACCAGACCGAAGACGGTGTGGTGCTGCACTCCAAGGATCTGTGTATCGGTTGTGGCTATTGCTTCTACGCTTGCCCCTTCGGCGCGCCACAGTTCCCGCAAGCGGGTAACTTTGGCAGCCGGGGCAAGATGGACAAGTGCACCTTCTGTGCAGGCGGCCCGGAAGAAGACAATTCCACCGTCGAATTCCAGAAGTACGGTCGCAACCGTATTGCCGAAGGCAAACTGCCAATCTGTGCGGAAATGTGCTCCACCAAAGCCCTGTTGGCCGGTGACGGCAACGAGGTGGCGGACATCTATCGCCAGCGTGTTGTGAACCGTGGTTTCGGTTCCGGCGCCTGGGGATGGGGCACAGCCTACGAGAAGAAGGGTGCATAAACTGGCCTGAGTGTTCCGGGGCCCTTCAGGGCCCCGGAATCCATTGAGGCAACGAAGTCTTCTTGTTCATTCCGTTGGAGTGCTCTAATGAACAAAAACCTATTTGGTGCCGCCGCCCTTGTGCTGGCGACACTGCTGTTCAATCCTGCCTGGGCACAAGAGGCCCCGACGGCTGATCGAACAGCGACCGGGGGAGCCCAGACCCTCGAAGACATAATGCGCCGTCAGGAGCAGTTGAAACTGGACGAGAGTTTCCGCTCCGAGAACCTGGGTAATCCGGCCAATGCGGCGCCAATCACCGATCAGCTTGGAACCCGGGGCGGTATCTCTGATGCCGATGCCTGGCGTTCCATCCGCTACAACAAGATTGACCCTACCGTTCAGTCCCCCGGCCCCGCCAATGGCGTCATGATCCAGGATGAAGGCATTGCCTGGTACAAGCTGCGGGAAGGTCCGGTCATTACCTACGGTGGCAGCGCCCTGTTGGGCATCATCGTACTGCTTGTAATTTTCTACTTCGTTCGCGGAAGAATCATGATCGATGGCGGCCCTGCGGGCACGACCATTGAACGATTCAAGCCCGTGGAACGCTTTGGTCACTGGTTACTGGCGGGCTCGTTTATCGCACTGGGTATCACCGGACTGATTACCCTGATGGGGCGCAGCTTCCTGATTCCCGTTCTGGGGCCCGACGCCTTTGCGACTCTGGCAGCCGGCTCCAAGTGGCTTCACAACAACATTGCCTGGGCCTTTATGCTGGGCCTGGTCATGACGTTTGTCATGTGGGTGGCGCACAACATTCCCAACAAGTTGGATTGGCAGTGGCTCAAGGCTGGTGGCGGCATCTTTACCAAGAGCCATCCCTCGGCAAAGAAATTCAACGCGGGCCAGAAGATCGTTTTCTGGACGGTGATGGTGTTGGGTGTTTCTGTCTCCCTGTCCGGGCTGTCGCTGCTGTTTCCGTTCCAGATGCCCATGTTTGCCGACACCTTTGGTGTCATCAACAGCGTTCTGGGTACCAGCCTCCCGACTGACCTGGCACCGCATCAGGAGATGCAGTATGCCAACATCTGGCACTCGATCGTGGCGTTCGTGATGATGGTGGCCATCATCGCTCACATCTACATCGGCTCGGTCGGTATGGAAGGTGCTTTCGATGCCATGGGTAACGGTCAGGTTGACCTCGAGTGGGCCCGCCAGCACCACGACCTCTGGGTGGCCGACGTCGAGGCCAAACAGGACAAAGGAGGATCTTCATGAAGGTCATGATTTCCGCATTTGTCGCAGCATTGGTCATTGCTTCTCTCTCCCCGATCGTTCTGAACCAGTTCGGCTGGTCCTCAGCCGAAATGACCAGCAGTGAGAGCGTGCGTCTTGACTGATCAGTCCGGGGTATACCAGATCGATGCAGTCGGTCTGGTGTGCCCTCTTCCGATTCTGCGCTTCAAGAAACGCACCCAGGGTTTGCCCAGTGGCACGCAGGTCGAGTTCCTGGCCGACGATCCCAGTGGCCGAAAGGATCTACAGGCGCTGTGTGAGATCACCGGCCACCGGATTGAATGGATTCAGGAAGAAGAGGCGGGGGTTCTGCGTTATCGGATCTGCCTGGCGTAGACTTCAGGCTGCCGAAGCGCCCCGCCACCAGCGGGGCGCACTTACACGGTCAGACAAGGGCCGTACTTCTCACAAATACGGCGGTTTTCCAGCCGACGCGCGTTCAGCCTTCCACTGTTCAAATGTCTGCGCGGCTTTCTCTCCCTCAAGTGATCCCACCACCTCGAAGAAGTCACTGCGCAGCTCATCATCCAGCACCTGATTCCGGGGCTTACTGCGCACCACATACACTGTCTGCAGATTCTGATGATCGAACGCGCGCCACTGCTGCCGGTCCTTCAGCAGGGTATATTCATGCCCTTCCAACGCCTTGATCAGCGCCTGGGTATCCGTGGTTCCGGCACGTTCAACCGCACTCTTGTACTCGTAGACAATGTCATAAGCGGTGGCTGCGGTTGAGGTCGGCCTTACCCCGTACTCTTTCGTAAAGGCCTCGACGAACTCCTGGCCACGGGGGAAGTCCAGCTGATACGGAATCATCCACTCCCAGGGCGTGGTGGAGATAACACCCTCCATGATCGTGGCACCGACAGCCTGGGCGATTCCCAGCGTGATGTTGGGCAGAATGATCTGGACCTTGTCTTTCAGGCCCATTTCATACGCCACCTGAAGCGCCCTAACCAGGTCGTTGCCGTACAACACCAGCACGACCACATCCGCGTTGCTGGCTTCAGCGGCCTCCAGAGCCTCTCTGAAATCCCGGATCAGCGCCCTCGGGAAGGGGGTCAGTGCGTGAGGGTGCTTTTTCGTATCGGTGGTATTGGTAAATTCGCGAAGTGACGCCTCTGAGGAATGCCCCCACGTGTAATCGGCGGTCACGTAGAAATAATTGGCATCGCCAAAGTTTTCAGTCAGGTAGTGGCCGAGCGCGTTCGCCGTCATCCAGGCATTGGGGTACTCACGGAACATGTGGTCATGCCCTTCGCTGCCGGTAGTGGCGTTGGCGGAGGTCGTGGTTCCGAAATACAGGCGTCCCAGCTTTTTCGCCACCTTGCCTGAGGCAATGGTCACGGCACTGGAGGCGCCGCCGAAGACCATGTCCACATTTTCCTCGCGGATCAGCTCTTCCGTGTTGGCGGCACCACGTTCGGGCTCACCGGCCGTATTGCGGATGACCAGCTCAACCTCCTGACCGAGGATACCGCCCGCCTCGTTGATTTCATTTACTGCCAGGAAGGCGGCGAGCCTTTGCTGCAAGCCAAGGTTCTTATAACGCCCGGATTCCGGATAATTGAATCCCAGCCGTATCGTTTCCGCCATCAGCGGAAGACTGGCGATACACAGGATCAGGCCCAGGAGCAGGGTTGCTCTCCTTTTCATTGATACAGTCCTCTGATTTGTCTTGTATTTTTTGGTGTCGGAACTATACCCTCATTTAAAAAACTGAACGCTCGTTCAATGTAAAAATGGGCGCTTTTTTGGTTACGGACTGTATCTCTCGGGTCTTGACTTCGCTCAAGCCTGTCGATTCGACTCCTAAATGCCTCCACACTCGTGTACCATCCACCACTGTACAAACATACAGACCCCAAAGACTGCGAGGAAACCTCATGGCAGTACAAGCACTCTACTACTCGGATAAGGATGGCCTGGAAATGGCGCTGAAGAATCCCGACACGATGCTTTTTCAATCCAAAGCCGAGGCGGATGCCC